>Ga0156285_1015_pt1 | contig 31439 bp, 36 predicted proteins | sample RifCSPlowO2_12_FD_107934 | JGI IMG/M metagenome (GOLD analysis project Ga0156285, IMG submission 107934) | Betaproteobacteria bacterium RIFCSPLOWO2_12_FULL_68_20 | reverse complement strand
AGGGTATCGAAGAACCTCAAGCTTCAATAAACCGCAGGTACCGGATGACGACCTATTTTCAGCACGTGGGCGAAGCTGGTGCCGCCCGTGATTTTCCGAAGACAATCGGTACCGAACGCCACGGCCTATGCCAATTTCAATACTGATCGCAAGCGGTCACTCGGTTCAGCGACGCGCCAGAACCACGGCCAGCTCCGCCAACCCCGCCGGATGCGCCGTCCTCGGATAAGGCGGCTTCCCCCACCCCCACCGCGGCTCCGGAAACAGCGCCCGCATGGCGTTGATGTCGCAGTGATACGGCGGGCCCTGGATGTTTCCCTCGGCCGCGCCCTCGCGCAGCCACTGCATGAATAACGCAAACAACTTCCCGCCCGGCACCAGCCACCGGTGCAGCCGGTCGGCGTACTCGCGCCACTCATCCGGATACAGCGCGCACAAGCAGGTCTGTTCATACACGGCATCAAACGCGCGATCCGGCTCCCACGCCAGCACATCGGCCTGGACCAAAGTCGCATCCACGCCCGCCTTCTCGAGGTTCCGGTGCGTGCGCGCGATCGCCGCGTCGGCGTAGTCGAGCCCCGTCACCTCGAATCCCGCCAAAGCCAGATCAACTACTTCGTACCCCGCCCCGCACCCCGGCACCAGGATCCGGCAGGGTTTCAATAAGCCGGCACGCAGCCACGCAGCAAGCTGCGGGCTCGACGCGCCCCGATCCCAGGGCGTATTCCCTTCGGCAAAGCGCTGCTCCCAGAATTCCTTCGTCGGCCCGGGCATCGTGGTGCGCCAATCCTATATCCTCGGGCGCCAAATGCGGCCGCCGATCGAATACGACCCCGCGCTCCCGGTCAGCCAGAAACGGGAGGAGATCGCACGCGCCATCGCCGCAAACCAGATCGTCATCGTCTGCGGCGAGACCGGCTCCGGAAAGACCACGCAGATCCCCAAGATGCTGCTCGAGATGAGGAGAGGAGAAAACAAGCAGATCGGCCACACGCAGCCGCGCCGGATCGTCGCAAGGTCGGTGGCGGCGAGGATCGCGGAGGAGCTGAAGGTCGAGCTGGGAACGCTCGTAGGCTACAAGGTGCGCTTCACCGACAAGGTCGGAAAGCAGACGGTCGTCAAGCTAATGACCGACGGCATACTGCTTGCCGAAACGCAGAGCGAGTTTATTGAAATAGCGTGCCCTATCGTAGGCTGGCTACGATGTAACAATCCGTCCTAATGAGTATTCAGAGTATTTTATTAGTATGGTATGTATAATCGTAGTGTGGCTACGACTACTAATAGCAAACTAAAAGACCTCTATACCCGGCTGCCTGGCGGCTCCCCGGTGACCTCGGCGGAACTCGCCGAGATGGGCGTTTCCGCGGACCTTGCGGTTCACTATGCACGGGCTGGGTGGCTCCGGCGCTTGGCAAAGGGTGTTTACACGAAGCCTGGCGAGTCGCTTCAGTTGCATCCAAGCCTGGTCGTGCTTCAGCGGCAAATAGCCGGCCTTCACGTCGGCGGGAAGACGGCTCTCGAGTGGTACGGCGTCCGCCAATATGTCTCGCAGCAGTCGGTATTGCATCTCTACGGCTGGGTCACCGCGCGGCTTCCCGAATGGTTCGTAAAGCATTTTCCGAGCGAGTATCACCGCAAGCGGCTGTTCAAGGAAAAGCCCGAGAGCATGCCTGGAGTGGGTCGCTTTGAGAACCGCGACAACGCGCCTAAGGTTTCAACGCCGGAACGGGCGTTTCTCGAGCTCCTGGACGAGGTGGGCGTTCGGCAGCCGCTGCAGGAGGCGAGGGAAATAGCGGAAGGGACGTACAACCTTCGCGCCGACGTGCTGATGGATCTTCTCAAGCAGTGCACGAGCGTGAAGACGGTACGCCTGTGCCTCACGCTCGCGCGCGAGCTTTCGCTCCCGTGGGGCAGCAAGCTCGATCCTGACGCGCTGCCGAAGGGGAGCGCGCGCCCCTGGATATCCAGGTCCAAGGACGGCCTGCTGGTGCTCAAGCCTTGAATCAGGTTCATCTCGACACCGCGCGGCTGCTGACGCAGGTCGCGCCGCTGGTGTTAGCGGACAAGGTCTTTGCGCTCAAGGGCGGAACAGCGATCAATCTCTTCGTCCGCGACATGCCCCGGCTGTCAGTAGACCTCGACCTGGTTTTTACGGACCACACCCTGGTCCGCGAAGAAGCGCTCGGCAAGATCAATGACGCGGTCAAAAGCGCCGGCGAGCGCCTGAAGAAGCGCGGATTCCAGACTCATGTGGCGATGGTCGCCGACGCCGGCGAAACGAAGTTGTTCGTCCGGCGGGAGAAGCTGGAAGTCAAGGTCGAAGTGAATTTCGTGCTGCGAGGCACGGTGCACCCGGTTCGTTCGGCGTCGCTCACAGCGAAGGCCAGGGAAGTCTTGCAGACGGATCTGGAATTGCCGCTCTTGTCGATCGAGGATCTCTATGGCGGGAAGCTCGTGGCGGCAATGGACCGCCAGCATCCGCGAGACCTGTTTGACGTGATGGAGCTCTTCCGTCACGAGGGAATCACGCCGGCCATCCGGCGCAGCTTCGTCGCCTATCTGGCCGCACATAACCGGCCGATTCACGAGGTGCTTTTCCCGAACCTGCGCGATGTCTCCGGCGAATACGAGGGCACCTTCAAGGGCATGACGGCGGAGCCGGTCGAGCTGAAGGCGCTCCTGGCGGCGCGCGAGCGCATGGTGAAAGAGCTGCAGGCTGGGCTCGAGGCCGCCGAGCGCGAGTTCCTGGTATCGCTCGCGAAGAACGAGCCCAAGTGGGACTTGCTGGACATAGCTCATCTCGAGCAGATGCCCGGTGTTCGGTGGAAGCTCGAGAATCTCGACCGCCTGGCGAAGGCGAACCCGAAGAAATTCAAGGCACAGGCTGGGGATCTCGAGCGGCTGCTCGTGAAGTGAACGGGCGCCAAATGCGGCCGCCGATCGAATACGACCCCGCGCTCCCGGTCAGCCAGAAACGGCAAGAGATCGCGCGCGCCATCGCCGCAAACCAGATCGTCATCGTCTGCGGCGAGACCGGCTCCGGAAAAACCACGCAGATCCCCAAGATCCTGCTCGAGATGGAGCGCAGGGAGAATAAGCGGATCGGCCACACGCAGCCGCGCAGGATCGCGGCAAGATCGGTGGCGGCGAGGATTGCGGAGGAACTGAAGGTGGAGCTGGGCTCGCTCGTAGGCTACAAGGTGCGCTTCACCGACAAGGTCGGAAAGCAGACGGTAGTGAAGCTGATGACCGACGGAATATTGCTTGCCGAAACGCAGGGCGACCCTGACCTCAGAGCCTACGACACGATCATCCTCGACGAGGCGCATGAGCGGAGCCTCAACATCGACTTCCTCCTGGGTTACATGAAGCGCCTGCTGCCGCGCAGGCCGGACCTGAAGCTCGTCGTCACTTCCGCCACCATCGACGCCGAGAGATTCTCCAAGCACTTCGACGACGCCCCCGTGATCGAAGTCTCGGGACGGTTGTACCCGGTGGAAATCCGCTACCGGCCAGTGGGCGGCGACGAGGAGGACACGACCAGGGACGAGGAGGAACAGGCGCTCGGCGACGCGGTGGAGGAGCTGTTCAGGGAGGGCCCTGGGGACGTACTGGTATTTCTCCCCGGCGAGCGCGAGATTCGCGACGCCTCAGGCATCCTGGCGAAGAGAAACCTGAAAGGCGCCGAGATCCTGCCGCTCTACGGCAGGCTCTCGGTGGCGGAGCAGGACCGGGTGTTCCACCCCGCGGGCGCGCGGCGCGTGGTGCTCGCCACCAACGTCGCCGAGACCTCGTTGACTGTTCCGCGCATCCGCTACGTGGTGGACGCGGGCCAGGCGCGCATCAAGCGCTACTCCTACCGCAACAAGGTGGAGATGCTGCGCGTGGAGAACATCTCGCAGGCGGCGGCGCAGCAGCGCGCCGGGCGCTGCGGGCGTGTCGCGGACGGCATCTGCATCCGCCTCTACGGCGAGGACGAATTCAAGGCGCGGCCTGCGTACACCGAGCCGGAGGTGCTGCGCTCCTCCCTCGCCGCGGTGATCCTGCGCGCGCTCAGCCTCAATCTCGGCAAGGTCGAGGACTTTCCGTTCCTGGACGCTCCGAGCTCGCGCGCCATTACGGACGGCTATGCGCTGCTTGCCGAGCTCGGCGCGGTGGACGAAGAGAACCAGTTGACGGATCTGGGCCGCGAGCTCGCGCGCCTGCCGCTCGACCCGCGCGTAGCGCGGATGCTGGTCGCCGCGCGAACGGAAGGGTGCCTGGAGCAGATGCTCGTCATCGCCGCCGCGCTCTCGGTGCAGGACTCGCGCGAGCGCCCGCTCGCCAAGCAGTCCGCCGCCGACGAGCGCCACGCGAAATTCGCCGACGAGCGCTCGGATTTCCTCGCGCTGCTCAAGCTCTGGAAGCTGCAAGGCGAGCAGGGGCTGCGCCGCATCTGCCGCGACAATTTCCTGTCGTATCCGCGCCTGCGCGAATGGCGCGACGTGCACCAGCAGCTGCGCACGGTGATCGAGGAAATGGAGTGGAAGGCATCGAGCGCGAAGATGGACAAGCCCGACGGCTTTCGCGCCGTGCACCGCGCGCTGCTCGCGGGACTCCTCGGCAACATCGGCATGCAGGACCAAGCTGAACGCAACTACACCGGCGCGCGCGGCATCAAGTTCTGGGTGCACCCGGGATCGAACACGAAAAAGCCCGGCAAGTGGATCGTCGCCGCGGAGCTCGTCGAGACCACGCGCCTCTACGCGCGCACCGTGGCGACGATCGATCAGCAGTGGCTGGAGGAGCTGGGCGCGCACCTTCTGAAGAAGCACCGCGACAACCCGCACTGGGAGAAGACCCGCGCGCAGGTGGTGGCGGTGGAGCGCGGCACGCTCTACGGACTTCCCGTGTACACCAACCGGCGCGTGCATTACGGGCCGCTCGATCCCGAGCTCTCCAGGGACATCTTCATCCGCTCGGCGCTGGTCGAGGGCGAATTCGACACGCGCGCGCCGTTCTTCGCCCACAACCGGCGCCTGGTCGCCGAGATCGAGCGCCTCGAGCACAAGCAGCGCCGCCCCGACATCCTCGTCGACGACGAGCTGATCCGCGCCTTCTACGACGAGCGCATCCCCGCGGGCATCCACAACGGCGCCGACTTCGAGAAGTGGAGAAAAGAGGCCGAGCACGGCAATCCGAAGCTGCTCACCCTCAAGCGCGAAGACCTGATGCGCCACGAGGCCGCGGGCATCACCACCGACAACTTCCCGCACGAGCTCCGGCTCGGCGCCAACGAATTCAGGGTCGAGTACCACTTCGATCCGCGCTCGCCGCGCGACGGCGTGACGCTGACCGTGCCGGTCGCGCTCCTCAACCAGGTGCCGGCGGCGCGCTGCGAGTGGCTGGTGCCCGGGCTCCTGAAGGAAAAGGTGCGTGCGCTCGCCAAGTCCATCCCGCAGCGCCTCCGGAACAAGCTCGGGCCGCTCGAGGAATTCGCCGCGGCGTTCGCGGCGAAGATGCAGCCCTCGGACACGCCGCTCGCGCAGGCGCTCGCGCGCCACATCCGCGCCGAGCTGAATCTGGACGTGCCGCTCGACGCCTTCCGCCCCGATTCCGCCCCGCCGCACCTGCACATGAACTTCCTCGTCATCGACGAGCACGGCCGCCAGCTCGGCCTGGGGCGCAACCTCGCCCAGTTGAAACAGGATCTCGCAGCGCACACCACCGAGGTACTGCAGAGGGAAGCGCCGGTCGAGGAGGGCGAGCGCCACACTGGCTGGACGATGGGCGACCTCGCCGAAATGATGGAGATCGAGCGCGGCGGGCAGACGCTCGTAGGCTATCCCGCGCTGGTGGACGCGGGCGACGGCGTGACGCTCCAGGTGTTCGACACGCCGGAGAGGGCGGCGGAGCTGCACCGCGCCGGCGTGCGGCGCTTGCTTGCCATCGCCTTCAAGGACCGCATCCGCGACCTCGAGCGCGCCTGGGCGAAGGACGTCGTGCTCGGGCCGCTCAAGGACGATCTCGCAGCGGCGGCGCTCGAGCGCGCCTTCCTCGCCGATGCGGTGCCGACGCTGGCGGCGGAATTCGCGCGCGCGGTAGAAGCCGGGCGCAGCCGCTTCCTGCTGATCGCGCAGGAAGTGGCGCGCACCGCGGCCAATATCCTCGCCGCGCACGCCGACCTGAAGAAAAAACTGGCGCAAGCGGCGAAATCATTCCCACAGGCGGCGCAGGACATCGAGCAGCAGCTCGCGCGCCTCCTGGCTTCCGGATGGCTCGCCAATACGCCCTGGCAGCGGCTGCAGCATTTCCCGCGCTACCTCAAGGGCATCGAGCTGCGGCTGGAGAAGCTGCGCGCCGACCCGGCGCGCGACGCGCGCGCGATGGCGGAGCTCCAGCCGCTCCTCGCCGCGTGGCTGCGCGCGCCGCGCCCGCTCGATGCCGAGCGCGAGCAGTTCGGCTGGCTGCTGGAAGAATTGAGAGTGTCGCTCTTCGCCCAGCAACTGAAGACGCCGGTGCCGGTGTCGGCCAAGCGCCTGGCCAAACTCTGGCAGACTGTGCGCCGATGAGTATCGCCGGCTCGCTTTTCTATGCGCTGGGAAACCTGCTGCATCCGCGCATCCTGTGGCTGATGGTCTGGCCGGTGTTCGTCGCGCTCCTCGTCTGGGGCGCGGTGGCGATCGTGTTCTGGACGCAATTCGTGCTGTGGCTCGCCGAGGTCCTGCGCGCCTGGATCGAGACCGCGACCTTCTTCGTCAGCTGGGATGCGAGTGACGCCGCGCGCGTCGCCGCCAAGATCGTGACGCTGCTCGCAATCGTGCCGCTGGTGCAGCTCACGGCGCTGCTGATCCTCGGCGTGTTCGGCATGCCGGAGATGGTCGGGCACGTTGCCAAGCGCTCGTTCCCCGAGCTTGCCAGGCGGCGCGGCGGAAGCACTGCCGGCAGTGCCTGGAACGCCGTCGTGGCACTCGCGGGGTTGATCGCGCTGGGTGCGGCGAGCCTGCCACTTTGGGTGTTCCCTCCGCTCTGGCCGGTGATTCCGGTGGCGATCATGGGGTGGGTGAACCAGAGAGTGCTGCGCTACGACGCCCTCGCCGAGCACGCCGAGCCCGCCGAAATGGCCCTGATCTTCCGCGAGCAGCGCGGCGCAATGTACCTCCTTGGCGTGCTGCTCGCGCTGGTGGCATACGTGCCGGTCGTGGGTCTGTTCGCGCCGGTCGTGTTCGGGCTCGCGTTCGTCCACTATCTGCTCGGCGCCTTGCGCGAGCGGCGCCGCTCGCCCATCGACGTTTCCCCCACCTAGCGATGGCGTTCGGCGCGCTCGTCATCGGCGACGAGATCCTGGTCGGCAAGCGCGAGGACAAGCACCTCGCGTTTCTCATCGGGGCGCTCGGCAAGCGCGGGCTGCGCCTCGCCTGGGCGCAATATCTGGGCGACGATCCAGGGAGACTCACGGCGGCGCTCGCGCGCAGCTTCTCGTCGGGCGACGTCGTGTTCAGCTTCGGCGGCATCGGAGCGACTCCGGACGACCATACGCGCCAGTGCGCCGCCGCGGCGCTCGGCGTGTCTCTGAAGCTGCACCCGGACGCCGAGCGGGAGATCCGCGCACGCTTCGGGAGCGAAACGACGTCGCAGCGGCTCAGGATGGGCGAATTTCCCGACGGCTCGAGCATCATCCCCAACCCGGTGAACCGCGTGCCCGGCTTCTCGGTGCGCGACCATCACTTCGTGCCGGGCTTTCCGCAGATGGCCTGGCCGATGGCCGAATGGGTGCTGGAGACGCGCTACCGGGGACTGTTCGACCGCGACCGCTGGAGCGAGTCTTCGATCCTCGTCTACGGCGCGGGCGAGAGCCAGCTCATCGCCGCCATGGAAGCGGTCGGCGCGCGCTACGCGGGCGTGAAAGTCTTCAGCCTGCCCTCGATGGGCGAGGACGGCAGCAGGCGCCATGTCGAGCTCGGCGTGCGCGGCGATCCCGCCGAAGTCGGGGATGCGATCGATGCGCTGCGGCGCGAGGTGCGCGAGGCGGGATTCGAGTTCCGCGAGCCCTGAAAAGCGAAAGCCCCGCGCGGGGCGGGGCTTCCGGCTACTTCCTTTTCTTGTTCGCGGCCCGTTTCGGGACGGACCTCAGGCCGCCTTTTTTGCTTTGGAGAGCCCTTTCACGGTCTCGGTGGCCGCGGCGACGTTCGCTTCCGCGATCTCGGTCGCCTGCTTGGTGACCTTGGCGAAATTGTCGTACGCCGAGTTGGCGGCGGCGAGCATCGACTTCACCGCGGCGACCGCGACGTCCGAGCCGGCGGGCGCGTTTTTCGTCACCTTGTCGAGCACGGAGACGAAATTCTCGTTCCACTCGGCGACGCGCTTTTCGGCCACCTTGGAGAGCTCGGCGTTGGCGCCGGTCGCGACCTCGTAGACGCTCCTCGAGTAGGAGATCGCCTTTTCGAGCGCCGGCTGGGCGAACGAGCTTTGCAGGTTCACGAGCTCCTGCGCGTCCTTGGCGCCGATCAGCGCGCGCGCATTGGCGATCGAGTCCTCGAACGCGGTCTTCATCGCATTCGCATTGATGCTCGCCAGCTTCTCGAGCACCGCGAACTGGGTGCTCGCGACGGCGAGAACGGCTTCGACATTGGCCTTGTTGGCCGCTTGGATCTGTTCCGGGGTGACGTACATGGCTGCTCCTTCGATACTCGAAATTGGTCGTGGGGTTGGGTTCGCTCGGTGTATTTGGTGCAATGCAGCAAATCGCATTTTAGTTAGATACCACAAGAAGTCAAGCACTTCCTGGTGGTGTTCGCCTAAATTTGGTGCACTGCATTAATCATGCCTCGGGTAGCTGGGTTCCGTGCCGGGAAAATTTCCGTGATTAAGTCAGTGCTCGCTTACGTGCAATGCCCCGCTCAGGCAGTATTCCATTACGCCGCAACGCGCACCTGGGTCGGCGTCGCGAATGGCCTGCGCCGGCCGCGACGGATCGATCGGGGGCGCACCGGCCTGCTTGGAAAGCTTTTCGCCGGCGGCGTTCACCGCCGCCGGAACGTGCAGATACCTCGGCTCGGGCAGCCCGAGCTGCTGCTGCAGGTAGATCTGCCGGGCCGTCGAGTCGAGCAGGTCCGCGCCGCGCACCACGTCCGTGATGCCCTGCGCGGCATCGTCCACCACCACCGCGAGCTGGTAGGCGAACTGCCCGTCGGCGCGATACAGGACGAAATCGCCGATGTCCCTGGCGAGCACCTGCTCCCGGGTGCCCTGCACCCGGTCGGCGAAGCGTATCGGCTGGTGCGTCGTGCGAACGCGCGCTGCACGCGGCGAGCGGCCCGGGGCGAAGCCCGAGCTGCACGATGCGCGCTGTAAGCTTGAGCGGGCTCGATTCGACTCAAGATCGCTAAGGTACAACTGGGCTTTTGCCCGCGAAAGGACATTTCTTGGCGACCGTAGAGCTCACCAAAGACAATTTCGAGAAGACCGTCGGCGACAACCCGATGGTCGTCGTGGACTTCTGGGCGCCGTGGTGCGGGCCGTGCCGAGGCTTCGCGCCGGTGTACGAGAAGGCCGCGGATGCGCACCCCGACGTGGTGTTCGCCAAGGTCAATACCGACGAGCAGCAGGAGCTTGCCGGGGCCTTCGGCATCCGCTCGATCCCGACGCTGATGGTATTCCGCGACAAAGTGGTCCTGTTCCAGCAAGCCGGCGCGCTGCCGGCCGGCGCATTGGAGCAGGTGATCTCGCAGGCCAGGTCGCTCGACATGGCCAAGGTGCACCAGGAGGTCGCCCAGCAGAAGGCGCAGGCCTGAGCCGTCGCCGGGTTTGACCTGGCTCAAGATAGCCGCGCGCAATCGCTGCGATAAGAATTCATTGCTGGCGTCCCGCGAGAGGCCGGAGATAGACTTCCTTCATCGCATATTCGAGTCAGATAGGAAATCGCCATGGTGGATATCGGCATCAACCCGAAACAGCGCGCCCGCATCGTGCACGGCCTCGCGCGCATGCTGGCGGACACCTACCTCCTGTACCTGAAGACCCACAACTTCCACTGGAACGTCGAGGGGCCGATGTTCCAGACGCTGCACACCATGTTCATGGGGCAGTACACCGAGGCCTGGAACGCGATCGACCCGATCGCCGAGCGCATCCGCGCCCTCGGCCACTACGCGCCCGGGACCTACAGGGAGTACCTGAAGCTCGGCAGCATCAAGGAAACCGAGGGCGTGCCCAGGGCCGAGAAGATGGTGCGCCTGCTGATCGAGGCGCAGGAATCGGTGGTGAAGACCGCGCGCGAGGTGCTGCCCGTCGCCGAGGAAGCGAACGACCAGCCGACGCTCGATCTCCTGACCCAGCGCATGGATATCCACGAAAAGAACGCGTGGATGCTGAGGAGCCTGCTCAAGAAGTAAACTGGGCGCCGCGATGAGCGGTACCCGCACCGAGCGCGACTCATTCGGCCCGATCGAGGTCCCCGCCGCGCGCCTGTGGGGCGCGCAGACCGAGCGCAGCCGGCGCTTTTTCCGCATCTCCGGCGAGCGCATGCCGCTCGAGGTGATCCATGGCCTGGCGCTGATCAAGAAAGTGGCCGCCGCGGTCAATCTGGAGCTGGGGCTCCTCCAGAAATCCAAGTCCGAGGGGATTCAGCGCGCGGCCGGCGAGGTGCTCGCCAGCCGGCACGACGCCGAGTTCCCGCTGGTCGTGTGGCAGACCGGATCGGGCACGCAAAGCAACATGAATGTCAACGAGGTGCTTGCCAACCGCGCCTCGGAGCTGCTCGGCGGCGAGCGCGGCCAGAAGCGCCTGGTGCACCCGAACGACGAGGTCAACCTCGGGCAGTCGTCGAACGACGTGTTCCCGACCGCAATGCACATCGCCGCGGCGCGCGCCTTGCACGAGGACGTCCTGCCCGCGGTCGAGAAACTCGCGGCGAGCCTTGCCGCCAAGCGCGACGCGTTCGCACGCATCGTGAAGATCGGGCGCACGCACCTGCAGGACGCCACGCCGCTGACGCTGGGCCAGGAATTTTCGGGCTACGTGGCGCAGCTCGCGCAGGCGCAGGAGGCGGTGCGCGCGACGCTGCCGGGCCTGCACCAGCTCGCCATCGGCGGCACCGCCGTGGGCACCGGGCTCAACACCCATCCGGAGTTTGCCGATCGGGTCTGTCGCCTGGTGGCGCTCGAGACCGGGCTGCCGTTCGTCGAGGCGCAGAACAAGTTCGCCGCGCTCGCCGGCCACGAGGCGCTGGTGTTCGCGCACGGCGCCCTGAAGACGCTGGCCGCGGCGCTCGCCAAGATCGCGAACGACGTGCGGCTGCTCGCCTCCGGCCCGCGCTCGGGGCTGGGCGAGCTGCGCATCCCGGAGAATGAGCCGGGCAGCTCGATCATGCCGGGCAAGGTCAATCCGACGCAGGTCGAGGCGCTGACCATGCTCTGCGCGCAGGTGATGGGTAACGACGTCGCGATCAATATCGGCGGCGCGTCGGGTCACTTCGAATTGAACGTGTATAAGCCGATGATCATCCACGCCTTCCTGCAGAGCGCGCGGCTCCTAGCCGACGGCTGCCGCTCGTTCGACGAGCACTGCGCGCGCGGCATCGAGCCGGACGAGCCGCGTATCCGCGAGCTCGTCGAACGATCTCTCATGCTGGTGACCGCGCTCTCGCCGCACATCGGCTACGACCGCGCCGCCGAGATCGCGAAGAAGGCGCACCGCGAGGGCACGACGCTGCGCGCGGCGGCGCTCGCGCTCGACTACGTCAAGGCCGAGGACTTCGACCGCTGGGTGCGGCCGGAGGCGATGATCGGGCCGCGGCCGTGAGGCGCAGGGCGTTCCTCGCCGCCATGGCGCTGCTCGCAGCGGCTCCCGTGCGCGCCGCCGCGAGATCGCGCTTCACGCGCGGGCTGCTGTGGCGCGTGGCGAAGGAGGGCATTGCGCCCAGCCACGTGTTCGGCACGATCCATGTCCCGGATCCGCGGCTCTCCGAGCTGCCCGGGCCGGTGCGCGAGGCATTCGACCGGTCGGGGAGCTTGATGCTCGAGTTTGTCCCTGATGCGTACGCGAAGGAGCGTTTTCTCGAGGCCGCGATGTTCCTGGACCGGCGCACGCTCGAGGAGACGATAGGATCCGAGGACTTCGAGCGCGCGCTCGAGCAGCTGCGGCCGATCGGCTTGTCGCGCGAGTTCGTCAACAAGCTCAAGCCCTGGGGCGTGCTGCTCAACCTGCGCGGCCCCGAGGGTGTCCAGGGCTCGCCGCTCGACGCGCGGCTGCTCGATGAGGCGGCGGCGCGCCGCATGCCGCTCGCCCAGATCGAGGGCGTCGAGGAGCAGATTTTCACCTTCGACGAATTCCCGATGGAATCCCAGGTGGCGCTGCTCAAGCACAGCCTCGCGGTGCGCGACGAGCTGATCGCGCTCGCCGAGCGCACGCTGCAGGCGTACCTGGCGCGCGATCTGGCGGCGATCTGGCGCCTGCGCGAGCGGTTCATCGGGCGCCACCCGCGGGTCGCCGCCCACCAGGCGGTGATGACCAAGCGCGTGGTGCTCGATCGCAGCGTCGTCATGGCGTTCCGCATGCAGCGCCAGCTGCGCCGCGGCGCGGCCTTCGTCGCGCTCGGCGCGCTGCATCTGTACGGCGAGCGCGGCGTGCTCGCGCTGCTCGGGCAAGACGGCTACCGCACGCGCAGGATCTACTAGGATTTCCGATGTCCGTCGTCGTCCTCATCTCGGGCCGCGGCAGCAACCTTCAGGCGTTGCTCGAGGCCGGCGTTCCGGTGTCGGCGGTGATCAGCAATCGCGCCGATGCGAAAGGGCTGCAAATCGCCGCCGCGCGCGGCGCGGCGACCCAGGTGCTCGAGCACCGCGGTTTCGCGACGCGCGAGGCGTTCGACGACGCGCTGGCGGCGAAAATCGACGAGTTCACGCCGCGGCTGGTCGCGCTCGCGGGCTTCATGCGCCTCCTGACGCCGGCCTTCACGCAGCGCTTTGCGGGCCGGATCATGAACATCCACCCGTCGCTTCTGCCTGCCTTCCAAGGGCTCGACACGCACGCGCGCGCGCTGGCGGCGGGGGTCAAGCTGCACGGCTGCACGGTCCACTTCGTGACGCCCGAGCTCGACAGCGGCCCGATCGTGATCCAGGCCGCGGTTGCGGTGCGCGCCGGCGATACCGCGGACGCGCTCGCGTCGCGCGTGCTGCGGCAGGAGCATGTGATCTATCCTCGCGCCGTGCGCTGGTTCCTCGAGGGCAGGCTGGTCATCGAAGGGAGCGCGGTGCGCGTTAAGGGAAACGATGCGCAGCTCATTTTTGCTGCTGATTAGCCTCGCCAGCGCGGCGCAGGCGGCGCCCCCGGCGCGGGTCGAGATCACCTACGAGGTCTCGCGCAACGGATCGGCGGTCGCCGAGGTGGTCGAGCGGCTGGAGCACGGCGCGGGCTGGTACCGGCTCTCCGAGACCTGGAAGGGCAAGGGCATCTACGCCATGCGCGGCGAAATCCGGCGCAGCAGCCGCGGCAGCGTCGGCCCGGAGGGCTTGCGGCCGCTCGAATTCTCCGACGAGCGCACCGGGCGCGACACCGCGCGCGCCCGCTTCGACTGGAAAGCGAATACCCTGACGCAGCAGTACAAGGGCGCGCCGCAGACGATTCCGCTGCCCCCGAACGCGCACGACCGGCTCGCATTCCTGTTCGAGTTCGCCTTCGAGCCGCCGCGCGACGGCGCGTTGACGCTCGCGATCGCCGACGGCCGCGGCGTGTCCACGCATGTGTACCGCCCCGCCGGAAAGGAGCGCGTCAGGACGCCCGCCGGGGAATTCGACGCGGTGAGGATGGTCAGGCGCAAGGAGGGGAGCGGCGAGCGCGTGGAGATCTGGCTCGCGGCGCAGAAGAGCCTGCTGCCCGTGCGCATCCTCATCGTGCAAAAGGACGGCACGCGAATCGACCAGGTGGCGACGCGCATCTCGGCGCCGTGAATCCGACCCGCGCGCTGCTGGTGCACGCAGTCGCCGCGCTCGCCGGGATGCTCGAATTTTCCTCCCCCGCCGACCAGGCGCTGTCGCGTTACTTTCGCTCGCACCGGAGCCTCGGGCATCGCGATCGTGCCTTCGTCGCCGAGGCCGCGTTCGCGGTGCTGCGGCGCAGGCGCTCGCTCGAAGCCGCTGCAGGATCTGCGCGCCCTCGCGCCCTGCTCATCGCTGCGCTGGTGCGCGTGTTCGGCCTGTCGGGGCGCGCGCTGCAAGGCGCGCTCGAAGCCGGCGAGCAGGCGCTCGTGGCGCGCATCAGGGGTTTCCGCGCCGAGTCGCTTGCGCCGGCCGAGCGCGCCGATCTCCCCGACTGGCTGTGGACGCTTCTCGCTGCCGAGCAAGGCGAGCCGCAGGCGACGCGCATCGCCGAGGGGCTGCTCGATGCCGCGCCGCTCGATTTGCGCGTCAATCTCGCGCGCCTCGGCCGCGACGAGGCGATATCCCGCCTCGGCGCGGACGGGATCACCGCCGTCCCCACCCCGTATTCGCCGGCCGGCATCCGGCTGCAAGGCAAGCCGGCGATCAATCGCCACCCGCTGTTCGCGCAGGGGCTGGTCGAGGTGCAGGACGAGGGCAGCCAGCTGCTCGCCTACCTGCTTGCGCCGCGGCGCGGCGAGATGGTCGCCGACTACTGCGCCGGAGCCGGGGGAAAGACGCTCGCCGCCGCCATGCTGATGCGCGGCAGCGGCCGCGTGTACGCGATGGACGTATCGCCCAAACGCCTCGCGGCGCTTGCACCGCGCGCCGCACGGGCGGGAGTCACCAGCATCCACCGCCTCGCGCTGGCGGGCGAAAACGACGCGCGCGCCCAGCGTCTTGCGGGCAAGATGGACCGCGTGCTGGTGGACGCGCCTTGCAGCGGCTTCGGCACCCTGCGGCGCAATCCCGACCTGAAATGGCGTCACGGGCCCGCGGCGGTTGCGGAGATGGCCGCGAAACAGCGGCGTATCCTCGCCGCCGCGGCGCGCCTGGTGAAGCCGGGCGGGCGGCTCGTCTACGCCACGTGCAGCATTCTGCATGACGAAAACGAGGCAGTCGCCGAAAACTTCGCCGCCTCGCATGCGGAGTTCGCGCCGCTCGCCTGCGCCGAGCTGCTCGCGGCGCAGCGCATTTCGCTCGCGGCGGGCGCGCGGCTGCAGCTCTGGCCGCATGTGCACGGCACCGACGGTTTTTTCGCCGCCGCGTTCGAGCGGCGCGCGTCTTGAATTTTCGTTGCGCCGCCGCATCTTAGAACCATCGATAGGCGAGTGCGGTCGCGGCCACGCATTCCCGACTTGCGGGCGCGGTCCAATCGCGTAAAATGGCCCGCGCCTTTCGATAACCACTCCTACCTGGACATGGCGATTTGATGTTTTTCTCCGGACTGTTCGACCTTCCCTGGTGGGGCCATGTCGTCGCGGCGCTGGCGCTCACTCACGTCACGATCGCCGCGGTCACGATCTTCCTGCACCGCTGCCAGGCGCACCGCGCCCTCGACCTGCATCCGGTGGTATCGCATTTCTTCCGCTTCTGGCTGTGGCTCACCACCGGCATGGTCACGAAGGAATGGGCGGCGATCCACCGCAAGCATCACGCGAAATGCGAGACGAGCGATGATCCGCACAGCCCTCAGGTACTCGGCATCAACCGCGTGCTTTGGGGCGGCGTGCTCCTGTACGCGAGGGAATCGCACAACAGGGAGACGATGGAGCGCTACGGTCACGGCACGCCGGACGACTGGCTCGAGCGCAACATCTACGGCAGGAACTCGTTCGCCGGCGTGACCCTGCTGTTCGGCCTGAACGTGCTCGCCTTCGGCGTCGTTCCCGGCATGCTGATCTGGCTGGTGCAGATGGCCTGGATTCCGTTCTGGGCCGCCGGCGTGATCAACGGCATCGGTCACTACTGGGGCTACCGCAGCTGGGATGTCCCGGCGCCGGACGCAAGCAAGAACATCGTCCCCTGGGGAATCCTGATCGGCGGCGAGGAGCTGCACAACAATCACCACGCCTTCCCCGCGTCGGCGAAGCTGTCTGCCAAGTGGTACGAGTTCGACATCGGCTGGATGTACATCCGCATCCTGGAGATGCTGGGGCTGTCCAAGGTGAAGAAGCTCGCGCCCAAGCCGCGCTTCTCGGCGCCCAAGCCCGCCGCGGACTTCGACACGCTGCATGCCGTCATCGCGAACCGCTACGACGTGCTGTCGCGCTATGCCCAGTCGCTCAAGCGCACCTACGCCGAGGAGATCGAGCGGCTGGCGCACTGGTCGCCGCGCGACGCCGAAATGCTGAAGTCGCTCAAGCGCGCGCTGCTGCGCGGACAGGAGCTCGCCGAGCACGAGCGCCTGCGGCTCGCCGAGGCGCTCAAGCATTCGCGCGCGCTCGCGACTCTGGTCGCGATGCGCCAGGAGCTCGCCGCGCTGTGGGAGCGCTCGAGCGCCTCCAAGGAGCAGCTGCTGCGCCAGCTCCAGGATTGGTGCCACAGGGCGGAGGCGAGCGGAATCGCCCCGCTGATGGATTTTTCCCGGCGGCTGCGCTCGTACGCCTGACCGGGGCGCCCCGGAAACGAAAAAGCCCGCGCGAGCGGGCTTTTTTTTCGCGACGCGACGCGCCTACTTCAGTTTCGTCTCCTTGTAGAGCACGTGCTTGCGCGCCTTCGGGTCGTATTTCTTCATCTCCAGCTTGTCCGGAGTGCTGCGCTTGTTCTTGGTGGTGGTGTAGAAGTGTCCGGTTCCCGCCGAAGATTCGAGCTTGATTTTCTCGCGCATGACGCCGCCCCCGTTACGCCTTCGCCTTCGATTTGATCTCGGCCAGCACGGCCTCGATGCCGAGCTTGTCGATGCGGCGCAGCCCCGCGGTGGAGACGCGCAGCCGCACCCATCGCTTCTGGGTTTCGAGCCAGAAGCGGCGGTGATGCAGGTTCGGCTCGAACAGGCGCCGCGTCTTGTTGTTGGCGTGCGAGACGAGGTTGCCCCTCATGGGCTTCTTGCCGGTGACCTGGCAGACTCGGGACATCGAAGGCTCCGGGAATTCGCGAAAGGGGCGGATTATAGCAACCCGCGCTCGGCGAAGGAAATGGCTTGGCTGCCCGCGACGATGAAGTGATCGAGCACCTTCACGTCGACGAGCGCCAGGGCCTCCTTGAGGTTTCGGGTGAGCAGCTCGTCGGCCTGGCTCGGCTGGGCGGCGCCCGAGGGATGGTTGTGCGCGAAGATGACCGCGGCGGCGTTGGCGCGCAGTGCCGCCTTCACGATCTCTCTCGGGTAGACGCTGGTTTGCGTGAGGGTTCCCCTGAAGCATTCGTCGGTCCGGATCACGCGGTGCTGCGCGTCGAGCCACAGGCACACGAATACCTCGTGCTCGAGCGGGCCCAGCGTCAGTCTCAGGAAGTCGCGCACCGCCCCCGGCGAGGTGAGGGCGGCGCCGGCGCCGAGGTCCTCGCCGAGCGAGCGGCGCGCGATCTCGACAGCCGCCGCGAACTGCGCGCGCTTCGCCGCGCCCAGACCCTTCACCCTGGTCAGGTCCGCCTGGAGCAGCTTGGTGATGCCGCCGAATCTGGCCAGAAGCTCGCGCGCCAGCTCGACGGCGTTCTTTCCGCGCACGCCGGTGCGCAGCAGCACCGCCAGCAGCTCGGCGTCGCTCAGCATCGCGGCGCCGGCGGCGAGCAGACGCTCGCGCGGGCGCTCGGCCGCCGGCCAGTCGGAAATCGCCATCCCGTGGGCTTTCCCTTAGAATCCCTCTGCCCGACAACGCATCAGCGCGCAACCGGATGACCTTGAAAGGAAAGAAAATTCTGCTCGGCCTGACCGGCGGCATTGCCGCCTACAAGGCCGCGGAGCTCTGCCGCCTGCTGGTGAAGGCGGGCGCCGAGGTGCGGATCGCGATGACCCAGGCGGCGACGCGCTTCGTGACCCCGCTCACCATGCAGGCGCTCTCGGGCCAGCCGGTCTGGTCCGACCTGTGGGACGAGCGCGTGCCAGACGCCATGGGCCACATCGAGCTGTCGCGCGACCGCGAGTTGATCGTGGTGGCGCCGGCCTCGGCGGATTTCCTCGCCAGGCTGGCGGCCGGGCGCGCCAGCGATCTGCTGTCGGCGTTGTGCCTGGCGCGGCGCTGCCCGCTGCTGGTCGCGCCGGCGATGAACGTCGAGATGTGGGAAAACGCCGCCACGCAGAGGAATGTTGCCGCGCTGCGCGCGGACGCGGTGCGCATCGCCGGCCCGGCCGCGGGCGACCAGGCGTGCGGCGAAACCGGCATGGGACGCATGATCGAGGCGGCCGAGATCCTGCGCGAGATCGAGGTCTTGCTCGGACCCAAGGCGCTCGCCGGCAAGCGCGTGCTCGTGACCGCCGGCCCGACGCAGGAACCGATCGACCCGGTGCGCGTGCTCACTAACCTGAGCTCGGGCAAGATGGGCTACGCAGTGGCGCGCGCCGCCGAGGAGGCGGGCGCCGACGTGACGCTGGTAAGCGGCCCGGTTTCGCTTGCGACGCCGCCGGGCGTCGCGCGCCTGGACGTGAGCACCGCGCAGGAGATGTTCGACGCCGTGAAGGCGCGGGCGCGCGGCTGCGACGTGTTCGTATCGGTCGCGGCGGTCTCCGACTATCGCGTCAGGAACCGGGCTGCGCGCAAAATCAAGAAACGCAACGGCGAGGGCTTGACGCTCGAGCTCGAGGAGAACCCCGACATCCTCGCCTGGGTCGCTCGGATGCCCAAGCCGCCGTTCTGCGTCGGTTTCGCCGCCGAGAGCGAGAAGCTCGCGCAGCACGCCAGAGAGAAGCGCGCGATGAAGAAGCTGCCGCTGCTCGCCGCGAACCTGGCGCAGGAGGCGCTCGGGTCGGAAGAGAATTCGATCACGCTTTTCGACGACCGCGGCGAGCACCCGCTCGGCCGGGCGCCCAAGATCGAGCTGGCGAGAAAGCTCGTCGCGCACCTCGCGGGCATGCTCCCGGCGAAGAAGCGCTAGCGTGCGCAGGCTCGAGGTCAAGATCCTCGACGAGAGGATGCGCGGCATGCTGCCGCGCTATGCGACCGCCGGGGCGGCCGGGCTCGATCTGCGCGCGTGCGTGAACGCGCCGCTCACGCTGCAACCGGGCGACAGCCAGCTCGTTGCGACCGGCATCGCCATCCACCTCGGCGACCCCGGCTACGCAGCAGTGGTGCTGCCGCGCTCGGGCCTGGGCTCGAAGCACGGCATCGTGCTGGGAAACCTGGTCGGGCTGATCGACTCGGACTACCAGGGCGAGGTGCTGGTATCGGTCTGGAACCGGGGCAAGAACGCGTTCACCATCCAGCCGATGGATCGCATCGCGCAGCTGGTGGTGGTTCCGGTGGTGCAGGTCGAGCTCGAGGTGGTCGAGGAGTTCACCGCCAGCGAGCGCGGTGCCGCCGGCTTCGGCTCCACCGGCCGCTAGGCGCTACGCGAGCGCGTCCGACCAGATCGTCTTAGCCCAGTTCCAGGCGAACGTGCCTTCGGCCTCGCTGCGCGCCGCCGAAACCCCGCCCGCGCCCTTGACCGCGAGCAGCGTGCCCTGCGCGGCGTCCCACTGGTGCACCGAAGAGACCCGGATCGCCTCATTCTGCGAGACGAAGCTGTAGCAGGTATTGATGATCTTGACCGGCTGCGGTGCGCGACCGTTCAGGATCTCGACGATCGCCGCCGCGGCGATCTTGGCGTGGTTGTTCGCCATGCTGCCCGACTTGGGCATGCCGGGCGCCGAGAGCGTCGCGTCGCCCAGCACGTGCACGCCCTTCACCACCTTGGACTCCATGGTGCGCCAGTCGACGTCGCACCAGCGCTGGTTGTGTGTGATGAGTCCCGCCTGCACCGCGATGTCGCTCGCCCGGGAAGGCGGAACGATGTTCAGCACGTCCCCTTTCAGGGTGTCGAACTCGAGCCGCACGGTCCCGGTACGGCCATCGACGCCTACGACCTTGCTGTTGCTGCGGTACTCGAGGATGCCTTTGTAGAGCTCTTGCCAGGCTCTCTTGAACAGCGGTCCCTTCGAAACGACGTCGGGATTCTCGTCGAGCAGAATTACTTTCGAGCGCGGCTTGTGCTGCTTGAAGTACGCCGCGATCACGCTTGCCCGCTCATATGGGCCGGGCGGGCAGCGGAACGGGGCGAGTGACATCGAGAGAACGTAGACGCCGCCGTCCCGCATCGCCTCCAGCTGCTTGCGCAGCGCCTGCGTCTGCGGGCCGGCCTTCCAGGCGTGCAGCACGCGGCCCTCGTTCATCGCCTGCTGATAGCCTTGGATCTGTTCAAACAGGAAATCGATCCCGGGCGAGACGACCAGCCGCTCGTAGGCGATGTCGCCGCCGCGGCGCAGCCGCACGGTCTTCTTCGCCGGGTCAACTGCGACCGCCTCGTCCTGAACGACCTGGACGCCGTGCCGGCGCAGACCGTCGTAGCCGTGCACCAGATCATCGAAAGAGCCATACCCGCCGAGCACCAGGTTCGAGATCGGGCACGAAGTGAAGGACGGTTCGCGCTCGATCAAGACCACGTCGATCGAGGAGTCCCACATCCGGATGTACTTCGCCGCGGTGGCGCCGCCGAAGCCGCCGCCGACCACCACCACGCGCGCCTTGGACGGCGCCATGCCAGCGCAGCCAGCTGCCGTCAGGGCCGCCGCCGATGCGGTGAACCTTAGGAAATCCCGCCGCTTGAATTCGCCCATTGCGGTCCTCCTCAGCGTTTCTGTGCGGCGAACCACGTCGCCATCGCTTCAATCTGCGGGTCGCTGTAGCCCTTGGCGATCTGGTGCATCACGGTCGCCGGCCGCTTGCCGTCGCGGAAGGCCCGCATCTGCGTGGCCAAGTAATCCCGCGGCAGGCCGGCGAGCGGAACTAGGGGGGCGTTCGGGGCGGGCCGACCCTCGGTGCCGTGGCAGATCGCGCAGCCCGCGGCGAGGTTGCGCCCCTCAGCGGCCTGCTGGGCGGACGCGCAAAACGGTGTCGCAGCAAGCGCCGCGGCGAGCAACAGCGGAATTCTCATCGCCAATCCTCCTCCCGAACGTTGCTCGCAGAGTTTCCGCCGCGGGCTGCGCCGCGTCAAGCATTCCGTCCGCGAATGACCGCGTTCGAAGCGCATAAAAAAGCCGCTGGCGCGGCCTTTTTCTTGGGGCACGAACGCCCCGGTCAGGCGACCGTGGCCGGCTCCTCCTCGAACTTGAGAACGATTCTCTCTCCCTCGCCGACGTCGATCGTCACCTTGCCGCCGTGCTGCAGCTTGCCGAACAGCAGCTCGTCGGCGAGCGCGCGGCGCACCGTGTCCTGGATCAGGCGCGCCATCGGCCGCGCGCCCATCAGCGGATCGAAGCCCTTCTTCGCGAGGTGCTCCTTCAGCGCCTGCGTGAAATTCGCCTCGACCTTCTTCTCGGCGAGCTGCTCGTCGAGCTGCATCAGGAACTTCTCCACCACGCGCATGATGATGTCATGGTCGAGCGCCTTGAACGAGATGGTGGCATCGAGGCGGTTGCGGAACTCGGGCGTGAACATGCGCTTGATCGCTTCCATCTCGTCGCCAGGCTGCTTGTTGGCGGTGAAGCCCATCGAGCTCTTCGCGAGCGACTCGGCGCCCGCGTTGGTGGTCATGACGATGCACACGTTGCGGAAGTCGGCCTTCCTGCCGTTGTTGTCGGTGAGCGTGCCGTGGTCCATCACCTGCAGCAGGATGTTGAAGATATCCGGATGCGCCTTCTCGATCTCGTCGAGCAGCAGCACCGAGTACGGCTTCTTGGTGATCGCCTCGGTCATGAGGCCGCCTTGCTCGAAGCCGACGTATCCCGGGGGCGCGCCGATGAGCCGCGACACCGCGTGCCGCTCCATGTATTCCGACATGTCGAAGCGGATGAGCTCGATCCCCATGCAGTAGGCGAGCTGGCGCGCTGCCTCGGTCTTGCCGACGCCGGTCGGCCCGCTGAAGAGGAAATTGCCGATCGGCTTCTGCGGGTTGCCCAACCCCGAGCGCGCCATCTTGATCGCCGCGGTGAGCGCCTCGATCGCCTGGTCCTGGCCGAACACCACCGCCTTGAGGTCGCGGTCCAGATTCGCCAGCGCGCTGCGATCGTCGCTCGAGACGCTCCTCGGCGGGATGCGCGCGATCTTGGCGATGATCTCCTCGATCTCGGGCTTGCCGATGATCTTCTTCTGCTTCGCCTTCGGGGCGATCCTCTGCGCCGCGCCGGCCTCGTCGATCACGTCGATCGCCTTGTCGGGCAGGTGCCGGTCGTTGATGTAGCGCGCCGACAGCTCGGCCGCAGTAGTGAGCGCGTTGGCGGTGTACTTGACGCTGTGGTGCGCCTCGAAGCGGGTCTTCAGTCCCTTCAGGATCTCGATGGTCTCCTCGACCGAAGGCTCGACCACGTCGATCTTCTGGAAGCGGCGCGACAGCGCGTGGTCTTTTTCGAACACGCCGCGGAATTCATTGTAGGTGGTGGCGCCGATGCATTTCAGCTGACCGGTGGAGAGCGCCGGCTTGAGCAGGTTGGACGCGTCGAGCGTGCCGCCCGAGGCGGCGCCGGCGCCGATGACCGTATGGATCTCGTCGATGAACAGGATCGCGTTCGGGTTGTCCACCAGTTGCTTGAGCACCGCCTTCAGCCGCTGCTCGAAGTCGCCCCGGTACTTGGTGCCGGCGAGCAGCGCCCCCATGTCGAGGACGTACACGGTGGACTTGGCCAGCAGGTCGGGCACGCTGCCTTCCACGATGCGGCGCGCGAGGCCCTCGGCGATCGCGGTCTTGCCGACGCCGGCCTCGCCCACCAGCAGCGGGTTGTTCTTGCGCCGCCGGCACAGGGTCTGCACCACGCGCTCGAGCTCGGTGTCGCGGCCGATCAGGGGGTCGATCTTGCCGGCGAGCGCGAGCGCGTTCAGGTTCTGGGTGTAGTTGTCGAGAGGGCTGTTCGAGGTCTCGGCCTGCTGCTCCTCGCCCACCTCCTGCTCGCCCTTGCCCTGGTGCGCCTGCGGCGTCTTGGTGATGCCGTGCGAGATGTAGTTCACCACGTCCAGGCGCGCGATGCCCTGCTGCTGCAGGAAGTACACCGCGTGCGAGTCCTTCTCGCCGAAGATCGCCACCAGCACGTTGGCGCCGGTGACCTCCTTCTTGCCCGAGGACTGCACGTGCAGGATGGCGCGCTGGATCACGCGCTGGAAGCCGAGCGTCGGCTGGGTGTCGACCTCGCGGTCGGAGGCGATGCGGGGCGTCTGCTCGGCGATGTGCTGCGCCAGGTTCTTGCGCAGCTCGTCCATGTTGGCGCCGCAGGCGCGCAGCACCTCGGCGGCGGTCGGGTTGTCCAGCAGCGCGAGCAGCAGGTGCTCCACGGTGATGAACTCGTGGCGCTTCTGGCGCGCCTCGACGAACGCCATGTGCAGGCTGACTTCGAGCTCCTGGGCAATCATGCTACGTTTCCTCCATCACGCACTGCAGCGGGTGCTGGTGCTTGCGCGAGTACGCCGCTACCAGCTGTACCTTGGTGGTCGCGACATCGCGGGGATACACCCCGCATACTCCGATGCCCTCGCGGTGCACCTTCAGCATCACCTGGGTCGCCCGCTCCCGCGTCATGCTGAAGAACTTCTGCAGCACCACCACCACGAACTCCATCGGCGTGTAATCGTCGTTGAGCAGCATGACCTTGAACATCGGCGGAGGCTTCAGCTTGCTCTTCTGAGCCTCCAGTAAGGTGTCGTCCTTGAACTGCGCCATGCCGCATTGCTATGCGCCGTCGAGCCCGAAAATTCGGACAATCTCTGCGTTCGCCCGTTCCCGCTCCGTGTGTCGTGTTGAGCCGATTCCGTCTGCCTTGCAGTCTATCCTAAACAATGTGAACGCCTTTCGCAACGCGAGGCCGGGCCTGCGGCGCGGCGTTTTGTCACGGTCCTGACGGAGTTTGGCGCCCCGGCGCCGGCTCTTGACGGGTCCGGGCGGGGCGCGTAAAAAAGCGCTTGTGTTTGGATTCAGGCTGTCTGTTTGCCATTTTTGGGCGGCGGGGTCGTGGAGTTCCAGGCATGGCTCGGGTGATGGCCCGGTCGCTCAATCAACGAACGAAAAAGGGAGCAACGATGGCAACAGGGACGGTGAAGTGGTTCAACGACGCGAAAGGCTACGGCTTCATCACGCCGGATGACGGCAGCGAGGATCTGTTCGCGCATTTCTCCGCGATCAACATGTCGGGCTTCAAGACCCTGAAAGAAGGTCAGAAGGTGAGCTTCGACGTGGTGCAGGGACCGAAGGGGAAGCAGGCCTCGAACATCCAGAAGTCGGGCTGACCCGCCGCACATCTGCAAAAGGCCGCCTGCGGGCGGCCTTTTCGTTCGTGCAGCGGTGCCCGAGCGCTACATGCGCTCGATCATCGCCTGCCCGAATCCCGAGCAGGACACCTGTCTTGCGCCCTGCATCAGGCGCGCGAAATCGTAGGTCACCACCTTGTCCATGATCGTCCTCTCCATCGCGTTGACGATCGCGTCGGCGGCCTCCAGCCAGCCCATGTGGCGCAGCATCATCTCGGCGGAAAGGATCTCGGAGCCCGGGTTGACGTAGTCCTTGCCGGCGTACTTCGGCGCCGTGCCGTGCGTGGCCTCGAACATGGCGACCGAATCGCTCATGTTCGCCCCGGGCGCGATGCCGATGCCGCCGACCTCGGCGGCGAGCGCGTCCGAGATGTAGTCGCCGTTGAGGTTGAGCGTGGCGATCACGTCGTACTCCGCCGGCCTGAGCAGGATCTGCTGCAGCATGGCGTCCATGATGACGTCCTTGACGACGATCTCGGCTCCGCCCTTCGGGTTCCTGAAGCTGTGCCAGGGGCCGCCGTCGACCGGTTTGGCGCCGAATTCCTTGCGCGCGAGCGCATAGCCCCAGTCGCGGAAGCCCCCCTCGGTGAACTTCTGGATGTTGCCCTTGTGCACGAGGGTCACCGAGCGGCGGCTGTTGTCGATTGCGTACTGGAATGCCTTGCGGATGAGGCGCTCCGAGCCCTCGATCGACACCGGCTTGATGCCGATCGCCGAGGAGCCCGGGAAGCGGATCTTCGTGACCTTCATTTCCTTGATCAGGAACTCGATGACCTTCTGCGCCTCGGCGGATTGCGCCGGCCATTCGATGCCGGCGTAGATGTCCTCGGCGTTCTCGCGGAAGATCACCATATCGACCTTGTCGGGCTCCTTCACCGGCGAGGGCACGCCCTTGAACCAGCGCACGGGCCTGAGGCAGACGTAGAGATCGAGCTCCTGGCGCAGCGCGACGTTGATCGAGCGGATGCCGCCCCCGACCGGCGTGGTGAGGGGTCCCTTGATCGAGACCGCAAACTCCTTCGCCGCCTCGAGCGTCTCGTCCGGGAGCCACACATTCTCGCCGTAGATGCGGCAGGACTTCTCGCCGGCGTACATCTCCATCCAGACGATCTTCTTCCTTCCGCCGTAGGCCTTGTTTACCGCGGCGTCGACCACCTTGAGCATCACCGGAGTGATATCGATGCCGATGCCATCGCCCACGATGTAGGGAACGATCGGGTTGTCCGGCACCGCGAGCGAGAAGTCGGGATTGACGCGGATCTTCTCGCCGGCCGGAACCTTGATGTGCTGGTAAGCCATGGATGCCCCCGCTGCGAAGGGAGCGGATTATATCGGAGCGAGCTTGAGGTCGAACGCCCTTTCCACCATCCAGACCGAGGCGACGAGCGCGATCGCAGCCGAGCCGCCTGCGAAGATCATGCGGCGGTACGCCCACGTGCCGCGCAGCCAGTAGGCGAGCGGCAGGAACGCAGCCACGATCAGGAGCTGTCCCGCCTCGACGCCGAGGTTGAAGCCGACCAGGGCGACCAGCAGCGCGTCCTTCGGCAGGCCGAGGTCCGTGAGCACGCTCGCGAAGCCGAAGCCATGCACCAGACCGAATCCGAACGCCACCAGCCAGCGGCCGCGGTGCACCAGCGGCCAGAGATTGTTGAGCGCGGCGAGCACCACCGAAAGCGCGATCGCCGACTCGACCAGGCGCGAGGGCAGCTCGATCACGGCGAGCGCGGCGAGGGAAAGCGTGATCGAGTGCGCCACCGTGAACGCGGTGACGACCCTGAACACGTCCCAGAATACCGGCGCGAAGCGCGCCGCCGGCTCCCAGCCGCGCGACGAGAGCGCGAGCACCGCGGGCAGCAGCAGCGACAGCAGGAACAGGACGTGGTCGATGCCGATGCCGATATGCCACACGCCTTCTCGGGCGTAATCGAGAAATTGCGCCCAGCGCGAGCGTCCTTCGGCGAGCAGGGCAAGCCGCGGCTGGTCGGGCCCGAGGACCGCGGTGACCACTTCGCCCCCGATCCGCGAGCGCAGCAGCCCGCGGTGCGTCGGATCGAGATCGGCGAACAGCGAGTACTCGACTTCGAGCTCGCGCACTTGGTCGGCGCCGCAGTGCGCGGCGAAGCGCAGCACCGCGTACGCGCCGTCGGTATGGTCGTCGACGAGCTGGACGGTCGGCGCCAGGGCGCATGGTCGGCCGTCGGCGCGCAACGCGAGGCGTGCGAGCGCGTAGGCCGCGATCTCGGCATGCTTCGCGCGCAGCTCGCCCCAGGTGATCGCGCCGTCGCCGTCCGCGTCCAGTCCGATCGCGTATTCGAGATCGCGCAGGGCGATATCCCATTGCCCGCTCACCGCCGCGCCTTCGGCCTCGAGCGCGAGGTAGCTGTCGCTCGGCTTGTGCGCGTGCGCGGCGATCGCGGCGAGCGCGAGTAGCAGCGCGACGAGGGCTCTCACCGCAGGCCCTTCAGCCGCGCGGCGAGGCTCCGCAGCCGCTCGCTTTCGACCCCGCTCGACTCGAGCCAGGCGAGCACCGGGGCGGCCGCCGCCGGGTCGCGGGCGGCGAGCGCCGCCTCGAGCAGCACCGCGGCGTCGCGCGGCTCGCGCTGCTTCCGCCAGTTTTCGCGCGCGGCGGCGAGCGCACCGGCCGCATCGCCGCGCAGATCGAGCAGGTAGCGCGCCTCCTCCTGCAGGTGCAGTTTTTCCCCGCGCAGCGCGGCGGCGGCGAAGCGCTCGCCGAGCGCGCGCGAATGGCGCTCGGCCACGGGGAGCTTCAAGGCGCGGGCGGCAAGCGCGAGCCGCAGCAACAGGGTGTCAGAGCGCTCGCCGCCCTTCAGGAGTGCGAGCACCTCTTTCGCCCGGCCCTGCTCGAGCAGGAAGTCGGCGTATGTGAACAGCAGAAAGTTGTCGGTGACCCCAAGCGCGAGGGCGTCGCGGAAATGGCGCTCGGCGGTCGATGTCTCGCCAAGCCGCCAGGCCATCTCCGCGAGCCGGGTGAGCACCCAGAGCTTCGACTCCGCAGCCGCGTCGGGCCGGCTCGCGAGCGCGTCGGCCAGCCGTCGGTAGGCGGCACGCGTGCCTCCGGTGGCCGCCTCGACGTAAGCCGCGCAGCCGGTCGCGAACAGCTCGCTCGCGATCGGCTCGAGCGCCTCGCACTCGCGCCGGGCGGCGGGGTAATCTGCCTGCACCATGAAGATCGCCGCTCGCCAGGCGTGCGGCAGAGCGCTCTCGGGATCGGCTTGCGCGGCGCGCGCGAAATCCTCGAGCGCCCCCGCGAAGTCGTGGCGGTACTGGCGCAGCATGCCCCGCACGACCAGCAGATCCGCCGGCGCCCGGGCGATTTCGCGCCAGGGCCGCAGCGCCGCCTCGGCATACCCGACGTAGCGGGGATCGCCCTCGGCCACCGCCAATTCGAAGTAGCGGCGGGCGAGCGCCGCCGCGGCGTCGGCGCTTTGCGGGCGCGCGCCGAGGGCGGCGCGCAGTTGCCGCAGCTCGACCATGACCGGGTCCGCCGCGCGTGCCGGCAGCCGCTCCAGGATCGCGGCATCGTCCTTCGGCACGTAGGGTGCGGCAAGCGCGGACGACGCGAATGCGCTCAAGGCCACCAGCAGGAAGGCGGACTTCAATGCTTGTAATTTATAAAAAACAAGAACTTACCACATATGCCGGGATTCCCAGGCCGGCCATATATAGAATGCCGCCCGTGGGCCGGTCCCACAGGGAGGGCACGGGAGCGCCGCATTCGGTCAACGGGAACCAGGGCATGAGCGTTGTCGTCCGTTGGGGTAGCGCCGATTTTCCCGGCGTCATCCCGTGTTCGAACACTACCAAACAGGAGAACTAGATGAGCAAGCTGCTGTCCGCGATTGTCGCCGCGATGTTCGCGGCCGTGAGCGCTTCCGCCTTCGCCGCGTCGCACGCCGGCGCGCAGATGAAGGACGAGAAGAAGATGGAGAAGAAGGTGGAGAAGAAGATGGAGAAAAAAGCCCCGACGAAGAAAGCCGCGAAGAAGAAAGGCGAAGAAAAGAAGAAAGGCGAAGAAACGAAGAAAGGCGAAGAAACGAAGAAGTAACCCGCTTCCGAGTTTCAGCAAAGGCAGGGCGCGAGTCCTGCCTTTTTTGTTCGTGCGCCGACTCGTTTCAGCGCTCGCCCTGGCCGCCGGCCAGGCGTTCGCCCAGCAGCCGCCGCTGCCGGCGGTGGAGCTGGGTGCCGGCATGCATCTCATCCGTGCCGAAGTGGCCGACACCGCCGGCACCCGCATGGTGGGGCTGATGCGGCGCACATCGCTCGGGCAAAACGCCGGCATGCTGTTCGTGTTCGACGAGGCGGCGCCCCACTGCATGTGGATGAAGGACACCCTGATCCCGCTCTCGGTCGCGTTTGTCGACGAGGCCGGCGCGATCGTGAACATCGCCGACATGCAGCCGCGCAGCGAGCAGTCGCACTGCGCGGCGAAGCCGGTGCGCTACGCCCTGGAGATGAGCCGGGGCTGGTTCGCGAAGCGCGGGATCAAGCCCGGCGACAAGCTGAGAGGTCTCGACAGGCTCGGCAAGCGCCGCTAGTGGTGCCGGTGGTGGATGTCGGGATAGTGCGGGTGGCTGTGGACCATGCGCCCGTGCCGGTGAGGGTGCGAGTGCGGCTCCAGCCCGTCCCAATCGAAATCGTGCTCGTGCCGGTGATGCACGTCGTGAGTGTGCGGATGCTCGTGCTCGGTCGGCGCGTGGACGTGCTCGTGCTCGTGGCGCTCGGTGAGGTGAAGCCACACGCCCGCCGCCATCAATGCGGCGGCGATCCAGAACGCCGCATCGGGCGTCTCGCCCAGCACGGCGAGCGAGAGCGCCACGCCGACAAACGGTGCGGTCGAGAAATACGCGCCCGTGCGCGCCGCCCCCAGGCCGCGTAGCGCGACCACGAACAGTGCCAGGCTCACTCCGTAGCCGAACAGGCCGATCAACCCCGCCACCGCAGCGGCCGTGACGCCGGGCCAGCCCGCCCCGAGCGCCGCCGCGATCGCCAGGTTGACCAGGCCCGCGACGACTCCTTTCACCGCCGCGATCGTCGTCGCGTCGCCGGCGGAGATCCTGCGCGTGAGATTGTTGTCGAGCGCCCAGGCGAGGCAGGCGAGCGCCACGGCGAGCGCGCCGAAGCTCACACCGCCGAGCGCCGCGGGCTCGATCGACAGCACGGCGCCGCCCGCCACGATCAGCGCCATGCCGAGCGCGATGCGGCGGTCGAAATTCTCCTTGAACGCGAACCAGGCCAGCAGCGCGGTGAACACGCCTTCCAGATTGAGCAGCAGCGAGGCCGCGGCGGCGCCGGTCGCGGCGAGCCCGAGCATGAGCAGCACCGGAGCGACCACTCCGCCCGACGCGACAGCCCCGGCTAGCCAGGCGAGCTCGGATCGCTGCAGCCGCATCGATCCGCCGCGGCGCACCGCGAGCCACGCCGACAGCCCGAGACCGCTTCCGGCGTACAGCAGCCCGGCGAGCAGCACCGGGTGCATCTCGACCGCGAGCGTCTTCGCGGCCGGCGTGCTCGCGCCGAAAAGCAGGGCCGCCGCCAGCGCGGCGAGGATCGGGTTCATACCGGCTAGGTCAACGCAACGATGACGAGCCCCGCGATGAGAAGTATGCGCGCGACGGGCGTCCACACGCCGTTCGCGACATTGCGCGAGCATTTCCAGGCCAGGCGGAACCACAACCAGTAGGCGGCGAGCTTGACCGCGATGAACAGGTGCTCCAGCGCGGTCGATCCGGCGAAGTACGCGTACTCCGCGGCGAACGTGAGCGCGAACACCGTCGCGACCGCGGCAGGCCCGTAGATCCACCACGCCTTCCACAGCCTCTCCTCGCCGTCCCAGGCGCGGCGCAGCGGAGAAAAAAAAGAGCGGGGCGCTCGCCCCGCTCCTTGCGCGGATTGCGGGGTGCTCAGAGCCCGCCGTTCTGCTGCGCCACCATGGCGTAGAGCATCGGGATCGAAAGCATCGTGTTGAAGCGCGAGGTCAGGCCGGCCATCTTCGCGGCGGCGGCCTTCTCCTCGGCGCCGACCTGCACGACGCCCAGCACTTTCTTCTGGTTCGGCCAGATGATGAACCAGACGTTGAACCACATGATGATGCCGAGCCACATGCCGAGCCCGATCGCATGGAACGGCTTCTGCAGACCCAGGGCGTTGACGAGGTAGCCGCTCATCCAGGCGAGGATCAGGCCGGTGATGATGGTCGACATCGCCGCCCAGCGGAACCAGAACAGCGCGGCGGGCGCGATCACCTTGCCGATCGCCGGCTTCTGCTCGTCCGGGATCTTGGGCATGGAGGGCGTCTGCACGAAATTGAAGTACCAGAGCAAACCGATCCACATCACTCCGGACAGGACGTGCAACCAGCGGAAGAAAAACTTCCACCAGTCCATCGTGTCGAGCTGAATCCATGCGCCCGTTCCAAGACCCGCGAGGATGATGAAAATAATGAGGAGGACGACGCCAGCGGTGATGGTCCGCCCGAGAGACTGAAAGAACGCAGCCATGAGTTTCTCCTTCAGTTGTTATCGATGGCCAGCGAAAAAGTCTAGCACAGCACCGCTGCGTAATTAAGCATCTGTTCCGGAAGGGTTTTGGCGGCTAATGCGAAACGCTAAGAACGCCCGAGGCCGCCGCGATCAACACCGCCAGCTGCGCCAGCGCGAGAGCAGCGTGCAGCCGCTCGCCGCGCGCGACGAGCAGCGGCACTACGCGCACGTAGCAGCAGATCGTGACGAGCCCGAGCACGGCGATGGCCGCGAGATTCAGGTGGTCCGCCCTGCCGACGAGCGCGAGCCAGCCCCAGCCCGAGGGCGAGCCGCTTGCCGCAAGGTATTGATCCACCGGGAGCGCCCAAAGCGCGGGCAGCTCCGCAAGCGGGACGTGCGGCTCGACGACCCCGAACGCATAGACGAGGAACGCGACGGTGAGCGCCGCGAATCCGGCGCGCGTGGCGCGCTCGAGCCAGCGCGCGTAAACCAGCTGCTCGTGCGGCACGTGTGAGTCGGACTGTCGCATGAGCATCAGCTCCAGATGCCGAGCCCCTTGAGCAGCGCGCGCGCTCCCGCCACGAGGAGCAGCGCGATCACGAGGCGCCGCACCATCGCTGCCGGCGCGACGCGCAGCAGCCGCGCGCCGATCCTGGCGCCGAGCATGACCCCGATGATCGAGG
>Ga0156285_1081_pt1 | contig 34677 bp, 39 predicted proteins | sample RifCSPlowO2_12_FD_107934 | JGI IMG/M metagenome (GOLD analysis project Ga0156285, IMG submission 107934) | Betaproteobacteria bacterium RIFCSPLOWO2_12_FULL_68_20 | reverse complement strand
CGCCGCGCGCGGCCACCGCGCGCGCCCCGAGCGCGAAGAACTCGCTCGCGAGCTGCAGCACTTTCGCGGGCTCGAGCATCTCCGACATGCCCGTGAAGTTGCGCAGCTCGGCGTACAGGATCACCGCGGTGCGCCGCTCGGCCCTGGCGCGTCCGGGCGCGTTCAGCGCCGGCATGACCATCCCTCCCATCGTTCGCCTCCCGGTTGAGCGGACCGGCCGATCATAGGAAGGCGCTCGCGGCGCGCATGAGGAAATAGTTCCTGATCGCGCGCCGGCGCGTGACGGGCGGCCTGCCGGCGCCGACGGGTGGATTCGTCACCCGAGGAAGACAATCAGCCCGACGGCCACCACGACCAGCACGCCGGCGGCGAAAAATGCCAGCGTCACATCCGCCACCGCAGGCAGGTCCGGGTCCCTCGGCACCGGCCCGGGAAGGTGCTCTTCGCGCTCGTGCGCGGCTTCGGCGGGCGCATGCAGCGCCGCCATCCTCTCGTTGAAGGCGCCGAAGAAATCGTTCGCCACCTTCCTTGCCGCCGCGTCCACCAGGCGCGAGCCGATCTGCGCGAGCTTGCCGCCGACGCTCGCCTTCACGTCGTAGGAGAGCCTGGTCGATGCGCCCTCGGGCGCGAGCCGCACCCGGGCGCCGCCCTTGGCGAAGCCGGCCGCGCCGCCCTGGCCCTCGAAGGCGATCGAGTAGGACTGCGGCGGATCGAGGTCCGAGAGCGCGAGCTTGCCCTTGAACTTGGCGCTCACCGGCCCGACCCGCGCCACCATCAGCACCTGGTACTCGGTGTCGGAGAGCCTGTCGATCGACTCGCAGCCGGGCACGCAGGCCTTGAGCACCTCGGGGTCGTTGAGCGCCTCCCAGGTCTCCTGCTGCGACGCGGGGATCAGCTGCTCGCCGGTCATCTCCATGCGCGGATCTCCTCGCTCTTGCGGAGCATCGGCCGGTCGAGCACGCGGGCAAGCTCGACCAGGCTCTTCAGGTTGTGCACCGGCAGGAACAGGTCCACGTGCGGCAGCATCGCGCGCACGCCCGCGGGCCGGGCCTCGAACTTGTCGTAGCGAAGCAGCGGATTCATCCAGACGACATAGCGGCACGACTTCGCCAGCCGCTCCATCTCCTCGCCAAGCCCCTCGCCCGCCTCGCGGTCCAGGCCGTCGGAGACGAGCAGCACGCAGGCGTTCTGCCCGAGCACGCGCCGCGCCCACTTGAAGTTGAATTCGCGCAGGCAGGCCCCGATGCGCGTGCCGCCCGACCAGTCGCGGATCGCATCCGCCACCTTCGCCATCGCCACGTCCACGTCGCGGTGGCGCAGCTGCCGCGTGATGTTGGTGAGGCGCGTGCCGAACACGAACACGCTCACGCGGTCGCGGTCGTTGGTGATGGCGTGCATGAAGTGCAGGAACATGCGCGAGTACGGGTTCATCGAGCCCGAGATGTCGCACAGAATCACGAGCGGCGGATGGAGCCTGCCGGGCGCCGCGCGCACGAGAGGGATCACGTCGCCGCCCTCGCGCAGCGACTCCCTGAGCGAGGCGCGCAGGTCGATGCGCCGCCCGGCGGGCTCGCGCTCGAAGCGGCGCGTGCGGATCTCCGGGAGCGGCAGGCGCAGCTCCGCGATCATGCGCTTCGCCTCCGCGAGCTCGGCGGAGGACATGGTGTCGAAGTCCATGCGCTGCAGCACCTCGCTCGAGGAGAAGGTGAGCCGCGCGTCGAGCTCGATCTTGTCCTCGCGCTCCTCGCGGCTCTTGCTGAAAAGCGCGTCGGTGAGCCGCTGGCTCTGCTGCTCCTCGGGCTTGGGCGCGCGGCCGTAGGTCTGCGGCAGCAGCATCTGCATCATGCGCTCGGTTAGATTCGGGTCGCGCCAGAAGATGCGGAACGCCTGGTCGAAGATCGGCCGCTGCTCTTCCCTGGAGAGCAGCACCGCCGACATGGTCCAGTACCAGTCCTCGCGCCGCTCGGCGCCGGCGATCTCGAGCGCGCGCACGCAGTCGAGCACGCGGTCGGGGCCGATCCGCATGCCCGCCGCGCGCAGCAGCCGCGCGAAGTGCATCACGTTCTCGGCGAGCCTGCCTTGCGCGCCCGCCGTGTCGAGGGCGGGAATCATGTCAGGCGGCCGCCGCGGCTTTCGACTCGGCGACCAGGCGCGTCGCCTCCTCGCCCGAGACGCGCTCGATGTCGTCGCGGTACTTGAGGAGCACGCCGAGCGTGTTGTTCACCGTCTCCGGGTCGAGCGCGATCTTGTCGAGGGCGACCAGGCAGTTCGCCCAATCGATCGTCTCGGCGACGCCGGGCAGCTTGAAGAGATCCGCCTTCCTCAGCCGCTGCACGAAGGCGACGACCTCTCTTGAAAGCGCGCCGGCGGCTTTCGGCGCCTTGCGGCGGAGGATCTCCAGCTCCCTCGCCGCGTCGGGATAGTCCACCCAGTAGTAGAAGCAGCGCCGCTTCACCGCGTCGTGGATCTCGCGCGTGCGGTTGGAGGTGATGACCACGATCGGCGGCTCCTTCGCGGCCAGCGTGCCGATCTCGGGAATGGTGATCTGCCAGTCCGAGAGCACCTCCAGCAGGTAGGCCTCGAACGGCTCGTCGGTACGGTCCAGCTCGTCGATCAGGAGCACCGGCGCCGCGCCGGGCTTGCCTTCGAGCGCGCGCGCGAGGGGCCGCCTGACGAGAAATCGCTCCGAGTAGATGTCCGCGCCGAGCTTCTCCTTCGATTTTTCCCCCGCGGCCTCCGCGAGCCGGATCTCGATCATCTGGCGCGAGTAGTTCCACTCGTAGGCCGCCTGCGCGATGTCGAGGCCCTCGTAGCACTGCAGGCGGATCAGCTCCCGGCCGAGCGACTGCGAGACCACCTTCGCGATCTCGGTCTTGCCCACCCCCGCCTCGCCCTCCAGGAAAAGCGGGCGCTGCATGGTGAGCGAGAGGTAGAGCGCGGTCGCGAGGCTGCGGTCGGCGACGTAGTCGGCCGAGGCGAGGAGCTCCTGGGTGGCGTCGATCGAAGGCGGCAGCGGGTTAGGCATCGGGAAGCGCGCGAAAAGCTTGCATTTTCCGGGATTTGGGCGCGCGCCGCTACCCCGGTTCCGAACCTGGTATCCGTGTCGAGGGGCCAGATCATCGCGAGCGCCGCTTCTGCATGCGCGGCTGGCGCCGCTCGAAGCGGCCGCGGAACGCGCCGAGGATCGAATCCAGCTGCTCCATGGTGACGCGCTTGGGCAGCAGCAGCACGCCGCCGGAAGCGCGCTTCACTAGAGGTAGCGGAGAGAGTTCGCGTAACTCCTACCGGGAGCTCCCGGCGGCGAGCAAAGGTCCCGCGGCGACCAGTTTCTTGTGCCGCGAATCTACCCTCAAGTTGAGACCCTCCAGCGTTCGTGCCCCCAGCAGGAGCAGATCCCCTTTTTCTGCAAACACCACTTCGTCGACGGTGAAGGCCTTGCCGACGCGGATGATGGCGAAGCCGACCGCGCGCGTGACGCGCTGGCCGTTCGCCATCACGAACTCCACGTCCTTCTTTTCGCGCGCAACGCCGATCTTCTCCAGGACTGTCGCCGGCACCCAGGTGTATTCGCTGCCCGTGTCGACGAGAACGCGCGGGACTCCCGTCCCTCTCAAGCGATGGACGGCATTCTCGATGCGGCAAGCGACCGCGAAGGTTCCCACGAGTTGATTATATTGTGAATTTCCCGCAGTCCTGCGCCGCAAGACTTCGCTGAGCATTCCTGTCGCGACTCCTACAGTGGTCGCATGCCCTGATGGGCATCAACCAGAGGAGAACGACATGAAACTTCGCATCGCAGTCGCCGCAGTGCTCGCCGCCCTCACCTTCGCGCTTCCCGTGTGGGCCGACCAGGCTCCTGCGGAGGAAGGCTCGCCTTTCCTGGTGACCGACAGCTCGGGCCGCAGCCAGATGCCGTGAAGCGGCGGGCGTGAATTTTCCGCAATTTCCGGACTGAAGACTTCACGGACTCCCCATCGGGGGGCGCCTAGCCTGGGCGCATGCCCGATCGGGGCATCGACAGGGGGAAGGACATGAGAATTCAATCCGCTGTAACCGGGGCGCTGCTCGCTTTCGCGGTCCCCGCGTGGGCGCAGGAGATTCCGGTGGAACTGAAGGGCTGCTACTCGAGCGAAACTACCGTCATCGACAGGGCGGGCGATGTGCTGATCGGCATGACCGTCGTGCGTGGAGGCACCGATCGAGTTTCACCCGGGCCATTCCCGGAGAAAACCATGCACGACTGCCGCGTGATCTTCACCGCCTCGAAGGCGGGGCTCGAGTTCACCAACCGCTGCAATTTCGTGGATGCCGACGGCGACCGGATCCTGAGCGTGGCGACGGGAACGCGCGAATCCTTCGGATGGAAGTGGATCGCCGGCACCGGGAAATTCGCAGGGATCAGCGGGACCGGGGTCGGGAAGGTCGATGTCGCCTACCCGAGAGCGAACCCGGCGGTAAGCGGCGCGTGCTGGAGCGGCAGGGGCTCCTACACCCTCAAGAAGTGAATGACCGACGGGGAGGACTGCCGCCAGATCGTGCGCTGGTGATAGTCTTCCCCGGTCAGTCCTGCCCGGGGGAGGGAAATGGACCGGCTCGTCGTTTTGGCCTTGCTGCTGTCGCTCGTCGTTCCGCTGTCTCCAGCGGAGGCGCAGCAAGCGCAGCGCGTCTACCGCGTCGGCGTGCTGAATTTCGGCAGCTCGATACCGAACCCGCTGTCGAGTCCCCTCAACAACACGCTGGTCGGGCGTCTTGGCGACCTCGGCTTCAAAGAAGGCGGGAATCTGGTCCTGGAGCGGCGCTGGGCCGACGGCAGGTTTGACCGCGTGCAGCCGTTGACCGTCGAGCTGGTGCAAGCGAAGGCGGACGTCATCGTCACCATAGGCAACAAGCTAATAGAGCTCGTGCTCGCCGCGAATCCGCGCGTGCCGATGGTATCGCTCTCTTGCGACGCGCACGCGATGGTCGCGAGCTATGCCAAGCCGAACGGCAACTTCACCGGCGCCACCTGCATGTCCACCGAGCTCAGCCCAAAACGGCTGGAACTGGTGAAGCAGGTGGCTCCCGCGGCGAAGCGCGTCGTCTACCTGCACAACCCCAACCAGGGAGCGATCGGACTGGAACTGACGCAGAAGGCAGCGCCGCAGCTCGGCCTCGCGGTGCGGGCGGTCGAGATGCGCTCCTCCGACGACATGGAGAAGGCGTTTGCCGCGATCACAGCGGAGCGCCCCGACGCCCTGCTCGTTTACCCCGACGCGATCACCTTCCGCCACCGCAAGGAGATCGCCGACTTCGCCCTGGCGCAGCGGCTGCCGGCGGTCTATGCCTACAAGGAGTATGCCGAGGCGGGCGGCCTGGTTTCGTACGGCTCGACGCTGGTGGAGCTGGGCGAACGTACCGGCGAGCTCGTGGCCAGGATCCTGCGCGGCGCGAAACCGAGCGAGTTGCCGATCGAGCAAACGACGCGAATCTACCTCACGGTCAACATGAAATCGGCGCGTGCAATGGGCCATACGATCCCGTCGCAGCTGCTGCTTCGCGCTGATCGGGTGATCGAATGAGCTATGCGCCCATCGAGCGGGATTTCGCGCGGCGTCTTGCGCGCGCGGATTTGGGCCGCCGCCTGGCCACATGCCTCTTCAACACCTCCTCCAGGCGCGTCTGCCAGCCCCGGCCGGTGGCGCGGAAATGCGCGAGCACTTCAGGCGAACGCGCGGCGGGGCGGGCGCGATGACCGGCTGATCGAATGACGCCCCGCCCGCGCCTGTTCACCAAGTACTTTGCGCTCATCGTGGCGCTGGTGTCGGGCGCGCTGATCGCGAGCAGCGCGATCGGGCTGTGGTTCTCCTACCAGGAGAGCAAGTCGGCGCTCACCGCCCTGCAGCGCGAGAAGGCCGTCGCGGCCGCGTACCGCATCGAGCAATACATCCGCTCAATCGAGCACGAGATCGGCTGGACCATGCTGCCGCGAGTGCGCGAAGGCGCAAGCCCGCTCGAGCAGCGACGCATCGAGTACTTGAAGCTTCTGCGCCAGGCGCCGGCGGTCACCGAGGTGCAATGGATCGATCGTGACGGGCGGGAGCAATTGAAGGTATCGCGGCTCGCCATGGACGTGGCAGCCAGCGGCGAGGACTTCTCGAAGAGCCCGCGCTTTGCCGAGGCGCGCAAGGACCGCAGCTATTTCGGGCCGGTGTACTTCCGCAAGGAGACCGAGCCCTACATGACCATCGCGCGGGCGGCGGGCGGGCAGGAAGGCGGGGTGACCGCGATCGAGGTGAATCTCAAGTTCGTCTGGGACGTGGTGTCGCAGATCCGCATCGGCAAGGCAGGTCTCGCCTATGTGGTGGACGCGAACGGGCACCTCGTCGCTCACCCGGACATCAGCCTGGTGCTGCAAAAGCTTGACTGGTCGACGCTGCCGCAGGTCGTCGCCGCGCGAAGCGGGGTACAGGCGAAGGCTGATGAGCGGCCCGAGGCGGTGATCGCGCGGGACCGGAGCGGCCGGGAAGTTCTGACCTCGAGCGCACCCATCGAAACGCTCGGCTGGCTCGTCATCACCGAGGTTCCGCTACGGGAAGCGCTGGCGCCGCTGGTTGCAGAGCTCTACCGCACGGCGCTGCTGCTGTTCGTCGGTTTCGTGCTCTCGGTGGCGGCGAGCCTGGCGCTCGCGCGCCGCATGGTGCGGCCCATCCGCGCGTTGCAGGACGGCGCAGCGAGGATCGGCGCGGGCGAGCTCGACCAGAAATTCGACGTGCACACCGGAGACGAGCTCGAGTCGCTCGCCGAGCAGTTCAACAAGATGGCCGCGGAACTGAAGAGCTCGTATGCCGACCTCGAGCGCAAGGTCGAGGAGCGTACGCGCGAGTTGGCGGTTGCCAACCAGCACAAATCGGAGTTCCTCGCCAACATGTCGCACGAGCTGAGGACGCCGCTGAATGCAATCATCGGTTTCTCCGAGGTGCTTTCGGAAAAGATGTTCGGCGACGTGAACGAAAAGCAGCTCGAATATCTGCGCGACATCCACTCCTCCGGCCAGCACCTGCTCTCGCTCATCAACGACATCCTGGACCTGTCGAAGATCGAAGCCGGGCGCATGGAGCTCGACCTGTCGCGCTTCGATCTCTCCGCCGCGCTCGAGAACGCGCTGACGCTCGTGCGCGAGCGCGCGACGCGCAACGGCGTGCGGCTCGGGCTCGACGCAGACCGCGTCGGCGAATGGGTCGCGGACGAGAGGAAGTTCAAGCAAGTGCTGCTCAACCTGCTCTCGAATGCGGTGAAGTTCACCCCGCAGGGAGGGAGCGTGCGACTGAGCGCGCGGCGTGCGAACGGCGCGGTGGAAATCGAGGTCTCGGATACCGGAACGGGTATCGCGCCAGAGGATCGGGCGCTGGTGTTCGAGGAATTCAGACAAGCGGGAGGCGACCATCTCAAGCGCCCCGAGGGCACCGGGCTGGGCCTTGCACTCGCCAAGCGCTTTGTCGAGCTGCACGGCGGAGAGATCCGGCTGCAAAGCGCCGTCGGACGGGGCTCGACCTTCAGCTTCACGCTTCCCGAAAGGACCATGCCGCAATGAGCACGATTCTGATCGTCGAAGACAACGAAAAGAGCCTCAAGCTCGTGCGCGACGTGCTGCGGTACAAGGGCTATCGCACGCTCGAGGCGACGACGGGGAACGAGGGCGTGCGCCTCGCGCGCGAGGCGAAGCCGGACCTCATCCTGATGGACATCCAGCTCCCGGATCTCGACGGCATCAGCGCTCTCAGGCAATTGCGCGCCGATGCGACTCTCGCCGGCACGCCGATAATCGCCATCTCGGCCTCGGTGATGCCCGACGAGAAGCAGAAGATCGTGGCTTCGGGGTTCGACGCCTACATCACCAAGCCGATCAACGTGAAGCAGTTCATCGAGACCGTCGAGCGGCACCTGGCGAAGGCAAAAGGGGCCGCGTGAGCCGGACGATCCTGGTCGTCGACGACGTTCCGACCAACGTCAAGCTGCTCGCCGACCTGCTCGCGGCGAAGGGCTACCGTGTGGCGACCGCGGCATCCGGAAAAGAGGCGCTGGCGCGAATCGAATAGGACAGGCCGGACCTCGTGCTGCTCGACGTGATGATGCCCGACATGTCCGGCTACGAGGTGTGCCGGGCGATCCGCGCGAATGCGGCCACCGGAATCCTGCCGGTAGTGCTCATCACCGCGCTCGATCCGGACAAGGAGCGCATCAAGGGCCTGGAGGCAGGCGCCGACGATTTTCTGACCAAGCCGGTGAACCAGGCCGAGCTTTTCGCGCGAGTGAAGTCGCTGCTCAGGATCAAATCGCTCTACGACGAGGTGCAGGACTGGAACCGCACCCTGGAGCAGCGCGTCGCCGAGGGCGTGATGCAGGTCGAGCGGCTCGGAAGGCTCAAGCGCTTCTTCTCGCCGCAGCTCGCCGAGCTGATCGTCGCGGGCGGCACCGACGATCCGCTCAGGAGCCACCGCCGCGAGATCACGGTGGTGTTCGTCGATCTGCGCGGCTACACCGCCTTCACGGAGACCGCCGATCCCGAGGATGTGATGGGTGTTTTGCGCGAATACCATGCCTCGATGGGGAAATTGATTCTCGCGCACGAGGGCACGCTCGAGCGCTTCGCGGGCGACGGCATGATGATCTTCTTCAATGATCCAGTGCTGCTGCCCGAGCCCGCACAGTGCGCGGTGCGCATGGCGCTCGTCATGCAGCGCGAGTTCGCCGCGCTCGCCGCGGGCTGGGCGAGGCGCGGCTTCGAGCTGCAGATGGCAATCGGCGTCGCGCAGGGCTACGCGACGCTCGGCGGCATCGGCTTCGAGGGACGGCTCGACTACGGCGCGGTGGGTCCGGTGTGCAACCTCGGCGCGCGCCTGTGCCAGGAGGCGAAGGGCGGCGAGATCCTCGTTTCGCAGCGAGTGAGCGCCGCGCTCGACGGCGCCTTCGCCTGCGAGCCGGCAGGCGAGCTGGTGCTGAAAGGCTTCCAGCGCCCGATCTCCGCGTTCCGGCTGGCGCGGACTGAATGAGCGACGTTTTCGGTCTCAGTCCGGACGAGCTGGAGGCGCTGACGCGCGGCGCGACGATCCGCTCGTTCGCGAAAAACGCCGTGGTCGTCAACGAGGGCGACCGCACGGACTCGCTCTACATCATCCTTTCTGGAAAAGTGAAGGTGTTCGTCGCCGACGAGGAGGGGCACGAGGTCACGCTCGGCACGCAGGGCGCCGGCGAGTACTTCGGCGAGATGGTGCTCGACGAAGGCCCGCGTTCGGCCTCGATCATGACGCTCGAGCCTTCGCGCTTCGCGCTGGTGTCGAAGGAAGCGTTCACCGCCTTCCTCGCTTCGCAGCCGGATTTCATGCTGCGCATGATCAAGAAGCTGATCCACCGCGCGCGCGCGCTGACCGGCAACGTGAGGAGCCTCGCGCTGCTCGACGTCTACGGGCGCGTGGCGCGGCTGCTGCTGGAGCTGGCGGTGGAAAAGGACGGCGCCCGAGTGATTCCGGAAAAGCTCACCCAGCAGGACATCGCGAGCCGAGTCGGCGCCTCGCGCGAAATGGTGAGCCTCATTCTCAAGGACCTCTCGACCGGCGGCTACATCACCGTGGCGGGCAAGACGATCACCATCAACAAGGAACCGCCGAAGCGCTGGTAGCTCACTGCTGCAGCATGCGCCCGTGATGTTGCTTGCCCAATCCTGCAGCGCGGCATTACTCTCACACGATCGACCCGGGAGGAGATCGAAGCGTGGAAAAGCGTGTCGGTTTCATCGGTCTCGGCAATATGGGAACGCCCATGGCCGCGCGCCTGCTCGACGCGGGCTACGCGTTGACCGTCTTCGATACGCGCGAAGCCGCGATGCGGCCGTTCGCGGCGCGCGGCGCGAAGACGGCGGCTTCGCCCGCTGCCGTCGCGAGCGCGGCGGACACGGTGCTGGTCAGCCTGCCGACGCCCGATGTGGTGAAGCAGGTTGCGCTCGGCGCCGAGGGAATCTCGGCGGGAACGAAGGTCAAGCCCTTCGTCGATCTGTCCACCACCGGGCCGCGCGTCGCCAGGGAAATCGCGGCGGCGCTCGCCGCCAAGGGAATCGCGCCGGTGGACTCGCCGGTGAGCGGCGGCGTGGGCGGCGCGGTGAAAGGGACGCTCGCGGTGATGGTGTCGTGCGACGCCGCGCGCTTCGCGGAGCTCCAGCCGATGCTGCAAGTCTTCGGCAAGGTGTTTCACGTGGGCGAAAAGCCGGGCCTCGGCCAGACCATGAAGCTCGCCAACAACCTGCTCTCGGCGACCGCGATGGCGATCAGCTCGGAGGCCATGGTGATGGGTGTCAAGGCCGGTCTCGATCCCCAACTCATGCTCGACGTGATCAACGCCGGCAGCGGCCGCAACACCGCAACCCAGGACAAGTTCCCGCGCACCATCCTGACGCGCAGCTTCGACTACGGCTTCACCACCGGACTGATGTACAAGGACGTCAAGCTCTGCCTCGAAGAGGCCGAGGCGATGGGGATCCCGATGTGGGTCGGCGGCGCGGTGCGCCAGCTGTGGCACCTCGCCCACAGCCAGATCGGGCCGGACAAGGACTTCACCACCATCGTGCAGTGCCTCGAGCGCTGGGCGGGCGTGGAAGTCAAAGCGAAGAGCTGAACAGCGGAGGTTCGCCATGCCGGCCCCGGAACCCTACGAGGTCTACGCGATCCGCTACGCGCACCACGACCGGCGCGCGAGCGAGAATTTCATCGGCGGCGATCCGCACGACGGCCCGATGCCGCTCGATTACTTCGTCTGGGCGATCAAGGGCGCGGGCAAGACCTTCATCCTCGACACCGGGTTCAGCGCCGACATGGCGCGGCAGCGCAAGCGCGAATTCCTGCGCGACCCGGGCGAAGGCCTGAGGGCGCTCGGCATCGATCCCGCCGAGGTCCAGGACGTGATCATCAGCCATATGCACTACGACCACTGCGGCAACCACGCGCTGTTTCCGAACGCTCGCTATCACCTGCAGGAGCGCGAGATGGCGTTCTGCACTGGGCGCTGGATGGGCCACCCGGCGATGCGCGTCGCGTTCGAGGCCGAGGACGTGTGCGAGATGGTGCGGCGCGTGTTCGCCGGCCGCGTGCAGTACCACGACGGCGACGACGAGATTGCGCCCGGCCTGAGCGTGCACCACGTCGGCGGGCACACCATGGGCCTGCAGGTCGCGCGCGTGTGGACGCGGCGCGGCTGGGTGGTGCTCGCCTCCGATGCCTCGCACTTCTACGCCAACATGGAGCAGGGGCGGCCGTTCCCGATCGTCTACAACGTGGGCGACATGCTCGAGGCGTTCGGCAGGCTGCGCCGGCTCGCCGACTCCCCGGCGCACATCGTCCCGGGGCACGACCCGCTGGTGCTCGAGCGCTACCCCGCCGCGCGGCCCGGCCTGGAAGGCGCGGCGGTGAGGCTGGACCTCGAGCCTACTTGAGCGCCGCCTCCACCGCGCGCTTCGCCATCACGGTGACGAGGTGCGCCCGGTACTCGGGGCTCGCGTGCAGGTCGTTGTTGAGGCCGTCTGCTTTCACCTTGATGTTCGCCACCGACTCGGGCGCGAACTTCGCGGCGAGCGCTTTTTCCATGTCGGCCTGGCGGAACGCGCACGGCCCGGCGCCCGTCACCGCGACGCGTACGTTGCCGCCGAAGTCCGCCACGAACACGCCCACGATCGCGAAGCGCGAGGCCGGGTTCTTGAACTTCATGTACGCGGCGCGTTTCGGCACCGGGAACACCACCTGGGTGATGATCTCGTTCGGCTTGAGCGCGGTCTCGAAAAGGCCCTTGAAGAACTTGTCGGCCTCGTGCTTGCCGGCGTTGGTGACGATGGTCGCGCCGAGGCCCAGCACCGCCGCGGGGTAATCGGCCGCCGGGTCGTTGTTGGCCAGCGACCCTCCGATGGTTCCCATGTGCCGCACCTGCCGGTCGCCGATCGTGCCGGCGAGCGCTGCGAGCGCGGGGATCGCCTTCTGCACCGCGCTGGAAGCCGCGACCTCGGCGTGGCGCACCATCGCGCCGATGGTGACGCCGCTGCCGTCGGCCTTGAGCGCCTTCAGGTCGCCGATCGCGTTGAGATCCACGAGGTCCGACGGCGCGGAAAGGCGCAATTTCATCGCCTGCACCAGGCTCTGGCCGCCGGCGAGGTACTTGGCCTCGGCCTGCTTCGCCGCGAGCGCCGCGGCGTCCTTGAGCGACGAGGGACGGTGGTAGTTGAATGCACGCATGATTGTTCTCCTTAAGCGGCTTTGCGGTTCTGCATCGCGCGCCACACGGTCTGCGCAGTCGCGGGCATTGCGAGGTCCTTCACGCCGAGCGCGTCGGTGATCGCGTTCATGAGTGCCGCGGGAGCGCCGATCGCGCCGGCCTCGCCGCAGCCCTTGACGCCGAGCGGGTTGTGCGTGCACGGCGTCTCGCGCGTGTCGACCTTGAACGAGGGCACGTCGTCGGCGCGCGGGATGCAGTAGTCCATGAACGATCCGGTGACGAGCTGCCCGCTCTCGTCGTCGTAGCGGCAGCACTCGGTCAGGGCCTGGCCGATGCCCTGTACGAGGCCGCCGTGCACCTGGCCCTCGACGATCATCGGGTTGATGATCTTGCCGAAGTCGTCCACCGCGGCCCAGCGGTCGATCCTCACCTGCCCGGTGTCGCGGTCCACCTCGACCTCGCAGATGTAGGTGCCCGCGGGGAAGGTGAAGTTGGCCGGATCGTAGAACGCGTTCTCGTTCAGCCCGGGCTCCAGCTTGTCGTGCGGGTAGTTGTGCGGCACGTAGGCGGCGAACGCCACCTCGCCGAACATCTTCTTCTTGTCGGTGCCGGCGACCTTGAATTCGCCCCGGTCGTACTCGACGTCGCTCTCGGCGGCTTCCATCAGGTGCGCGGCGATCTTCTTGCCCTTGGCGATGATCTTGTCCAGGGCCTTCACGATGGCGGTGCCGCCCACGGCGATTGAGCGCGAGCCGTAGGTGCCCATGCCGAACAGGACCTTCGAGGTGTCGCCGTGCACGATGTCCACGTTCTCGATCGGCATGCCGAGCCGGTCGGCGACCACCTGGGCGAAGGTGGTCTCGTGGCCCTGGCCGTGCGAGTGCGAGCCGGTGAACACCGTCACGCTCCCGGTCGGGTGGACGCGGATCTCGCCCGCCTCGAACAGCCCGGCGCGCGCGCCGAGCGAGCCCGCCACCGCCGAAGGCGCGATGCCGCAGGCCTCGATGTAGGCGGCGTAGCCGATGCCGCGCAGCTTGCCCTTCGCTTCCGAGTCCTTCTTGCGCGCCGCGTAGCCGGCGACGTCGGCCAGCTTCTGCGCCGCATCCATGGTGGCGTTGTAGTTGCCGGTGTCGTAGCACAGCGCGACCGGCGTCTGGTACGGGAACGTGGTGATGAAATTCCGGCGCCGCAGGTCGGCCGGGTCGATCTTCATTTCGCGCGCCGCGGTCTCGACCAGCCGCTCGACCACGTAGGTCGCCTCGGGCCGGCCGGCGCCGCGGTAGGCGTCCACCGGCGCCGTGTTGGTGAACACCGCCGTGACCTCGCAGTGGATCAGGGGCGTTGTGTACTGGCCGGCGAGGAGCGTCGCGTAGAGGATGGTCGGGATGCACGAGGCGAAGGTGGAGAGATAGGCGCCCATGTTCGCCGTCGTCTGCACGCGCATGGCGAGGAACTTGCCGTCTTTGTCGAGCGCGAGCTCCGCGATGGTGTGGTGGTCGCGGCCGTGCGCGTCGGAAACGTAGGACTCGGAGCGCTCGGCGGTCCACTTGACCGGGCGGCCGAGCTGGCGGGAAGCCCAGGTGACGACCACGTCCTCGGCGTAGAGATAGATCTTGGAGCCGAAGCCGCCGCCGACGTCGCCCGCCACCACGCGCACCTTGTGCTCGGGAAGCCCGAGCACGAACGCGGTCATCAGCAGCCGCTCGACGTGCGGGTTCTGGTTGGCGACGTACAGCGTGTAGCTGTCCTCGGCGCGGCTGTAGGAGCCGTTCGCGGCGCGCGGCTCGATCGCGTTCGGCACCAGCCGGTTGTTGATGAGCTCGAGCCTGGTCACGTGCGCCGCCTTGGCGAACGCGCCGTCCACCGCCGCCTTGTCGCCGAGCGCCCACACGTAGCAGGTGTTGTCGGGCGCGTTGTCGTGCAGCTGCGGCGCGCCCTTGGCGCGCGCCTTCGAGGCGTCCACGACCGCGGGCAGGGGCTCGTAGTCCACCTGCACCAGGTCGGCGGCGTCGCGCGCCTGCTCGGCGGTTTCCGCCACCACGATCGCGACATGGTCGCCGACGTAGCGCGCCTTGCCCTGCGCGAGGCAGGGGTGCGGCGGCTCCTTCATCGGCTGGCCGTTGACGTCGGTGATCAGCCAGCCGCAGGGCAGGCCGCCGACCTTGGCCGCGGCGAGGTCCTCGCCCGTGTACACGGCGAGCACGCCCGGCGCCTTCAGCGCGGCGTCTTTCCGGATCGACTTGATTTTCGCGTGCGCATGCGGCGAGCGCACGAACACGGCGTGCGTCTGGCGCGGCAGCGTGACGTCGTCGGTGTACTGGCCCGCGCCGGTGAGAAAGCGGTAGTCCTCTTTGCGCGCGATGCGCGCGCCTATCAGCGGAGCGTTCATGACGCCTCCTCAGCGGCCGCCGGCCATTGCTTTGGCGCCGGCCACGATGGACTTCACGATGTTGTGGTACCCGGTGCAGCGGCACAGGTTGCCTTCGAGCGATTCGCGCACTTCCTGCTCGGTCGGGTTGGGGTGGCCTTTCGCGAACTCGAGCGCGTTCATCACCATGCCGGGGGTGCAGAAGCCGCATTGCAGGCCGTGGTTTTCCTTGAATGCGGCCTGCATCGGGTGCAGCGTGCCGTCGGCCTTCGCCACGCCTTCGATGGTGAGGATGTCGGCGCCCTCGGCCTGCATGGCGACGATCGAGCAACTCTTGATCGCTTTTCCGTTCATGTGCACGGTGCAGGCGCCGCACTGCGCGGTGTCGCAGCCGACGTGCGTGCCAGTGAGCCGGAGGTTCTCGCGGATCAAGGTGACGAGGAGCGTTCTCTCCTCGACTTCCGCCGACACCGGCTTGCCGTTGACTTTCATGGATACCTTGACGGCCATGCTGCCTCCTCCAGGAAGGGGTTTTACTCGCGGGGGGCGCCTATCGTAGCCAAGCGCCATTGCCGCGGCAATGGTGCGGTGCGAAAATGGAGTCCTGTCACGAACCGGAGCAGTACACTTAGGCCATGGACAGCGTAGACATCGAAGTCCTCCGCACCGCGGAGGCATGGAGAATGGCGGGCCGGCGGGGAACCTTGGGCACCATCATCAAGACCTGGGGCTCGGCGCCGCGCCCGGTCGGCGCGATGGTGGCGATCCGCGACGACGGCCAGGTTTCGGGCTCGGTCTCGGGCGGCTGCGTCGAGGACGACCTGATCGACAAGGTGAAATCGAAGGCGGTTGCCGCCAAGGCTCCGCAACTGATCACCTACGGGGTCACCAACGAAGAGGCGACGCGCTGGGGCCTGCCGTGCGGCGGGACGCTGCAGCTGGTGCTCGAGCCGCTTGGCGAGGAGAGCCGCATCGCCGAGCTGCTGGAGCGCATCGCAGGCCAGCAACTCGTCAGGCGGCGCCTGGACATGGAGTCCGGGCGGGCGACGCTCGAGCCGGGCAAGTGGCGCGACACGCTCGAATTCGACGGCAAGCTGCTCTCCAGCGTGCACGGTCCGCGCTGGCGCCTGCTCCTGATCGGCGCCGGGCAGCTCACGCGCTACCTCGCCGAGATGGCGCGCATGCTCGACTACCACGTGGTCGTGATCGACCCGCGCGAGGAGTACGCCGACGCCTGGGACCTGCCGAACGTCGCGCTCCAGCGCGGCATGCCCGACGACCTGATCCGCGACATGAACCTCGACGGCCACAGCGCGGTGATCGCGCTCACGCACGATCCCAAGCTCGACGACCTGGCGCTGATGGAGGCGCTCAAGTCGGCCGCCTTCTACGTCGGGGCGATCGGCTCGAAGAAGAACAACGACGCGCGCCGCGAGCGGCTGCGCGAGTTCGATCTTTCGGCCGACGAGATCGCCCGGCTGCGCGGGCCGGTGGGGCTGTACATCGGCTCGAAGACGCCGCCCGAGATCGCGGTCGCGATCCTCGCCGAGATGACCGCGGTGCGCCACGGCGTCGCCAAGCCGGACTGGGCCGAGAAGAAGGAATCGCGCTTCGATCCCTCGGCCTGCGAGACCGCGCCCGCGAAGGCTTGAGCGCGGACATCGTCGGGCTGCTGCTCGCTGCCGGGTCGGCCAGCCGCTTCGGCTCCGACAAGCTGCGTCACAAGCTGCCGCACGGCGTGTGGATTGCCGTGCAGGCGGCGCGCCACCTCAAGCCCGAAGTCGCACGCGTGATCGCGGTGGTGCGGCCAGGGGCCGAAGAGCTCGAGCGCGCGCTGGCCGCCGAAGGCTGCGAGGTGGCGATGTGCGAAAACGCCGCCGCCGGAATGGGAGCGAGCCTCGCGTGCGCGGCGCGCGCGTCGGGCGATGCGTCGGGCTACCTGGTTGCGCTCGCCGACATGCCGTTCGTGCGCCGCAGCTCGATCGCCGCGGTGCGCGACGCGCTCGCCGCGGGCGCGGCTTTCGCCGCGCCGTACTTTCGCGCGCGGCGCGGCCACCCGGTCGGCATCTGCGGTCGCTATCGCGCCGAGCTCGAGCGGCTCTCCGGCGACGAGGGCGCGAAGCGGCTGCTCGCCGCGCACCAGTCAGAAATCGTCAAGATTCCGGTCGGCGATCCCGGGGTGATCCGCGACATCGATACGCCCGGCGATCTGGCGCCGCCGCTGCGGATCTGACGTATCATCGGCGCACGGGGGCGCCGGGAAAATTGAACCTGGAAACTGCTCGGCGGGCAGTTCTTTTTGCTGACGTGTGCGAGAGCACCGCGATCTACGAGTCGCTCGGAGATTCGCGGGCGCTCGCGCTGGTGAATCGCCTGTTCGCGCTGCTGCAGCAGAAGGTCACGGCGGGCGGCGGCGCCGTGGTGAAGACGCTGGGCGACGGCATGGTGTGCCAGTTCCCCGATGCCGACGCCGCGTTTCGCGCGGCGTGCGACATGCACGCCGCCGCCTCCGGCCTCGCGCCGGAGGCACAGCACAAGCTCGCGATCAAGACCGGATTCACCTACGGCCCGGTGGTGCTCTCGGGCGGCGACGTGTTCGGCGACACGGTGAACGTATGCTCGCGGCTGGTAGGGCTGGCGAATCCCTCGCAGGTGCTGACCACGCAGCAGACGGTGGAGGCGCTCTCGCCGGGGCTGCGCACGCGCTGCCGGCAGCTGTATCCGCTCAAGGTGAAGGGGCGCGCCGAGGAAGTGACGGTGTGCGACGTCATGTGGCGGGTCGACCCGGACGTCACCGAGATGAACCTGACGCGCACCGACCTGACGCAGCCCGGCCAATGGGTGCTCAAGCTCACCTACCAGGGCGAGACCTACACCGTCGAGCCGACCGCCGCGATCCGTCTCGGGCGCGACAAGGAGAACGAGGTCGTGGTGGCGAGCCACCTCGCCTCGCGCGTTCACGCGCGCATCTTCGCGCGCGAGGGCCACTTCGTGCTCGCCGACCAGTCCTCGAACGGCACGTTCCTGCTCGCCGACAACGCGAACGAGGTGCTGCTGCGCCGGGCCGAGGCGGTGCTCGGCGAGCGCGGCTGGATCGGGCTGGGCAGCCCCGCCGCGAGCCACGGCGATCACGTGCTGCGCTACCGGCTCGAGCGGCGCAGCGCCTGAGGCGGCCTGCGCCGCGCTGGTAACATTCGACACTTCCCCATGTACGCTCCAGATCCGCTCACGCAGGCCGACCCCGAGCTGTGGAACGCGATCCGCCTCGAGTGCCGGAGGCAGGAGGAGCACATCGAGCTGATCGCCTCCGAGAACTACGCCAGCGCGGCGGTGCTGGCGGCGCAAGGCTCGGCGCTGACCAATAAATATGCCGAGGGCTATCCGGGCAGGCGCTACTACGGCGGCTGCGCCTTCGTCGACGTCGCCGAGCATCTGGCGATCGAGCGCGCGAAGCAGCTGTTCGGTGCCGAATATGCCAACGTGCAGCCGCATTCGGGCTCGCAGGCGAACCAGGCGGTGTACCTCGCGTTCCTCAAGCCCGGCGACACGATCCTCGGCATGTCGCTCGCGCACGGCGGGCACCTGTCGCACGGCGCGGCGGTGAGCTCCAGCGGCAAGCTCTACCATGCGATTTCCTACGGACTTGACGCCGACGAGGTGCTCGACTACGCCGAGGCCGAGAAGCTCGCCCTGGAGCACAACCCGCGCGTGATCGTCGCGGGCGCATCGGCGTACTCGCTCGCCATCGACTGGCAGCGTCTGCGTCACATCGCCGACGAGGTCGACGCGATCCTCATGGCCGACATCGCGCATTACGCCGGCCTGGTCGCCACCGGGCTCTACCCGAGCCCGCTCGGGATCGCCGAAGTCGTCACCGCCACCACCCACAAGACGCTGCGCGGGCCGCGCGGCGGCCTGATCCTCGCAGGCGCCGAGCACGAGCGCGTGCTCAACTCGGCGGTCTTTCCCGGCATCCAGGGAGGGCCGCTGATGCACGTGATCGCCGCGAAGGCGGTGGCGCTCGCAGAGGCGCTCAGGCCGGAGTTCCGCGACTACCAGGCGCAGGTGGTGAAAAACGCCGCCGTGATGGCCGAGACGCTGAAGGGGAGGGGCCTGCGCATCGTCTCCGGAAGGACCGAGTGCCACCTGTTCCTCGTCGACCTGCGCGCGAAGCGCATCACCGGCAAGCAGGCCGAGGAGGCGCTCGGCCGCGCGTGCATCACGCTCAACAAGAACGCCATCCCGAACGATCCGCAGAAGCCCTCCGTCGCCTCGGGGATCCGCATCGGCACCCCGGCGATCACCACACGCGGCTTTCGCGAGGGCGAGGCCGGGATCCTGGCCGATCTGATCGCCGACGTGCTCGAGCGTCCCGACGACGAGGCTAACGTGCGCCGGGTCGCGGACGAGGTGCGGGCGCTCTGCGCCCGCTTCCCGGTGTACGCCTGAGCGCGCCATGCGCTGCCCGTTCTGCGAGCACGAAGACTCCCAGGTCGTCGATACGCGCTCGAACCCCGGCACCAACGTCATCCGCCGCAGGCGCCGCTGTCCGAGCTGCGACAAGCGCTTCACCACCTACGAGCGCGTCGAGCTGAGGATGCCGCGGCTCATCAAGAAGGACGGCAGCCGCACCGACTTCGACCGCGACAAGCTGGTCGGCAGCATGATGCTCGCGCTGCGCAAGCGCCCGGTCGCCACCGACGCGGTCGAGGCGGCGGCCCACCGCATCGAGGAGAAGCTGCGCTCGCTCGGCGACCGCGAGGTGTCGACGAGCCGCGTCGGCGACCTGGTGATGCGCGAGCTGGCGAAGCTCGACAAGATCGCCTACATCCGCTTCGCCTCGGTGTACCGCAGCTTCGAGTCCCCGGACGAGTTCCGCGAGGCCGTGCAGGAAGTGAAATCGCCTCGCCGGCGCCGCAGGTAAGTGACCCGTTTTTCGGCTTTCGACCACGCCATGATGCGCAGGGCGCTCGCGCTCGCCGAGCGCGGCCTGTACACCACGACGCCGAACCCGCGGGTGGGCTGCGTGATCACGCAGGGCGAGCGCATCGTCGGCGAGGGCTGGCACGAGCGGGCGGGCGAGCCGCACGCCGAGGCGATCGCGCTGCGCGCCGCGGGCGGCTCGGCGCGCGGCGCCGCCGTCTATCTGTCGCTCGAGCCGTGCAACCATCACGGCCGCACGCCGCCATGCGCCGAGGCGCTGATCGCGGCGGGCGTGGCGCGCGTGATTGCGGCGATGCGCGATCCCAACCCCGAGGCGGCGCGGGGCGGCGAGCGCCTGGCCGCGGCGGGCATCGGTTTCGAGCACGGGCTGATGGAGGACGAGGCGCGCGAGCTGAATGTCGGGTTCGTTTCCCGCGTGACGCGCAATCGCCCCTGGGTGCGCATGAAGATCGCCGCGACGCTCGACGGCCGCACCGCGCTCGCCGACGGCCGCTCGCAATGGATCACGGGCCCCGAGGCGCGCCGCGACGGCCACCTCTGGCGCGCGCGCGCCTGCGCGATCCTCACCGGCATCGGCACCGTGAAAGCGGACGACCCGCGCCTCACGGTGCGCGAGGTGGAGACGCCGCGCCAGCCGCTGCGCGTCATCGTGGACAGCCGGCTCGAGATCCCGGGAAACGCCCGGATCCTGCAGGGGGAGAAGGTGCTGATCTTTTCCGGGCGAGGCGGGACCGCTCCGCAAAACGCCGAGCTGGTGGTGCTCCCGAACGCCCAGGGCAAGGTCGAGCTTGCGAAAATGCTCGAAGAGCTCGCGCGCCGCGGCGTCAACGAGCTTCACGTCGAGGCCGGTTTCAGGCTGAACGGCTCGCTCGCGCGCGAGGGCTGCGTCGACGAATTCCTGATCTACCTGAATCCGGGCTTTCTCGGCGACTCGGCGCAGGGCATGCTCGAGCTGCCCGGAGTGAAGTCGCTCGAGGAGCGGCTGCGCCTGCGCCTGGTCTCGCTCGAGCGGTTTGGCCAGGACTTGCGACTCCTCGCGCGCCCTGCCTAGCGCGGCGAGCGCCGGAGTGTGCCATTGTTCCTGAACGGGCGCGCCCGCCGGCGGGTCTAATGGATCGGCATGTTTGCCACCATGCGCTGGCAGGACTGGGCGAGCTTCTGGCTCGGGCTGTGGCTCGCCGTCTCGCCCTGGCTCCTGGGCCATTCCGGCGAGCAGACGGCGACCGCCAACGCCGTGCTCGCCGGACTGTTGATCGCGGTTGCCTCGGCGCTCGACCTCGGGTTCGACGCGATCCAGGAAGAACGTTTCGTCCTCGCCGCCGGGCTGTGGCTGATCGTCGCGCCGTTTGCGCTTGGCTTCGCCACGCTCTGGCTTGCGGCAGCGAACTCGATCGTGGTCGGCTTGGCTGCGGTGTTCCTCGCCGGTTGGGCGCTGGCGCTCGACAAGGACATCGGCAAGTGGTGGCGCGACCGCGCCACCGGGCACTAGCGGAGGGCATCTTTCTTTTTTGCGGTACGCTTCCCGGTGATGTTCACCGGGATCGTTCAAGCCGTCGGTACGATCGTGCGCGTGGATCGGTCGGCGGTCGGAGTCCGCCTGACGGTTCACGCCGGCCGGCTCGGCACGCGCGGCGTGCGCGTCGGCGATTCGGTGTGCGTGCAGGGCGCGTGCCTTACGGTGACGAAGAAGAAGGGCAAGCGCCTGTCGTTCGACGTCTCCCGGGAGACTCTGGATTGCACCACTGGCCTGGATCGGGTTGGCGCCGTGAATCTGGAGAAGGCGATGCGCTTGTCGGACCGCCTGGGCGGGCATCTGGTCAGCGGGCACGTCGATGGGGTGGGGTCGCTGCTGCGGGTGAAGGGGAGCGTGTATACGTTTCGCGCGCCCAAGGCGGTGGCGCGTTATGTCGCGCCCAAGGGGTCGATCTGCATCGACGGCGTGAGCTTGACGGTGAATCGGGTGAGCGGGGCGGAGCTCGAGGTCAACCTGATACCGCATACGCTGAAGGTGACGACGCTGCAGCGGTTGAAGCCCGGCGCCGGGGTGAACGTGGAAGCCGACCTGATCGCGCGCTACGCGCAACGGCTGCTTAATCCCCTATAGGGGTTAAATGGCCGCTACCCCTCGGAGGGGATAGGCAAGTCGATAACCTGGAAGGCCTCTATCGGACTAAGTGTTTGACTGTTAAGTAAAACATAGTTACGATATCGCGTCAAAACATAGTTGTGATTGGTTGGCAAACCATAGTTATGCCAGCGATCTCCAGGCAGCTCGCCAGCGCCCTGGCGGTACTCAAGGAGTTTCAGGACACGGCGCCCCATCCGTCCGTGGTGCCCTCAGGCGTCCTGACAGCCGCGCAGCGCGAGGTCTTGATCCGGGCCGGCTACCTGTCCGAGATCATGAAGGGCTGGTGGCTTGCCAAGCGCCCGGACAGGTATTCCGGGGAGTCCGCCGCGTGGTACGCCAACTTCTGGCCGTTTGTTTCCCGGTACCTCGAGAAGCGCTTCAGCAAGAACTACTGCCTGTCCGCAGAGCACTCACTGCGCCTGCTGACCGCCGACCAGACGGTTCCTCCGCAGGTGGTGGTCATGGTCAATCGGAGCACGACCTATACCGTGCCCCTGAAGCAAAACACCTCCATCCTCATCTATGGAGACGCGAAGAGCTTTCCAACGGATCGGATCCAGGTCGAAGGGGTGTGGGTCATGGCATTGCCCGAGGCGCTTACAAGGGTAAGCGAGACGTTCGTGCAAAGAAATCCTCCGACCATCGCCACGGCGTTGAGAGCCGTGGACAGGACGGCCTTGACTCGCAGACTGCTCGACGGCGGACACTCGACCATCGCCGGATGGGTCGCCGGAGGGTGGAAAACCCTGGGTTTGAAAGACAACGCGGCGGAGCTCCTGCGCTTGATGAACCTTGGCGGCTACAAGGTAACGGAGCGGAACCCTTTCGGCGATGACTTCCAAATGCCGACCCCGTGGGTTCCCAAGCGCGCCGCCCACGCCCTGCGAATTGAAGCGCTCTGGACATCGATGCGTGGAGCTGTCATCGAGACGTTCGGCAAGCCGCCGGATAAGGCCAGCGAAAAGAGCAGATTTCTGGCAGCGACGCGCGACATGTTCACCCACGACGCCTACAACTCGCTGTCGATCGAGGGTTTCAGGGTCACCGCCGAGCTTGTCGAGAAAGTGCGCATGGGCAACTGGGACCCCAGGAACGTCCCGGAGGACATGCGAACGCGCGATGCCCTGGCTGCCCGCGGGTATCGACACGCCTTCGACGCCGTCATGCGATCGATTGCGGAGATTCTCGATGGTGCGGATCCGGCCGACACCGTAAGGCGGGACCATCAGCTCTGGTACGCGGAAATGTTCCGCCCTTCGGTGGAGATGAACCTCGTGAAGCTGTCGGACCTCGCCGGCTATCGCAACAGCGCCGTGATCATCACCGATGCGCGCCATGTCCCTCCGCACCATGATTACGTTCCAGAGTGCATGGAAACGCTGTTCAACCTCATCAAGGTCGAGAAAGAGCCGGCAGCGCGCGCCGTCCTCGGTCACGTTTTCTACGAGTACATCCATCCCACCATGGATGGGAACGGGCGAACGGGCCGGTTTCTGATGAACGCGCTTTTCGCGGCGGGCGGGTATCCCTGGGTTATCGTTCCTTTCGAGCAGCGCCGGCGCTATCTCGACGCGATGGGTGCGGCTTCGGAGCAGGGCGATGCACAGCCGCTCTCCATCCTCCTGCGCGAACAGGTCGAGCTCGCCCCGAAGTATCGCGAACAGCCGCCCGCGAACGTCCAGCGTCGCTACTCGCGCAAGCCGTAGGGAACATCCTGGTTCGCGACGCGGCAGGCAATGCCATGACCACCGTCTGCGTAGAATTACTGTAGGGAGGTCACCGATGTCGTGGTCGCGCGCGGCGTGGCGCCGCAGGAGGAGCTGAAGCTGTGAAGTCCTTCGAGCACGGCTACCTGCGCGAGATGCCGATATCGCACGGCCTGCTTGCTAGCGTCGGGCTGCTGGGCGAGTTCCGCGGGCGCGAAACACTCTACGCGCGCCAATCCCCGGAGGTGCTGAACACCCTGAGGCGCGCGGCGATCGTGCAGAGCGTGGAGTCGTCGAACCGCATCGAGGGGGTGACGGTCGCCGACGGGCGCATCGATCCGCTCGTGCTCAAGCGCGCGAAACCCCGGGACCGGGCCGAGCAGGAGGTCGCGGGCTACCGCGACGTGCTCGCGCAGATCCACGCCGACCCGGCGCGGCAGAAGCTGTCCACGGAGTTGATCCGAGGCTTCCATCGGGGCGTGTACCGCTACGCGGACCCGAAGGCGGGTCGCTGGAAGCGCGCCGACAACGCAATCCTGGAGGTTCGTCCGGACGGAAAACAGGTAGTGCGGTTTCGTCCGGTATCGGCGCTCGCGACGCCGAAATACATGAAGAAGCTGGTGGAGCTCCATGCGCGGGAGCAGGAGGCGGCCAAGGTCGAGCCTTTGCTTGCGGCGGCCGCGCTGGTTCTGGATTTCGAGTGCGTCCATCCGTTTGCCGACGGCAACGGCCGGGTGGGGCGCCTGCTCACGCTGCTCCTCCTCTATCAGTGCGGCTACGGCGTCGGCCGCTACATCAGCCTGGAGCGCATCGTCGAGCAGAGCAAGGAGACCTACTACGAGGCGCTCCACCGCAGCTCGCAGGGCTGGCACGAGGGGCGGCACGACCTGCGTCCCTGGGTGGAGTACTTCCTCGGCATGCTGATCGCGGCCTACAACGATTTCGAAGCCCGCGTCGGCACGATCTCATCGGCGAAGGGCGCGAAGCGCGAGCTGGTCAAGAACGCCATCGCGCACCTCGCGCCGCGCTTCACGATCGGCGAGCTTGCCCGCGTGTGCAAGGGCATCAGCCACCGGACGCTGGTCCGCGCCTTGCACGACCTGCGCCGGGAAGGGCTGTTGCGCTCGCTCGGGCGCGGCCCGCACGCGCAGTGGGAACGCCTCGGGCGTTGACATGATTAATATGCCACGAAACACTTACGTGACACTATTAGTCTGGAAAAACGGCGACGCCCACCAGGTCGAGATCGTGGACTACCACTGAAGGAGAACGGCATGGCCAAGCGCAAATTCGATTCCGTGCACCCCTGAAAGCGGACGTGGTTTTGATCGAGCCCCATGATCGCTTGCCATGCAGACCATATCGGCAGCCTGCTTCGCCCATCCGAGCTCATTTCGGCGCGGGAAGAGGCCGCCGCAGGCCGGATCTCGCGTGCCCGGTTCAAGGCCATCGAAGACCGGGCCGTGGAAGACGCCATCAGGCTCCAGGAGAGCGTCGGCTTGCGGGTGATCACCGACGGCGAGCAGCGGCGGCTTTCCTTTCAAAGCCGGTTCGCCGAATCAGTGAGCGGCCTGGGCGACTGGGACCTGAACGCGTTTCTGTGGGGCGATTGGCACGGAGATTCTTCTGCCGTCGGCGATCGGACGATTGAGCGCCCCGCAGGGCTCGGAGTCGTCGAGAAGCTTCGATGCAGTCGCTATTTGTCGGTCGAGGATTTCGTGTTTCTGCGTGCGCGCACGACACGCATCCGGAAGATCACGCTGCCTAGCCCCAGCCTTTGGGCGAACTTCTGGTCTGCGCAGCGCTCCCGCGCGGCCTATCCCACCTTGGAGAACTTCCTCGCGGACGTAGTGGACCTCCTGCGCGAGGAAGTCGCGGAGCTGGTGCAGCTCGGCGCGACCTATATCCAGCTCGACGCGCCCCACTATGCGCTGCTGCTCGATCCGGCGACGCGCGGCTTTTACGAATCGCAGGGCTGGAGCGCGGAGCGATACCTCGAACGCGGCATCGAGATGGACAACGCCGTCATGGGGGATTTTCCCGACGTCACATTCGGCTTGCACCTGTGCCGGGGAAACCAGGGCAGCCGCTGGCTTGCGAGTGGCGGCTACGAGCGGATCGCGCGGAGCGTCTTCCGGCACGTCCGGGCGCAGCGGCTCCTGCTCGAATACGACGATGCGCGTTCGGGATCGTTCGAGCCGCTCAAGGAGGTGCCGGAAGACAAGTGGGTGGTGCTCGGGCTGATCACCACCAAGCGTTCTCGCCTCGAGCCGATCGACGAACTCGAAAGCCGTATCCGCGAAGCGAGCCGCTTCATGCCCCTGGAGCGTTTGGCGATAAGCCCGCAATGCGGCTTTTCCAGCTCGGTGATCGGCAACGCCATCGCCCCGGCGGACCAGGAACGAAAGCTCAGGCTGGTCGTGGAGACTGCGCGGCGGGTTTGGGGCGAGGACGACCCGGACGGCCACGATGTTCACAACCCTACACGGCGAGTGGTTTGAACAGGCAGAGCGCGCGCGCATACTTGAGGCATTGGCATGGACGGCAATACGCCACAACCCACCGAAATCAAGCTGCGTCAGAAGTCGCGGCTGATGGAACTCGTGTTCTCGGACGGCAGCCGCTTCGAGTTGAGCTACGAGCTGCTGCGCGTGTATTCGCCTTCCGCCGAAGTGCGCGGGCACGGAGCCGGCCAGGAGGTGCTGCAGGTCGGCAAGCGCGACGTGGATATCCCGGCGCTCGAACCGAGCGGCAGCTACGCGGTGCAGCCGACGTTCTCCGACGGGCACAGCACGGGCATCTACTCCTGGGACTACCTGTACTGGCTGGGCCAGAACCGCGATACGCTGTGGCGGCAATACCTCGAGCGCCTGGCGGAGGCCGGGGCGAGCCGCGAGCCGGGCCCCGCGCCTTTCGAGCCGCGGCCAAAATCAAAATAGCTGACTCCTTTAATGTCGTCCTGATCAACCCGTACGAGCTGGGGCGGCAGCCGTTTGCCCTGGCGCAGCCTGCCGCGTGGCTGAAACGCGCGGGCTTTGCGGTGAGCTGCCTCGATCTTTCGCTGCAGAAGCTCGATGCCGGGCTTCTGGAGCACGCGAGCCTGGTGGCGGTCTATGTGGGGATGCATACCGCCACGCGCATCGCGGTGCAGGCCTTGCCGCGCATCAGGCTGCTCGCCCCGAAGGCGCACCTCTGCGTCTATGGGCTCTACGCCCCCATGAACGAGGCGCTGCTGCGCGCACTGGGCGTGGACACCGTGCTGGGTGGAGAGGTGGAGCCGGCGCTCCTTTCCCTGTGCCAGAGACTGCGGATCAATGGAAATCCGAGCCAAAGTGAGCCGGTCGTCAGTCTCAGCAAGATCGCTTTCGAAGTACCCGACCGCAGCGGCCTGCCGAAGCTCTCGCGCTACGCCCACCTGGTGCTGCCCGACGGCTCGACCCGCGTCGCCGGATTCGCCGAGGGCAGCCGGGGCTGCAAGCACCTGTGCCGGCACTGCCCGGTGGTGCCGGTGTACCAGGGAAAATTCCGCATCGTCCCGGCAGACGTGGTGATGGAGGACATCCGCCAGCAGGTGAAGGAAGGCGCAACCCATATCTCCTTCGGCGATCCGGACTTCTTCAACGGGCCCACCCATGGCCTGCGACTCGCGCGCGCCTTGCACGAAGCGTTCCCCCGCGTCACGTTCGACGCGACCATCAAGATCCAGCACCTGATCGATCACAAGGAGCTGTTGCCGGAGCTGCGCGCGAGCGGATGCCTGTTCATCACCTCCGCCGTGGAAGCCGTGGACGACGACATCCTGCGCCATCTCGACAAGAACCACACCAGCCGGGACTTCGACCGGGCCGTGGCGCTCACGCGCGAAGCCGGCATTGCGCTCGCTCCGACCTTTGTTGCCTTCACCCCCTGGACGACGCTGGACGGCACCATCGCGCTGCTCGAGCGGCTCGTGGAGCTGCGGCTCGTGGAGAGCGTGCCGCCGGTGCAGCTCACCATCCGGCTGCTGGTTCCCGAAGGCTCCTGGCTCCTCAAGCTGCCCGGCTTCAGGGAAAGGCTCCTCGCCTTCGACCCCGCGCTCCTCGGCTATCCCTGGATCCATCGCGATCCCCGGGTGGATCGCCTGCAGCAGGACCTGCAGGCGCAGGTGGCCCGATGCGAGCAGGGCGCGGTTCCGCGCCGCGAGGTGTTCGCTGCCATCTGGCGCATGGCCCACGAGGCTGCCGCGCGCCCCGCGCCAAAGCTCGCGGGCGATCTCGGCGCGCCGATCCCGCGCCTGTCCGAACCGTGGTACTGCTGCGCCGAGCCGACCGAGCAGCAGCTCCAGTCTTTCTGAGAGTGCCCATGAAAGCCGTCGCCATAGGCTTTTTCGACTCGCCGCCTCCGGGCATCCCGCGCTGGGAAGGCGGGCCCGTGCCTGCCGGCTGCGTGTTCTGGAAAAAAGCCATGGACGGGCAGACGTTCTATACGGTTCCCGCCGATCACTACAACTGCGCCGTCGGAAGTCATACCCACAGCATCGCGCTCCCGGCCGAGCGTGCGCACGAGCTGAACGACACGGTCGCTTTCATGGCGCGAAACCACTACGTCGAGACCGCGGAGGTGCCGGGCATCCCCACGCTCGCCCGATCTCCCGGCACCGTGGCCTACGGCCCGATGGAGAACGCCGGCTTCAAGCCCGATCTGGTGCTGATCGCTGCGAAGCCGGCGCAGGCCATGCTGATCTACGAAGCCGCCATCAAGGCAGGGGCGGGTGGCGCCGTTGCGAACGCGCTGGGTCGTCCGGCCTGCGCCGTCCTTCCACTGACAATGGCAAGCCGCCAGACATCCATTTCGCTCGGCTGCAAAGGCAACCGGACATTTACCGGCCTGCCGGACGAAGAAATGTATGTGGCCATTCCCGGCGACAAATGGGAAGCTGTGCTCGAGAGGGTTGCCGAAGTGCACGAGGCGAACGCGGCGATGGAAAGGTATTACCGCGATCGAAAGACCCAGCTTCAGCCATGAAGCGCGTGCTGCTGCTTCTGCCGACGACCGGCTACCGCAACAACGACTTTCTCGCGGCCGCCGGAAAGCTGGGCGTGGAAATCGTGGCCGCGGCCAACTACTGTCACCAGTTGGCCCCGTCCTGGGGCCTGTCTCCGATCATGGCGCTGCATTTCGACCGGCCGGTGCAGGCGGCGGACACCGTGCTGCGCGAGATGAAAGGCATCCCGGACGCGGTGCTGGCCGTGGACGATTCTGGAGTCGAGCTCGCGGCCATGCTTGCGGAGCGTCTTGGCCTGCCGGGAAATCCCGCCCAGGCGGTGCGCCGGGTGCGCGACAAGCTGGCGTTCCGGCGGCTGCTCCGGGAACGGGAATTCCGCTGTCCCGGATTCCATCACCTGCCGAGCGGAGAAGATCCGCGGAAACTGCTTCCCGAGCTGCAGCTCCCCGTGGTGGTGAAGGCCCGGCGCCTGTCGGCAAGCCGCGGCGTGATCCGTGCCGACGATCCCGAAGCGCTGCTGCGGGCCGTGAACTGGGTGCGGGCCATCCAGACCCGTGCCGACCGCGACGCCGAGGAGCTCGGCCTCATCATCGAGGACTTCATTCCGGGGCGCGAGTACGCCCTGGAAGGCCGCCTGCAACGAGGGGAGTTGACCACCCTCGCCCTGTTCGACAAGCCCGATCCGCTGGACGGGCCCTACTTCGAGGAAACGCTCTACATCACGCCGTCGCGGCTGCCGCAGCCGCTCCAGGGCCGCATCCATGAGGAGGTGGCGCGCGCCTGCGGCGCCGCCGGGCTCGTGACCGGGCCAGTGCACGCCGAAGTGCGGGTCAACGACCAGGGGATCTGGATCCTGGAGGTCGCGGCCCGCTCCATCGGTGGCCTGTGCGGGCGCGCGCTCGTCCATCTGCTGGGCATGAGCCTGGAGGAGTTGATGTTGCGCCAGGCGGTGGCCGGATCGGTCCCATCGCTCTCCGTCACCGGCGGCGCGGCGGGCGTGATGATGATCCCGATTCCACGGCGCGGCATTTACCGTGGGGTCGAAGGCCTCGCCGCCGCGCAGTCGGTGCCTGGCGTCACCGGCGTCGCCATTACGGCGGAGCCCGGCCAGATCGTGGCGCCGCCTCCCGACGGGGCGAGCTACCTCGGGTTCATCTTTTCCCAAGCAGCGAGTCCCGCGGCTGCGGAAACGGCTCTGCGCATCGCCCATCGCCGGCTGCACTTCGATATCCGCCCCGAGTATCCAGCGACGGTAGCGCCTGCCGCCGAGAGGCGGTGAATACGGCGCGGCGGGCAGGGCAGCACAGCATTCGCATCAACGACCAGTGGCGCCTATGAAGGAGAACGGCATGGCCAAGCGCAAATTCGATCCCGTGCACCCCGGCGTGGTGCTCGCGGAAGACTTCCTCAAGGGGCTGGAAATCAGCCAGTACCGCCTCGCCAAGGGCATCGGCGTACCGCCCCGCCGCATCAACGAGATCGTCCTCGGCAAGCGCGCCATCACGGCCGACACCGCGCTGCGGCTTGGCAAGTTCTTCGGCATGGAGGCGCAGTTCTGGATGAACCTGCAGTCGCACTACGATCTGGAAGTCGCCAAGGACGCCATCGCCGGCAAGCTCGACCGCGAGGTCGAAGTGCTGAAGGCCGCCTGATCACCTTTTCCCGGTCAACGACATGCCGCGCTAAACTGTCGGAGCCAGCGAAACTTTCGGAGGTGGCCATGTCGAGCGTTGTCGCCGAAATCGAGTCTAGGATCCGGTCATTGAGTCTCGAAGACAAGACCGAACTGGTCCGCGCATTGATCGCCGAGCTTGACGGTCCGGCCGACCCCGACGTCGAGCGCGCATGGCTGGAGGAGGCGCAAAGACGGCATCGAGAGGTAGTCGAAGGAAAAGTGCAGCCCGTTCCCGGCGAGCGTGTCTTTGAGAATCTCCGCGCGCGCCTGAAACGGTGAAGCTCGAGTTCCACCCGGAAGCGGAGCTGGAACTCATCGAGGCGGCGGCGCATTACGAACTTCAGGTCCCGGGCTTGGGCGAGCGCTTCGAAGACGAAGTCCGGCGCGCAACGGAAATTCTGCTCGAGCATCCCGAGATCGGCGCTCCCGCGGATCCCGATCTCCGCAGGTTCATCCTGAACCGTTTTCCCTTCACGCTGTACTACAGCGCCACATCCGATGTGTTGCGCATCGAGGTCGTCGCGCACCAAAGCCGCCGTCCCGGCTACTGGCGGACGAGAGTCGATCGTTAACGTCTGCGTATTCGGCGGCACGGGCTTCCTCGGCCGGCGGCTCGTGCGGCGGCTCGCCGGTGAAGGGGCGAGCGTGCGCGTCGCGGTCCGGTCTCCCGAGCGGGCGCGGAACGTCCTTCCTGATCCGGACCATGTCCAGGTCTTGCGCGCCGACGTGCGCGACCCGGCCTCGGTCGCCGCCGCCGTCGCCGGGGCCGACGCCGTCGTGAACGCCGTCTCCGCCTACGTAGAGAAGGCGGGCGTGAGCTTCGAGTCGGTTCACGTGCAGGGCGCGAGGACGCTCGCGCAGGAGGCGTTTGCCGCCGGCGTAGCACGGCTCGTGCTCGTCTCCGGCATCGGCGCCGATCCGCAGTCGCCGTCCCCCTACATCCGGGCGCGCGGCCGCGGCGAGCTCGCCGCGAGGCAGGCGTTCCCGGGCGCCACCGTCGTGCGGCCTGGCGCGATGTTCGGTCCGGGCGACGCCCTGTTCGGCGCGCTCGCGGACATCGCCCGCCTGTTTCCCGTCGTGCCTTTGATCGGCGGCGGCCACACTCGCGTGCAGCCCGTTTATGTGGAGGACGTGGCGGAGGCGATCGCCCGCGTGCTCGCCGAGCGCGGGAGCGCCGGCCAGACCTATGAGCTCGCCGGCCCCGGCGCGTACACGCTGCGCGAGCTGGTCGGCTTTGTGCTGCGTCTGCTCGGCAAGCGGCGCTTGCTCGTGCCGGTGCCCTTCGCCGTGGCCGAGGTCCAGGCGCGCTTGTTCGAGCTTCTGCCCAGCCCGCCGCTCACCACCAGCCAGGTCGATCTGCTCAGGAGGGACAATTTGGCGAGCGGGGCGCTGCCGGGTTTGAGCGAGCTCGGTATCCGGGCGAAGGCGATCGAGGACATCGTGCCGACTTATGTCGGCCGGGCGCGTGCGCTCGGGGACTGAATTATGTGGTCGCTATAGCCTGGATCTCGACTCGCGCTCCCGCGATCAGCCCGCCAGCCTGGAACGTTGTCCGCGCCGGCGGATCCTGCCGAAAGTACTCGCTGAAGACCTCGTTCATTGCCATGAGCTCCCCGAGGTCGGCCATGTAGATGGTGACCTTGGCGACCTTTCCCAGCGAAGAGCCGGCCGCTGCCAGCACCGCCTTGAGGTTTTCGCATACCTGCCGCGTCTCGGCCTTGATCCCGCCATCGGCCAGGCGTCCGGTTTTCGGGTCCATCCCGAGTTGGCCTGAGGCGAAGACCCATTCGCCCACCTTGATCGCTTGCGAGAGCGGGACCCTCGCTGGCGGCACCTTGTCCGTGTGCACTACGTGGCGTTCCATGATTGTTGCCTCCTCGTGTAACCGGTGCGGGGATGAATGATGCAAAGCAGCGTAACCCGCCGCTCGAATTAGCGCGAGACCGGCTCTGCGGATGACCGCTTTCGGACCCGAAGCGGTCACTCGCGCACCTGCAGGGATTCGCATTGCCCGCGCTAAGCCCCGGTAGTAGATTTCCGTGCCGCGCGGCTCCTGGGTGTCTGCAGGCCCTGTGTTTACGGAACGCAAGCGGGAGTAACGCTGATAACTGCGGCTTTTCTAAGGATAGGAAATTCCTTCGCGTCCGTGCCGCGAAATGCGCGGGTTGCGGCGTGTTTCAGGTCGGTGAGCGGTGCTTCTCGCTATGATCGATCCTGGCGCGGCTGCGAGCCCGGTACACAAGCGGCCTTATGGCAAATAGAAATCGCCGCGCGCCTTCTCAGCCTGCCGGGCGAGGTGCTCGGACAACCCGCCGGCGCTTCGCCGGCCTCGTCACTGGAGGGAATCGTCGCGGCGAAGCAGGAAGCGATTCAGCGCGGCATATCCGAGCGCAACGGGCGCATCTTCGAGGCCGAGATCGATAAGCTCGAAGGCTGGGCCGATGACCTGAAACTGGGCCTGGAGCGCGAGATCAAGGAGCTCGACAGGCAAATTAAAGAAGCCCGACGCGCCACCACCACCTCGCTCACCCTGGAAGAGAAACTGGAAGGGCAGAAGAAGATCAAGGCCCTTGAAGCCCAGCGCAACCATCGGCGGCGCTCGCTCTTCGACGCGCAGGACCAGGTCGACCGGCAGCGCGAAGACCTGATCGGCAACATCGAAGGCAAGCTCACCCAGAAAGTGGAACGGAGAGAATTGTTCGCGATCCGCTGGTCCCTGGTCTAGCCGGGCCCCCGGTCGACCGCGTAGGCGCCGAGTGCGCCGATCGCGGCGCCGATCAGCATCCCGGGAAAGCCCCCGAAGCGCGCGCCGACCAACCCTCCAGCAATCGCGCCGGTCCACGCGTCGTCTGCCTTCACCTGCTTCATCGCCGCCGCTGACATCGGCGGGCGGCTGTGGCCATTCTCTCTCCTCACGCTCGCGCTCGAACGCGCCTGCTTAGCGCGATTGCAGACGGTGTGCGCCGCGTAGAGGTTGTTCAAGTGATCCGTGCCGCCTTTAGATCGCGGAACCGAATGGTCGATTTCCCAGGCGCCGCGCACGCCGTGATTGCCGTAGTTGGAAAACGCCATTGGTTCGCCGCACAAATGGCAATGCCCGTTGGTCTTGGCGAATACAGCTCGCCGGGTCGCGTCATCGAACCTGTTCATGTCGGCCTCAGGTCGTAATCTTGCAGTAGTTGCCCGACGTGGAATCGCCCTTGTGCCGGTTGTTCTCCCACTGGAGCGGCTGCAGATTGCTGAGACTGTCGGAACCTCCCTTCGACACCGGCTGGATGTGATCGATCTCCCAGCCGTACTGCACAGTCTCGCCATATTTCTGCCGCTGCATCGACGCGCTGCACGTGTCCTTACGATAATTGGTGAGACCCGGCTCCGGGGTGCCCTTCTTCCAGACTGCTTCGATCGTCGCGTCGTCGAACTTTCCACCGCCGGAGGTGGTGTTGGGATTGCGTGCCATCGCTGGCCTCCTGTTTAATGGGTCCCGGTGCTGGCGGCCGGCGGACGGGATATCCTAGGGCCCAGCACCGAGGTTTACAAATGATAATAATAAACTTAAAATTGTCAACCATCGGAACCCGACCCCCAGGAGCTCACCATGATCGGTAAGCGGCTTCAGCTCGCCCGCACGGCCGCGGGGATGTCGTTGCGCGACCTGGAAGCGAAGCTGGACAAAATGGTGTCTGCGCAAGCACTTAGTAAATATGAGCGGGACGAGATGATGCCCGGCTCCGACGTGCTGGCGGCCCTGGCGCGCGCGCTCGGCGTGCCCGAGAGCTACCTGCTCGGCCAGAACGACCTCACGCTCGAATCGGTCGAGTTCCGCAAGAACCTGATCACGAGCAGGAAGGAAGAGGCTTCGATCAAGGCTTCCGTGCTGAGCGAAGTCGAGCGCTACCTCGAAATCGAGGACTTTGTCGGCGTGGGAAGCGCGAGCTGGTCGCGGCCCCAGGGCTCGCCCTATCGCGTCGAGGAGCTTGCCGATGCCGAGCTCGCAGCCGGCCGCCTGCGCTCAGCCTGGAACCTCGGTTCCGACTCCATCCCCGACCTGACCGAGTTTCTGGAGGAGCGGGGGATCAAGGTCATCCCGCTCAAGCTGGGGGAGCGGATTTCGGGGCTGATGTGCCTCGCACACCGCAGCAAAGGCGCGGACGTCCCCATCGTCATCGTCAACCAGGAAGACACGGGCGAACGGCAGCGCTTCACGCTCGCGCACGAACTTGCGCACCACGTCCTGCAGGCGCCCGAAGGCGCGAGAGGGGAGAAGCTGGCGCACCGCTTCGCCAGCGCCTTTCTCATGCCCGCAGAAACGCTCTGGCGGGAAGTGGGCAAGCACCGCGAGTCGATCTCGCTCGGCGAGCTGCTCGAGCTGAAAATTCTCTTCAAGACGAGCATTCAGGCGATTGCCTACCGGTTGAAGGACCTGGAGATCATCGACGCGCCGACGATGAAGCGGCTGTACGAGGAGTTCGTGCGGCGCGGCTGGCGAAAACCGCCGTACGCCGAGCCCGGCGCCATTCCGCCGGAGAAGCCCGAGCGATTTAGGCGTCTTTGCTACCGGGCCGTCTCCGAAGGCGCCATCTCCGAATCCAAGTGCGCCGAGCTGCTGGGACTAAGTGTCCGGGAGCTCAACCGCCGGCTGGA
>Ga0156285_1070_pt1 | contig 37375 bp, 37 predicted proteins | sample RifCSPlowO2_12_FD_107934 | JGI IMG/M metagenome (GOLD analysis project Ga0156285, IMG submission 107934) | Betaproteobacteria bacterium RIFCSPLOWO2_12_FULL_68_20 | reverse complement strand
AGGATGGCGCCGGGCGCAAAGCTTCCCGACCACGAGCACGTGCTGATCGAGCAGACCTACGTGCTCGAAGGCAGCCTGCTGTGCCCGGAGGGCGAGTGCAAGGCGGGCGAGTTCGTGTGGCGCCCCGCGGGCAGCCGCCACGAGGCCTGGGCGGGGCCGCAGGGTGGCCTGATGCTCGCGATGTTCCAGGTCCCGAACAGGTTCTTCCAGCCCGACGGGCGCGAGACGGACTTTCTGGGCAACGACTGGAAGCCGGCCTGGGGTTCGAAGCTCAAGTAGGTTTTCGCCCCTCGTAGAGATCGCGCCCGGCCGCAAGCGCGCGGATCTTGCCGTCGGCGATGTTGCGCTTGAGCATCCAGAAACCGCAATCGGGGTGAACGTACTTGACGCGTCCGCGGCCGAGCATTCTTTCCGCGCGCTCGATGGCGCGCGCGATCTCGTCGGCGGATTCGATCTCGGTGCGCTTGATGTCCACCACGCCCAGGCCGAAGCCGATGTCCCGGCGCAGCTCCCTGAACACCGCCAGCTCCTCGGGCGGCCGGTGCGCGGTCTCCATCACGACGTGGTCGACGCGCAGCGCGTTCAGGTAGCCGAGCAGCTTCGCCCAGGCGCCCTTCTGGACGGCTTGCCCGCCGTAGTTCCCGAAGCACAGGTGCACCGCCGCTTTCGCCTTCTTCGGCACCGCGCCGAGCACCTTGTTGATCGCCGCGGCCGCCCATCTCCATTCGTTCGGGTGGCCGGGAAGATTGGCCTCGTCGAGCTGCACGACGTCGGCGTCGAGCTGCCTCACCTGCGCGGCGAGGACTTCCGCGATCGCGTGCGCGAGCTTCTCGGGATCGCGGTAGTGGCGGTCGTGAACGGTCTTCGCGAGCATGTGCGGGCCGGTGACGGTGAACTTGAATGGCCGGCTGGCGAGCGCGCGGGCGCGCGCGCAGGCGACCACCAGGTTCAGCGTCCCGGCGCCGATCGGCCCCTCCACCACGCCGGGCGGCCTGGCGCGAAAGCGCATGCCCGCGCCGCGCGAATAGGCGAGCCATTCCGAGAAGCCGATGTCGCGGCGCACGCCCGACATCGGGCGCACGAAGTACTCGATCATGCCGTTGGTCTCGGGGTGGTCGGGGTCGAAACGGTAGAGCTCGCCGTCGCACACCAGGTCGATGCCGGCGCGCTCCTGGGTGGCGATGACGACGCGCGTCGCATCGACGAGCGCCTGCTCCGAGGGCGCCCTGGCGAGCCAATCCGGAACCGGATACGAGCCGACGACCGTCGTGAGTATGCGCGGCGGCTTCATCGCGCCGATTATAATTCACCGGATGGTTAATTCGCTGCCTGCACGCTTCGCAGGCGTCGATGATCTCGAACAATTCATGAGCGCGCCGACGCCGGCGCTGGAAGCCGACCTGGCGCGCGCGCCGGGCGACATCCTGGTGCTCGGCGTCGGCGGCAAAATGGGCCCGACGCTCGCGCGCATGGCGAAGCGCGCGGCGCCGGCGCGGCGCGTGATCGGCGTCGCGCGCTTCTCCGAGCCGGGGCTGCGCGGGAAACTTGAGCGCTGGGGCATCGAGTGCATCGCCTGCGATCTGCTCGAGCGCGCGGCGCTCGAGCGCCTGCCGCGCGCGCCGAACGTCGTCTTCATGGCGGGGCACAAGTTCGGCGCCGCCGGCGACGCCGCCTTCACCTGGGCGATGAACGTCGCCGTGCCGTTCAGCGTGGCGGAGACGTGGCGCGAGGCGCGCATCGTCGCCTTCTCGACCGCCTGCGTGTATCCATACGTGCCGGTGACCGGAGCCGGCGCGACCGAGGACACGCCGACGACGCCGCCGCCGGGCGACTACGCCAACTCGTGCGTGGGCCGCGAGCAGGCGTTCCGCTACGGGTCGCAGCGCCACGGCACGCCCGGGCGCCTGATGCGGCTCGAGTACTCGATCGACATGCGCTACGGCGTGCTGCACGACATCGCGCACAAGGTATTCGCGGGCGAGCCCGTGGACGTGACCATGGGCCACGTCAACGTCATCTGGCAGGGCGACGCCAACGAGCAGGCATTGCGCCTGCTCGCACATGGCACGACGCCGACCTCCGGTCTGAACGTGAGCGGACCCGAAGTGGCGAGCGTGCGCCGGCTTGCGCACGAGTTCGGCCGGCGCTTCGGGAAAGAGGCGCGAGTCACCGGGGCCGAGGCGCCCACGGCGTGGCTGGTCGACACTGCGATGGCGCGGCGCCTCCTCGGGCCGCCGCGCGTTCCGCTCGCGACGCTCGTCGACTGGCAGGCCGATTGGATCGCGCGCGGCCTGCCGAGCCTCGGCAAGCCGACGCACTTCGAAACGCGCGATGGAAGGTATTGAGCACCCGCTCGGGGAGCGGCACCTCGCGGGCTGCCTCGCGCTCTCGCGGGCGGCGAGCTGGAACCAGAACGAGGCCGACTGGCGCCTGATGCTCGCGCTGGGCCGCGGCTGGGGCCTGTCGCTCGCCGACGGCACGCTCGCCGCCACGACCCTCGTGCTGCCCTACGGCGGGCGCTTTGCCTGGGTGAGCATGGTGCTTGTCTTGCCCGAGCATCGCAGAATGGGTTACGCGTCGCGCTTGCTGCGCGTGGCGCTCGACGACCTGGAAAGCGGTGGCCTGACTCCGGTTCTCGATGCCACTCCGGCCGGCCGCGAGGTCTATCGGCGCGAAGGCTTCGCGGAGCAATGGAGCTTCTCGCGCCTCGCCGCGAAAAGCGTCTCGACGCCGCCCCTGACGGTGCAAGGCGTGCGAGCGCTCGGCGAGGGCGACTGGGGCTGGATGCTCGAGCTCGATGGCATGGCGTTCGGCGCGAGCCGCGAACGGCTGCTGCGGGCCCTCGCGCGACGCATGCCGGAAGCGGCGCTGGTGCGCGAAGCAGGCGGCTTCATCCTCGGGCGCGACGGCGGCGATGCGCGCCAGCTCGGGCCGCTCGTGGCACGCGACGCCGGCACCGCCAAGGCGCTGCTCGCGCAGGCGCTACGCCTGGTCGAGCCGCCGATCTACGTGGACGTCGTCGACCACGCGCCTGCGCTGCGCGAGTGGCTCGAGGCGCGCGGCTTCGTCTTCCAGCGCCCGTTCACCCGCATGGTGCGCGGCGCGGCCCGCGCGCCCGGCGACGAGCGCTACGTGTTCCTGGTCGCCGGGCCGGAGCTCGGCTGAAGGCTGTCAGCAGCCTTTCCAGCGCGCACCCGGCCTACTTCGGCATCTTGATCGAGCGGTCGAGAAACTCGTTGGTGTACACCGTCTTCACGTCGAACGGCTTGTCGATGCCGATGGAGCCGCGCACCAGCTCGTAGTCGGCCTTCATGCGGCCGTCCTCGTGGATGCCGAGCGCGATCTCGCGCGCGAACTTGTCGCTCATCAGCACCTCGACCAGGCCCCAGTTCTGCATCTCGTTGTCGAGCTTGAGCGCGCCGCCCGCCTCGACGAGCGCCTGCACGCAGGGCTTGGGATCCTTCACGCAGGCTTGGAACGCGCGCTGCGTCACCTTCACGAACTTGCCGACCACCTCCCGGTTCTTCTTCAGGAATTCGCTGTTCACGATCACCGAGTTGCCGTACGGGTTGAGGCCGATGTCGCGCCAGGCGACGAACCCCATATCCGCGCCGAGCTCGCGCTGGAAGATGTGGTGGATGTTGTAGAACGAAGTGGTGACGTCGATCGAGCCCGACTTGAGCGCCGCGAGCTTGGCGTTCGCATCGACGTTCACCCAGGTGACGCACTTGGGATCGATGCCGTTCGCCTTGGCGAGCGCCGGCCACATCGGCCGCGCGCCGTCGGCGGCCGGGTTGCCGATCTTCTTGCCGCAGAAATCCTTGATGCCCTTGATCCCCGAGCTCTTCTTCCAGTACAGGCCCTGCGGCGAGTTGGCGTAGACGTTGAACACACCCACCGTGTCGGCGCCCTTGCCCTTGCCGATCAGAACGTTGCCCATGTCGGCGAGGCCGATCGGATTGGCGGCCGCGCCCACCTTCTGCACCGCGAGCGCGGAGCCCTTGCCGGGTTCGAGGTTGAGGTCGATGCCTTCCTTCGCGTACCAGCCCTGCTTCTTCGCGTAGTAGTACGGCGCGTGATCGCCGCCCGGCACCCAGTTGAGCATGAAATCGATCTTCTGCTGGGCGGCGGCGGGCGACGCGGCCAGTGCCGCGGCAGCGGCTATCAGGAATCGGCGCATGGAGTCCTCCTCGTCGTGAACGGGCCGATGCTATCATGAAGTAACCGTCCGGTTAACAAGCAATGCACTGGTCCCGCCTGCCCGCGGACGTGCTCGCCCTGCTGCGGCGCGGCACGGTGATTCCCGCGCATCCGCTCGCGCTCGATGCCGCGCGGCGGCTCGACGAGCGCCGGCAGCGCGCGCTCGCCCGCTACTACATCGACGCCGGCTGCGGCGGGCTCGCGGTCGGCGTGCACGCCACCCAGTTCGCGATCCGCGAGGCGGGGTTGTACGAGCCGGTGCTCGGGATCGCCGCCGCGGAGGCACGCGACTGGGCGAAGCGCCCGCTCGTGCTGGTCGCCGGCCTGTGCGGCGGGACGGCGCAGGCAAGGCGCGAAGCCGCGATCGCGCGCGCGCTCGGCTATTCGGCCGGCATGCTGTCGCTTGCGCCGATGGGGGGTGCGTCGGTCGACGAGCTGGTCGAGCACTGCGCCGCGGTGGCCGGAGAAATCCCGCTGGTGGGCTTCTACCTGCAGACTGCCGTCGGCGGCATCCCGCTTGGCGCCGAGTTCTGGCGCCGCTTCGCCGCGATCGACAACGTTGTCGCCATCAAGGCGGCGCCGTTCGACCGTTACCGCACGCTGGACGTGGTGAAAGGGGTGGCGGCGGCACGCGCCGAGGACCGCGTCACCCTGTACACGGGCAATGACGATCACATCGTGCTCGACCTCGTCGCGCCTTTCGCGGTGAGGCGCGACGGCGCGGAGCTGCGCCTGCGCTTCCGCGGCGGACTGCTCGGGCACTGGAGCGTGTGGACGAAGACCGCGGTCGCGCTCCTCGAGCGCATCCGCGCCGCGGTCGAGCGGGGCAGCATCGACGAGGACCTGCTCGCGTTGGACGCGCGCATCACCGACTGCAACGGCGCCTTCTTCGACGCCGCGAACGGCTTCACCGGCTGCATCGCCGGCTGCCACGAAGTGCTGAGGCGCCAGGGGCTGCTCGAGGGCATCTGGTGTCTCGATCAAAACGAAACGCTCTCGCCGGGACAGGCGCGGGAGATCGACCGGGTCGCCCGCGACCACGCCGATCTCGCCGACGACGCCTTCGTGCGGGAGAACCTGTCGAGGTGGCTCGCATGACACGTTCCGAGACACGGCAAATGCTCGCCCGCTACACGCTCGGCGCGCTCGCGCACGTCGCGCTGATCCTCGCCTGGTACCTGTTCGTGCGCTTCGGCGACGTGCCGAAGTACGTGATGCCCTCGCCCGGTGCGACGCTGGAGGCGCTGCTCGAGCCCAACTACGACTGGTGGAGCGGCATCGCGGTGACCGGGACTGAAATTTTCGCCGGCTACTTCCTCGCGCTGGTCGTCGGCGTCGCGCTGGCGCTGTTCTTCACCTGGTCGAAGATCCTGGAAGCGTTCTTCATGCCGCTTCTCGTGTCGCTCAACATGATCCCGAAGGTGGCGCTCGGGCCGCTCATCATCGTCTGGTTCAAGTACGGCATGTTGCCGAACTCGCTGATGGCGTTCTCGATCGCCGTGTTCCCGATCCTGCTCACCACCGCGCGCGGGTTGAGCGAGATCGAGCCGGAGCTTCTCGACCTGGTGCGCTCGCTGAAGGGCTCGCGCTGGCAGCTGTTCACCAAGATCCAGCTTCCCGGCGCGCTGCCGTACATCTTCTCGGGCATGAAGGTGGGGGCGATCCTGGCGGTCGCCGGCGCCGTCGTCGGCGAGTTCCTCGCCTCCGACAAGGGCCTCGGCTACCTCATGCTGCAGGTGCAGGTGACCCTCGACACGCCGGCGATGTTCATGGCGGTGATCCTCATCACGCTGCTCGGCGTGGCTCTCTACGGCATGGTGCTCGGCCTGGAGCGGCTGGTGGTGCCGAAGGACGCCCGTGTCGCCTGAGCCGTTCATCCGCCTTTGCGGCGTGCGCAAGGTCTACCGCACGGCCGGCGAGGAGCATCTCGCGATCTCGGACGCGACCTTCGACGTCATGCCGGGCGAGCTGGTCTCGCTGGTCGGACCATCGGGGTGCGGCAAATCGACTCTGCTCAAGGTCCTCGCCGGACTGCACCCGCACGACGGCGGCGATCTGCGCATCGGCTCGGCGGCCAATCCGTTCGACCCGTCGCGCGACGTCGGCATGGTGTTCCAGGCGCCGCTGCTGCTCAAATGGCGGCGCGTCCTCGAGAACGTGCTCCTGCCGGCCGAGATCCTCGGCCTTCCGCTCGCGGCGGCGCGCGAGCGGGCGAGGGAGCTGCTCGCGCTGGTCGGCCTCTCGGGCCACGAGGACAAGTATCCCTACGAGCTCTCGGGCGGGATGCAGCAGCGGGCCGCCATCGCGCGCGCCCTGGTGCACGATCCGAAGCTGGTGCTGATGGACGAGCCGTTCGGCGCGCTCGATGCGCTGACGCGAGAGAAGATGAACCTGGAGCTGCTGCGCATCTGGAAGGAGGCGGGCAAGACCATCGTCTTCGTCACCCACGGCATCTCGGAGGCGGTGTTTCTCGGCACCCGCGTGGTGGTGCTCACGGCGGGGCCGGCGCGCATGGCGGACAACTTCGTCATCGAGCTGCCGCGCCCGCGCACGCTCGACATGAAGACGCACGAGCAGTTCGGCGTGTACAGCCGGCGCATCTACCGGCTGCTGGGGATGGAATGAAGAACAACCGGGACCCGGACCGCACGCGCTCGCGCATCCTCGCGGCGGCGACGCAGGACTTCGCGCGCCACGGCCTCGGCGGCGCCCGCGTCGATCGCATCGCCGCGCGGGCCGGCGCGAACAAGCGCATGCTCTATTACTACTTCGGCTCCAAGGATGATCTGTTTCTCGCGGCGCTCGAGGAGAGCTATGCGCAGATCCGCAACGCCGAGCGCGCCCTCGATCTCGAGCACCGCGACCCGCGCGAGGCCATCAAGCGGCTGGTGGAGTTCACCTGGGACTACTACCTCGGGCATCCCGAGTTCATGACCCTGCTGGGCAGCGAGAACTTGCACGAGGGCCGGCACGTGCGGCGCTCCAGGCGCGTGCGCGAGCTGCACACGCCCCTGGTGCAGACGCTGCGCGGCATCCTGCGCCGCGGCGAACGCGAGGGACTGTTCCGCAAGGGGGTGGATCCGGTGCAGCTCTACATCTCGATCGCCGGCGAGGGCTACTTCTATCTCAGCAACCGCTATACGCTGTCGCGGATCTTCGGTCGCGACCTGGTGGCGCGGCGCGCGCTCGGCGCGCGCGCCCGCCACATCGTTGCCATGGTCCTGAACGCGCTGCGTCGATAGCGCCATGCGCATCGCGCTGTGCAACGAGGTGATCGCGCCGATGCCGTTCCCGGCGCAGTGCGACTACGCGGCGAAGCTCGGCTACGACGGCCTGGAGCTCGCGCCCTACACCCTGTCGGACGAGCCGCACCGCATGGGAGCGGCGAGGATCGCGGCGCTGCGCAGCGCCGCGGACGACGCGGGCATCGCCGTCACCGGCCTTCACTGGCTTCTGGTGAAACCGCCCGGGCTGTCGATCAGCGCGCGCGACGAGGCGGTTCGCCGCCGCACCGTGGAGGTCATGCGTTCGCTCATCGATCTTTGCGCCGAGCTGGGCGGGCGCTACCTGGTGCACGGCTCGCCGCAGCAGCGCCGCATCGATCCCGGCGACACCCGCGATGCGGCGCTGGCGCGCGCGCGCGACTGCTTCGCCTCGATCGCGGAGCAGGCCGAGCAGCGCGGCGTGCTCTATTGCATCGAGGCGCTCGCGCCGCAGGCTACGCCGCTCATCAACACGCTCGAGGAAGCGGCGGCGATGGTCGGCTCGATCGGCAGCCCGGCCGTGCGCAGCATGCTCGACTGCAGCGCCGCGGGCCGCGCCGAGCGCGAGCCGCTCGCCGCGCTCGCCGAGCGCTGGCTGCCGCGCGGGGTGATCGCGCACGTGCAGCTCAACGACCGCAACCGGCGCGGACCGGGGCAGGGCGAGCAGCGTTTCGCGCCGCTGCTCGCGGCGCTCAAGCGGCACCGCTACGCGGGCGACCTGGCGGTGGAGCCGTTCGACTACGTGCCCGACGGCCCCGGTGCCGCTGCGCGCGCCATCGGATACATTCGCGGCATCATGGAGGGACTCGAAGCGGGATGAGCGCGCCGCGCCTCTCGGTGCCGGAAATCGCGCTCTACGAGCGCGACGTCGCGTTGCGGCTGCCGTTCCGCTTCGGCGCGGCGACGCTCACGCGCGCGCCGCAGGCGTTCGTGCGCGCGCGCATCCGGCTCGAGGACGGGCGCGAGGCCGAGGGCGCCGCCGCCGAGCTGCTGGTGCCGAAGTGGTTCGACAAGAACCCCGCGCTCTCGGACGAGGAGAATCTCGATCAGCTGCGCAGCTCGCTCGCCCTGGCCCGGGATGCCTACCTCGCCGGCGGGGAGAACACCGCGTTCGGACACTGGATCGACAGCTACGGGGCGCAGATCGGGCTCGGCGCGGTGCGCGGGCTGAACAGCCTCACCGCGTGCTTCGGCCCGGCGCTCGTCGACCGCGCGCTGCTCGATGCGCTGTGCCGCGCGCTCGGCGTGTCGTTCTACGAGGCGATCCGGAAAAACCTCCCCGGCATCGCCGCGCCCTCCTGGCAGGCCGACATCGCCGAGTTCGACATGGGCGGCTTCCTCGCCTCGCTCGCGCCCGGGGCCGAGATCGCGGCGCGGCACACGGTGGGGCTGGCGGACGCCGTGCGCGCGCGCGACCTGAAGGACCGGGTGCACGACGGGCTGCCGCAGACGCTCGAGGAGGTGGTGGCTCGCTACGGGCACCGCTGGTACAAGGTGAAGCTCTCGGGCGATCCGGCGGCCGACATGGAGCGCCTCACCGCCGTCGCGCTCGTGCTCGAGCGCGTCGCCGGGGACTATCACACCACGCTCGACGGCAACGAGCAGTACGGAGACGTCGAGGGGGTGATCGAGCTGCTGCGCCGCGTGGCGTCGCTGAAGAAACTCGCGCGGTTCGCGGCGAGCATCGCCTTCATCGAGCAGCCGGTGCGGCGCTCGGCGACGATGGTGCAGCACGTCGCGCGGCTCGCCGAGGAGAAGCCGGTGATCATCGACGAATCGGACGACTCGCTCGAGGCGTTCCCGCTGGCGCGCAGGATGGGGTACACGGGCGTGTCGTCGAAGGCCTGCAAGGGCCTGTACAAGTCCTTGATCAACCGCGCGCGCTGCGTGCTGTGGAACCGCGAGGAGGGCGGCGAGCGCTATTTCATGTCCGGGGAGGACCTCACCGCGCAGGCGGGACTCGCGGTGCAGCAGGACCTCGCGCTCGCTTCGCTCCTCGGCCTCGCGCACGTCGAGCGCAACGGCCATCATTACGTGAACGGCATGGCGGGGCTGGCCGAGGCGGAGCAGCAGGCGTTTCTCGCCGCGCACCCGGATCTGTACGAGCGCAGCGACGGCGCGGTGCGCCTCAGGATCGCGGGCGGGATGCTCGCGATCGGCTCGCTCGATTGCCCGGGGTTCGCCAGCCGCGCCGCGCCCGACTGGAGCGCCATGAGGGAGATGAAGACGGAATGAAAACGAGGCGTATCGGCATCATCATGCACGGGGTGACCGGCCGCATGGGCATGAACCAGCACCTCGTGCGCTCGATTCTCGAGATCAGAAAACAGGGCGGGGTGGCGCTGCGCGACGGCTCGCGCCTCGTGCCCGAACCGATGCTCCTCGGCCGCAACGCGGACAAGCTCCGGGCTCTGGCGAGGCAGCACGGCCTGGAACGCTGGAGCACCGACTTGGGCGAGGCGCTGCGATCGAAGGACGACGCGATCTTCTTCGACGCCGCCTCGACGCAGTTGCGGCCCTCGATCCTCAAGCGCGCCATCGCGGCAGGAAAGCACGTCTACTGCGAAAAGCCGGTCGCGACCACGCTCGCCGAGGCGATCGGCCTGTACCGCGCGGCGAAGAAGGCGCGCGTCAAGCACGGCGTGGTGCAGGACAAGCTCTGGCTGCCCGGGCTCCTGAAGCTGAGGAAGCTGCGCGAGGAAGGCTTCTTCGGGCGCATCCTCTCGGTGCGCGGCGAGTTCGGCTACTGGGTGTTCGAGGGCGACCGCCAGAGCGCGCAGCGCCCGTCCTGGAACTACCGCAAGCAGGACGGCGGGGGCATCATCCTCGACATGCTGTGCCACTGGCGCTACGTGCTCGACAACCTGTTCGGCGAGGTGAAGGCCGTCTCGTGCCTGGGCGCGACGCACATCCCCTGGCGCTGGGACGAGGACGGGAAGAGGTACAAGGCCACCGCGGACGACGCCGCCTACGCGAGCTTCCGGCTCGCGGGAGGGGTGATCGCGCATTTCAATTCCTCCTGGACCGTGCGCGTGCGGCGCGACGACCTGCTGACGCTCCAGGTCGACGGCACCGAAGGCAGCGCGGTCGCCGGGTTGCGCAGGTGCCTCGTGCAGTCCTATGCCGATACGCCGCGGCCCGTGTGGAACCCGGACGTCCCGCAGCCGATCGACTTTTTCGCCGGCTGGAAGGAATTGCCGGACGAGAGCTACGACAACGCCTTCAAGGTCCAGTGGGAGCTTTTCCTGCGCCACGTTGCGGGCGAGGGGCCGTTTCGCTGGGGTCTGCTCGAAGGCGCGAAAGGCGTGCAGCTCGCCGCGCTGGGATTGAAGAGCTGGCGGCAGAAGAGGTGGCTGGAGGTGCCGAGGATCAAGGCATGAAGCGCGACGCGATACTGACGATCAAGTTGCCCGCCGCCGGCGGCCGGCTGGAGGACTACTCGGTGCGCGAGCCGCGCCGGTTCGAGAGGCCGGCGAAGCCCTTCACGCGCCGCGCGCTCGCCGCGGCGCACGTGGTCGCCGATCCGTGGTCCGCGGCAGAACCCTGGCTCGCGCCGGCGATCGACTGGGAAGCGACGCTCGCCTATCGCAGGCACCTCTGGTCGTGGGGCCTCGGCGTGGCCGAGGCGATGGACACGGCGCAGCGCGGCATGGGGCTCGACTGGCCCAATTCCCTGGAGCTGATCCGCAGAACGATCGAGGCGGCGAAGGACGTGCCGGGCGCTTTGGTCGCCTCCGGGGCGGGAACGGATCACGTCGCAGCCGCCGATATACCGGGAGTGATCGCAGCGTATGAAGCGCAGTGCGGCGCAATCGAGAAGCTCGGCGGGCGCATCGTCCTGATGGCGAGCCGCGCGCTCGCCGCCTGCGCGAAATCCCCCGGCGACTACGGCCGCGTCTACGACCGCGTCCTTTCCCAGGTGAAGGAGCCCGTGATCATCCATTGGCTGGGCGAGATGTTCGACCCGGCGCTCGCGGGCTACTGGGGGAAGAAGGCCCATCACGAGGCGATGGAGGTCTGTCTCGACGTGCTTGCCCGCAATGCGTCGAAAGTGGATGGAATCAAGATCTCGCTCCTCGACAAGGAAAAGGAGATCGCCATGCGCGGCCGGCTGCCGCAAGGCGTGCGCATGTACACCGGGGACGACTTCAACTTCGCCGAGCTGATCGAGGGCGACGCCGGGGGGCACTCGGACGCGCTGCTCGGGATCTTCGATGCGATCGCGCCGGCCGCCTCCGCTGCCCTGAGCGCGCTCGCCGCGGGCGACGGGTCCGCGTACCACGACATCCTCGCGCCCACGCTGCCGCTGTCGCGGCACATCTTTTGCGCGCCGACGCGCTTCTACAAGACCGGCGTCGTGTTCATGGCGTGGCTGAACGGCCACCAGCAGCACTTCGTGATGGTGGGAGGACAGCAATCGGCGCGGCATATCCTGCATCTCGCCGAGCTGTTCCGGCTCGCCGACGCGGCCGGGCTGCTCGCCGATCCGGCGCTCGCCTGCGCGCGCATGAAGCAGCTCCTGGCGATGCATGGCATCGCCTGATCCCGCGCGGCTGTCGCTGAATACGGCGACGATCAGGAAGCAGTGGGGGCTCGCCGAAGCGATCGAGGGCTGCGCGCGGCATGGCATCCGGGGCATCTCGCCCTGGCGCGACCAGGTGGCCGGGATGGGGCTCGCGAAGGCGGTCGAAGCCACCCGGGCGGCCGGCTTGACCGTCACGGGCCTGTGCCGCGGCGGATTCTTTTCGGCGCCGAATTGGCGCGACGACAACCTGCGCGCGATCGAGGAGGCGCACGAGCTCGGGGCGAGCTGCCTGGTGCTCGTCGTAGGCGGCATGCCGCAGGGATCGAAGGACCTCGCCGGGGCGAGAAGCCAGGTGCGAGACGGCATCGGGTCGATCCTGCCGCACGCTCGTGCCGCGGGCGTGCCGCTCGCGATCGAGCCGCTGCACCCGATGCAGGTCGAGCGCGCCTGCGTGAACACGCTCGAGCAGGCGCTCGATCTGTGCGACGCGCTCGACGAGCGCAAATCCGGGGCGCTCGGCGTCGCGGTGGACGCGTACCACCTCTGGTGGGACCCGAAGCTCGAGGCGCAGATCAGGCGCGCGGGCGCCGAGCGCATCCTCGCCTACCACATCTGCGACTGGCTCGTGCCGACGCGGGACCTCCTCAACGACCGCGGCATGATGGGCGACGGCGTGATCGACCTGCCCCGAATCCGCTCCTGGCTCGAGCGCGAGGGCTACGCGGGCTTCCACGAGGTCGAGATCTTCTCCGAGCGCGATTGGTGGAAGCGCGACCCGGACGAAGTGCTGACGACCTGCAAGGAGCGCCACGCGCACTTCTGCTAGCTGTCACGGCCGCTGCTCCTTGCCGTGCCAGACCCGCAAAACGATGACCCGGTCGTTGGCGATGAGGTACCGGACTACGTAGTCCCCGACCAGCCAGTCGCGAATCTCCTCGGGCACCGTCTCGCCGGGCGCCACTTTGACGCGCCTGCCAAGCCGAGGATGCCGAAGGAGGCGCTCGATTCCCTGGATGAGCCGGCGTCCGGCACGTTCCGCAGCCGCCGGGGCGTGCTCCGCGATGAAAGCCCGCAGCCGGATGAGGTCGCCCCGCGCTTCACGCGAGAACGCGAGCTTCATCGCGGAGGCTTCTTCTCCGCCTTCTTACCCCACGATGCGATCCATTCCATCATCTCGTCGCCGCCGACGATCCTTCCCGCCTTGACCGAAGCGAGCGCTTCGACCGTCTCGGCCCAGCGCCGCTCATCCTCGCCCAGCCGCTCGAGATAGTCCTTCACCGCTTCGTTGATGAGCCAGGACTTGGTGCGGCGGGCCCGGTCGGCGACGACGGCGAGCTTCTCCTCCACTTCCGGCGACAACCGTACGCTGGTCACGGGCATGGTCGCTCTCCATACGTTGTATGACAAAGTATTCATTGTATCAGCCAGTGCGCCACCGGGCCGTTCCCGGGCGTTCGGAGCATTCTGTACGATACCGGCCGTGGAAGAGCGCGTCGCGTTTCGGTCGGACGGCTTGACGCTCGCGGGCGTGTTGCATCGGCCCGCGGGCAACGGCCGGCGCGCGGCGTTCATGGTGCTGCACGGCTTCGGCAGCAACAAGGACAGCTCGACCGCGACCGGGACGGCGAAGCTCTTCGCCGCTATGGGGTACGCGGCGCTGCGCTTCGACATGCGCGGTTGCGGCGAGAGCGAGGGCGAGCGCGGGCGGGTCATCTGCCTCGAGCAGGTCGAGGACGCGAAGAGCGCGGTGTCGTACCTCGCCTCGCGGCCCGACATCGATGCGAAGCGCATCGGAGTGCTCGGCCACAGCTTCGGCGCCGCCGTCGCGGTCTACGCCGCGGGCGTCGATTCCCGCATCGCCGCCTGCGTCTCGAGCGGCGGCTGGGGGGACGGCGAAAAGAAGTTCCGCAAGCAGCACGCCTCGCCCGAGGCGTGGGCGAGGTTCAGCGCGATGATCGAGGAAGGCCGGCGCCGGCGCGCGCGCGGCGAACCGATGATGGTTCCGCGCTTCGACATCGTGCCGATCCCGCCGCACCTGCGCGGCAACCTCTCCAGGGACTCGCATCTCGAGTTCCCGTTCGAGGTGGTCGAGAGCATGCTCGCGTTCAAGGCGAACGACGTGGTCGGCCGCATCGCGCCGCGGCCGCTGCTGCTGCTGCATCCCGCCGACGACTCGGTGACGCCGACCGAGCAGTCGATCGAGCTTTTCCTGCACGCCGGCCAGCCGACCGACCTGCACCTCGTCGCGGGCGTCGATCACTTCCTGCTCGCCGAGGACAACCCGCTCGTCATCGACCTGGTGCGCAACTGGCTCAGCCTGCACATCCCGGCTTGATCGCCGCAGAGGAGCTCAGGCGCTTCGCGACCGAAGTGTTCGCGCGCGCGGGAATGCCCGCGCGCCACGCCGCGCTCGTCGCCGAGGTGCTCGTCTGGGCCGACCTGCGCGGCGTGGGCAGCCACGGCGTGATGCGCATTCCGCGCTACGTCGCATGGCTCGAATCCGGCGAGATGAATCCGCGGCCGCGGATGCGTGTGGCGACCGAGACGGCGGCCTCCGTGCTCATCGACGCCGACCGCGCGCCCGGCCCGGTGGCGATGATGGAGGGCGTCGCGCACGCGCTGCGCAAGGCGAAGGACGCCGGAATCGGTCTCGCGCTCGTGCGCGGCACCACGCACACCGCCGCGCTCGGCTACTACACGCAGGCCGCGGCGCGCGAGGGCATGGCGGCGATCGCGGTCTCGGCCTCGGCGCCCAACATGGCCTACCACGGGGCGCGCGCGGCGGGCGTCGCGACCGGGCCGATCTCGATCGCCGTGCCGGGCGGCCGCGAGCCGCTCGTCCTCGACATGGCGAGCGCGCAGGTGCCCTTCGGCAAGCTCGCCCAGGCGCGCAGGACCGGCGAGACGCTCCCGCCCGGCTCGGCGCTCGATCGCGACGGCAACCCGACCACCGATCCGCAAAGGGCCGAGATCCCGCTGCCGGTCGGCGGACCGAAGGGATCCGGCCTTTCGCTCATGATCGAATGCCTGGCGAGCCTGGTCGCGGCGAATCCGCTCGTCGCGCCGCGGCTCGCGGGCGAGGCGGAAAGCCGGCCTCACAGGCAGAACGGCATGTTGATCGCGATTGACGTGGCGCGCTTCGGCGGCCTCGAGGAATTCAAAGGCGAGGTGCAGAGATGGCGGGGGCGATCAAGGCGCTTCCGCCCGCCGCGCCCGGCGGCGAGATAATGCTGCCCGGGGAGCGTGCGAGCCGCGCCGGCGAGAAGCGCAGCCGCGAAGGCATTGCGCTGCCGCGCGCCGTGCTGGCGGAGCTCGCCGCCGTCGCGGCAAGATTGCGAGTGCGAAAAACGTGGACTTCGGAGGAGGAGACATGACGAAACGAATCGCTTGGACTCTCGCGGCGCTTGCTATCGCGCTCGCGGGCGGCGCGCAGGCGCAGGACTGGCCCTCGAAGCCGATCCGCTGGATCGTGCCGTTCCCGCCCGGGGGACCTGCCGACGTCACCGCGCGCCTGGTGGCGGCGAAGCTCGGCGAGCGCCTCGGCCAGCCCAACGTGGTCGAGAACCGCCCCGGCGCGGGCGGCAATGTCGCCCACGCCTTTGTTGCGAAGTCCGCGCCCGACGGCTACACGCTGCTGTTCACCGTCACCGGGATCGTGACCAATCCCTTCTTCTTCAAGGGCAGCACCGATCCGTTCACCGAGCTCGCGGCCGTCATCCACTTCAACTCCGCGTCGCTGGTGCTGCTCGCCAACCCGGCGTTTCCCGCCAACACGGTCGAAGAGGTCATCGCCCTGGCGAAGTCGAAGCCGAACGCGGTGAGCTGCGGGGTGGCCGGGGCCCTGCCGCAAGTGAGCTGCGAGGTGCTGCGCGCGTTCGTTAGGACGCCGATGCTGATGGTGCCCTACAAGGGCAACGCGCCGGCGCTGAATGCCCTGATCGCCGGCGAGATCCACCTGTTGTTCGATCTTCCGAACACGGCGCTCGGCCAGGTGAAGGCGGGCAGGGCGAAGGCGATCGCCACGACGGCGCCGAAGCGCGGCGTCGGGCCGTTCGGCGACCTTCCGGTGCTGGTCGACACGATCCCGGATTTCGACATCGTCACCTGGCAAGGCCTGACGGCGCCGCGCGCGACGCCGCGCGCGATCGTGCAGCGGCTGAACAAGGAGCTGAACGCGGTGCTCGCCGATCCCGAGGTGCGCCAGCGCTTCGCCAACGCCGGCCTGGATGTGGCCGGCGGCTCGGCCGAGGAGTTCGAGCAGCACATGCGGAGCGACTACGATCGCTACCAGAAGGTCCTGATTGCCGCGGGGGTGAAGCCGCAGTAGCTAGGGCCCGAGCAGGCTCGGCAGCCAGAGCGAGAGCGCCGGGACGTAGGTCACCAGCAGCAGCGCGAAGCACATCGCGCCGTAGAAGGGCCACAGCTCCTTGGAGACCTGCTCCATCGTCACCTTGCCGATCGCGCAGCCCACGAAGAGCGTCGGGCCCACGGGCGGCGTGATGAGCCCGATGCCGAGGTTGGTGAGCAGAATCATGCCGAAGTGCACCGGGTCGATACCGAGCTTCACGATCACCGGCAGCAGGATCGGCGTGAGGATGAGGATGCCGGGCGCCATGTCGAGGAAAGTGCCGAGCGCGAGCAGCAGCACGTTGATGAGCAGCAGCATCGCGTACTTGTTCTCGGTGAGCGTGAGGAAGAACTGCGTCGCCTTCGCCGGGATCTGCAGGATCGCCATCATGTAGGCGAACGCGGCCGAGAAGCCGATCAGCATCATCACCATCGCCACCGTCTTCACCGTGCGGTGCATGAGGTGCGGAAGGTCGCGCCACTTGTAGTCGCGGTAGACGAACATGGTGACGAGGAAGGCGTACACGCAGGCCACCGCGGCCGACTCGGTGGCGGTGAACACGCCCGACAGGATCCCTCCCATGATGATCGCCATCGTGCCGAGGCCCCACAGGGCGTCGACGGCGATTCCCAGCGACTCGCGCAACGACACCGGCCGCTCCCTGGCGAAGCCCCGCTTGCGCGCCGTCCAGAGCACGAGTCCCACGAGGGACACGCCGAAGATCAGTCCGGGGAACACCCCGGCGAGAAACAGGCTCGCGATCGAGATCGTGCCCCCGGCGGCGAGCGAGTAGATCACCGCGTTGTGCGAAGGCGGGATGAGCAGCGCCTGCACCGAGCCGCAGATGGTGACGTTGGTCGCGAACACCTTCGAGTAGCCGTTCTTCACCATCTGCGGGATCATCACCGAGCCGATCGCCGCGGTGTCGGCGATCGAGGAGCCGCTGATCGCGCCGAAAAAAGTCGAAGCGAGGACGTTGACGAGCGCGAGCCCGCCGCGCATCCAGCCGACGAGCACCTTGGCGAGGTTCACCAGCCTCGTCGCCATGCCGCCCTCGGCCATGATGGCGCCGGCGAGCACGAAAAAGGGCACCGCGAGCAGCGCAAAATCGTCCGCGCCGTCGGAGATCTTGAGCATGACGGCTTCGACCGGGAGGTCCACCCACAGCGCCGCGAATATCGCCGCGAGCCCGAGCGCGTAGGCGACCGGCACGCCGAGCGCGCACAGGAGGGCCAGGCTGCCGAGGAGGATGAGGATGCTCATCGGGCCTTTTCGCTATTGCCTTTCATACGATCTCGCGACTTCGGCCGCTTTTGCCGAAGTCGCGAGACATTGGGGCGTCGGCAAGCGCGGATGCCTGCGCTATGGCGAAGCGCCTCAATGTCTCGTGACTTCCGGAAAAGGCACCCGGAAGTCACGAGATCGGATAAAAACCGCGGCGACATCGCATCACTGCAAATCGCGAGGCTCGTCGGTGTACATCAGCGAGCTCCTCGGCGGATCGCCGAGCCAGACGCGCTCGACGAGGAAGAGCAGCGTCATCAGCCCGGCGAGCGGGATCGGCGTGTAGGTGAGCCCGACCGACAGTCCCGGGAAGTCGGGGATGCTCTGGTCCCACGTGGTGCGCACCAGCTGCGTACCCCAGACGAGCATGAACAGGGACGCTCCGGCGAGGCACAGGTTCACCGTCGCGAGCATCGCGGCACGCGTGCGTTCGTTCACCGCGTCCACGAGCGCCATCACCGCGACGTGCAGGTTCGCGCGATAGACCGCCGCCCCGCCGACGAAGGTGAACAGCACCATCATCAGGATCGCGAACGGCTCGGGCCAGCCCGCCGGGTCGCCCATCACGTAGCGCATGAATACGCCGTACGGAATGGCGAGCGTCATCGCGACCAGCGCCGCGCCCGAGACGACGACGCAGGCGAGGTACAGGCGCTCCATCGCCTGCCGGTATCGTTCTCTCATCGCAAAAAAAGGGCCGCCCGCGGCGGCCCGTTCCGACGAGCCGGGGACGGCTACTTCGTCGCCTCGACGCGCTTCATGAGCGCGGCGTACTTGGCGCCGTACTTGTCGCGCACCGGCTTGGTCGCGTCGTAGAACACCTTCTTGTCCACCTCGACGAACTGCACGCCGGCGGCCTTGAGCTTGGCGTTCGAATCGGCGACGAACGCGTCCCAGAGCTTGCGCTGCTCGAACTGCGCCTCGCGCGAGTATTTCCGGATCAGGTCCTGGTCGGCCTTGGACATCCCGCTCCAGGTCTTCTTCGAGAACAGCAGGATCTCGGGGAGGATGAGGTGGCCGGTGAGGCTGTAGAACTTGGTGACCTGGTAATGGTTCTGCGTGAGCAGCGATGGGGGGTTGTTCTCGGCGCCGTCCACCACGCCGGTCTTGAGCGCGTTGTAGAGCTCCTGGAAGCCCATCGACATTCCGGTCCCGCCCATGGCGTTCATGGTTTCGACGAAGATCGGGTTGCCCATCATGCGGATTTTCAGGCCCTTCAGGTCGGCGGGCGACTTGATCGGCCTCTTCGTATAGACGCTGCGCGTCCCGCCGTCCATCCAGGCGAGGCCGACCAGGCCCGCGCTCGGATGCGCGGTGATCTTGGCGAGTATCTCGGCGCCGATCGGCCCGTCGATGACCTTCCGCATGTGCGCCTCGTCGCGGAACATGAACGGCAGGGTGAACACGTTCACCTCGTCCACCACCGGTCCCAGGGGGCCGGAGGAGACGCGCGCGAACTGCAGCGCGCCGACCTGCGCCTGCTCGATCATCTCCTTCTCGCCGCCGAGCTGCATGGCGGGGAACATCTGGATCGACAGGCGCCCCTTGGTCGCCTTCTCGAGCTTGGCGCCCATGCGCACGACGGCCTCGACGGTCGGGTAGCCGAGCGCGTGCACGTCGGTGGCCTTGAGCACCATCTTCTGCTGCGCGACGCCGGCCGAGGGCAGCGCGGCGAAACTGGCGGCCGCAAGCGCGGCGCCGATGAAACGATAGCCAAGCATGGCAACCTCCTCTGTTAGAATCGTCAGTCATCATACAACCCTGTTTCCCCGCACCGCAAGATGGTGCGCATTCGCCCCCTCGCCCCGCCCCGCAAGCTCACCCGCGAGCTCATCGAGCAGCTCGCCGGGCAGATCAGGCGCGGCCGGCTTGCGCCGGGGGCGCGACTGCCGACCGAACAGGAGCTCTCGCGCGCCGCGCGCGTCAGCCGCACCGTGGTGCGCGAGGCCGTGGCGGCGCTGCGCGCCGAGGGGCTGGTGGTGACGCGCCAGGGGGTGGGCGCGTTCGTGTCGCCGGATGCGCAGCGCGCGCCGTTCCGTATCGACCCGGAGCGGCTCGAGTCGCTGGAGGACATCCTCAACGTGATGGAGCTGCGGCTGGGAGTGGAGATCGAGTCCGCGGGCCTCGCCGCCGAGCGGGCGACGCGCGCGCAGTTGCGCGCGATCGGCGCGGCGCTGGAGGCGATCGAGCGCTCGGCGGCGCGCGGCGGCAGCGCGGTGGACGAAGACCTGGGCTTCCACCGGGCGATTGCCGAGGCGACCGGAAACGTCGAGTTCGCGCGCTTCCTTCAGTTTATCGGGCGCCACCTGATTCCGCGGCGCCGCGTGCACGGGCTTCCCGAGCGCATGGGCGGGCGGCACGCCTACCTCGCGCTGATCCAGGAGGAGCACCGCCGCATCTACCAGGCGATCAGCGAGCGCGAGCCGAAGGCGGCGCGCGAGTCGATGCGCAGGCACCTCACGCGCTCGCTCGAGCGCTACCGGCGCCTCGCCGCCGAGCGGCGCGCGGCCGCGTAATCCGATGAAAACCGTCCTCATCACCGGCGCCGCCGGCGACGTGGGCACGCACCTGCGCCGCGAGCTGGCCGGGAGCTATCGGCTGCGGCTCTCCGACCTGAGGCCGCTGAAAGGTCTCGCGAAGGGCGAGACCTTCGCACGGGCCGACATCTCGAGTATGAGAGATGCGCTGCGCATCACCAAGGGCGTGGACGCGATCGTGCACCTGGGAGGCTACTCGGTGGAGGGGCCGTGGGAGGCGATCCTCGCGGCCAACATCGTCGGCTGCTACAACGTGTTCGAGGCGGCGCGCAGGAACGGCGTCGAGCGCGTGCTCTTCGCCACCTCCAACCACGCCGCCGGCTTCTATCGGCGCGATCAGGTGATCGACCACCGCGTCTATCCCAGGCCCGACGGTCGCTACGGCATCTCCAAGGTCTTCGGCGAGATGCTCGGCAGCGTGTACGCCGACAAATACGGCATGCGGGTGTTCTGCATGCGCCTCGGCAACGTGAACGAGCGTCCGATCGACAGGCGCCGACTCTCGATCTGGCTCAGCCCGCGCGACCTCGCGCAGCTGGTGCGGATCGGCCTGGAGCACCCGGACATCCGCTTCGAGATCGTGTACGGCGTCTCGGGAAACCGGCGCAGCTGGTACGACAACTCGAACGCGCTCCGGCTCGGCTATCGGCCGCAGGACGACTCGGAACCCTACGCCGCCGGGGTGCTCGCGCGCGAGACGCCCGGCGATCCGCGGGCCGAGGCCTGCCAGGGCGGCATCTTCGTGCACGTCGAGGAGCTGCCCAATCCCGCGCCGCTGCCCGCGAAAGCGAGCAAGAGGAAAAAGAAATGAGCGAGAAGCGCCCGAAGCTCGCCGCGCCGCCCGGCGCGTGCGATACGCACATGCACTTCTACGACGCGCAGGTGCCGGGAGCGCCCGGCACCTTCATGCCCGGGCATTTCCCGGTCGAGGCCTACGCGGCGATGCAGAAGCGCGTTGGCCTGGAGCGCGTCGTGGTGGTGCAGCCGAACGCCTACGCCGACGACAACCGCGTGACGCTCGATGCCATCGCGAGGATCGGAAAGGGCGCGAAGGGCGTCGGCGTGGTGAAGTTCGGCGTGACCGACGCCGAGCTCGAGCGGCTGACGAAGGCGGGGATCTGCGCGCTGCGCATCATGACGCTGCACGGCGGCGCGCTCGGCTTCGAAGTGATGGACGCCATGATGGCGCGCGTGCACCCGTTCGGCTGGCACGCCAACATCCAGCTCGACGGGCGCGAGCTGCCGAAGCACGAGGAGAGAATCAAGCGCCTGCCCGGGAAATTCGTGATCGACCACACCGGCAAGTTCCTCGAGCCGGTGGCGGTGGATTCGGAGCCGTTCAAGGCGCTGCTGCGCCTGGTGGACACCGGGCGCTGCTGGGTGAAGCTCTCGGCGCCCTACGAAACATCCAAGAGCGGGCGCCCGAAGTACGAAGACGTGGGGCGGCTCGCGAAGGCGCTGGTGAAGCACGCACCGGAGAGAATGCTGTGGGCGTCCAACTGGCCGCATCCCTCGGAAAGGAAGGACCCGCCGGACGACGCGGACCTCCTCGACCTGCTGCTCGAATGGGCCGAGGACGACGCAACGCGCAGGAAGATCCTCTCGGACAATCCGGCCGAGCTCTACGCCTTCAAGTGATGCGCGTCGCCATCGTCGGTCTCGGGATGGCGGTGACCCCGCACGCGAAGAGCCTGCTCGACCTGAGCGGCCGCGTCGAGGTCGCCTACGCATTCAGCCCGAGCCGGGAGCGCCGCGAGAAATTCGGCGACCGCTTTCCATTCCCGCGGTGCGACAGTCTGGAGACGATTCTCGAGGACGCGAGCGTGGGCACGTTGGCGCTGCTCACGCCGCCGAACACGCACCTCGAGCTGGTTCGCCGCTGCGCCGAGGCGGGGAAGCACGTACTGCTCGAGAAGCCGCTCGAAACCAGCACCGCGCGCGCCGAGCAGCTCGTGGAGACGTGCCGCAGGGCGAAGGTGAAGCTCGGGGTGGTGTTCCAGAACCGCCACAAGCCGGCGGCGCGGCGGCTTCTGGGAGCGCTCGCCTCGGGCGAACTGGGAACGCTCGCCGGCGCTTCGGCCTACGTCCACCTCTGGCGGCCGCAGAGCTACTACGACGAGCCGGGGCGAGGCACGCGCGCGCGCGACGGCGGCGGCGTTCTGCTGACGCAGGGCATCCACACGCTGGATGTACTGCTATCGCTCGCCGGTGAACCGCAGGAAGTGAGAAGTTTCTCGGCGACCACTCCGGTTCACCGCATGGAGACCGAGGACCTGGTGTGCGCGGCGGTGAGATGGAAGAGCGGCGCGCTCGGGGTCGTGGAGGCGACGACGAGCGCCTATCCCGGGACGCCGGAGCGGATCGGGCTGGTCGCCGAAAGGGGAACGGCCACCCTCGCCGGAACGCTCGCCGAGATCCGCTGGCACGACGGACGAAAGGAAACCGCCGGCGGGGAAGGCAGCGCCGGCGGCAGCGGCGCCGACCCGATGGCTTTTCCGCACGATTTTCATCGCGCAGTGTGGAGCGACTTTCTGGATGCGGTCGAGTCGGGACGCGAGCCGCTGGTGAACGGCGAGGAAGCGCTGCGCGTGCACCGCTTCATCGATACGTTGCTTGGCGTGTGAGTTGCGAGTGGCGGAGCTGGGTAGTACTATCCGACTACTCGAAGGTTAAGCTCATGTCCCTCTCCGCCACGAGCCTCAAGGTTTCCCGCAGTCTCAAGGCGCGCATCGAGCGCCTTGCCCGCCGCGCCGGCGAGTCGCCGCATGCGTTCATGCTGCGCGCCCTCGAAGGCCAGGTCGAAGCGTCGGAGCGCTATCTCGCGTTCCTGGAAGACGGGCTGCGCGCCGACGAGGCGATGCAGCGGAGCGGTCTCGGTTACGCCGCGGAAGACGTGCACCGCTATCTTGAGGCGAAGATCGCCGGCCGCCGCGCCAAGCGGCCCAAGCCGGTCCGGTGGCGCGGGTAATCTACTCGAACGCGGCGCTCGCGGATTTCGAGCGCATCATCGAGTTTCTTCTCCAGCAGGCCCCGGACTCGGCGCAGTCGGCTCTGGAACAGATTCGCGGCGCGGTGACGATTCTTGAGTCGTACCCGGAGATCGGCCGCCGGGTGGACGGAGAGCGCCGCGAGCTGGTGGTCCGCTACGGCGCGAGCGGCTATGTCGCCCTGTATCGGTTCGATCCAGTCCACAACGTCGCGCGCATTCTTCGCATACGGCATCAGCGCGAAGCCGGATACCGGGACTAGCGTGCCGCCTTCGGCATCGACTTCAGAAACTCGCGCAACAGCCGGTTCACCTCCTTCGGCGCTTCAAGCTGGGGAAAGTGCCCGACGCCAGGGACGATCTCGATGCGCGCGCCGGGCGCGAGCCGGCGCACCAGCTCGAGCCACGGGCTCGTCTGCCCGCGCTCGAGCGGCACGCGCACGCGCTCGGAGTTGAGCGTGGTGCTCTGGATCACCATGAGCGGCGCACGCAGCTCGGCGAGCGAGCGCTCCATGTTGCGCGCGTCCCAGGCGACCAGGCGCGGAAAGAGCACGGCTCCGATCTCCTCGGGCAGCCGCAGCGCCTGCTCGACCGTGGCGCTTTTCAGCCGCGGGTCGCTGCCGGCGACGAACATGTCCTCGAACAGCTTGCGCGCGAAGTTCCGGTAGCCCGCGGCGCGGATCGCCTGCGCAGTAGTGCGCTCGGCGGCTTCCGGGTCGCCCGAGCCGATGCAGCTTCCGTCGACGAGCACGAGCCCCGCGACGCGCTCTGGCGCGCCGCGCGCCGCCTCCAGCACCACGCGGCAGCCCATGCTGTGGCCGACGAGGACGGCGGGCGGGAGCCCGAGGTTGTTGACGAGCGCGGCGACGTCGCCGCCGTAGTGCTCGATCGTGCACTCGTGCGGCCGGCCCGGCGTCTCGCCGTGGCCGCGCAGGTCGCAGGCGACGACCTCGCCTGACATCGCCAGCGCCTCGATCTGGAACTTCCAGTCCGCGTGCGTGCAGGCGAAGCCGTGCACGAGGACGAGCGGCGGCGCGCCGGCGCCGGCGCGGACGAAATGCACGGCGCGCTCAGTCCTCGGCCGCCGGCTTGTGCGCGGCGACCAGCTTCTGCTGCAGCTGCGGCGGCGCCGGGTCGTAGTGGCTGAATTCCAGCGTGTACGAGCCGTGCCCGGCGGTGAGCGATTTCAGCCGCGCGGGGAAATGCTCCAGCTCCGAGAGCGGCGCCTGCGCCATGATCTGCACGGTGCCCGGGCGCGGCGTGTCCGAGCCCTTGATCTGGCCGCGGTGCCCGGAGAGCTCGCCCGCGATGTCGCCCATCTTCGCCTCGGGCGCGGTGATCTCGACGTTCACGATCGGCTCGAGCACGATCGGGCGCGCTTTCCCGAGCGCGTCGAGGAAGGCTTTCCTTCCCGCTGACATGAACGCGACGTCCTTCGAGTCCACCGGGTGGCTCTTGCCGTCGTAAACGATCACTCTGACGTCCTGCAGCGGAAATCCGGCGACGAAGCCCGCGTCGAGCACGCTCCTCACGCCTTTCTCGACCGAGGGGATGAACTGGTTGGGGATCGCGCCGCCTCTCACGCTGTCCACGAACTCGAAGCCGGTGCCGCGCGGCAGCGGCTCGACCTTGAGGTAAACCTCGCCGAACTGCCCGGCGCCGCCGGTCTGCTTCTTGTGGCGGCTGTGGCCCTCGGCCCTGACGGCGATCGTCTCGCGGTAGGGAATCGAGGGCGGCCTGGTCTCGAGCTCCAGCTTGTACTGCGCGGACATCTTCTCGAGCGCGGTGCGCAGGTGCATCTCGCCCAGGCCGCGCATCACGGTCTCGTTCGCCTGCGCGTTGTGCTCCAGGCGCAGGCAGGGGTCCTCCGCCATCAGCTTGTGCAGCACGTCCGAGACCTTCTGCTCGTCACCGCGCTTCCTGGGCAGCACCGCCAGGCCGAACACCGAGGTCGGCAGCTCGAGCGGTTTTGCGTGCACGTGCGCGTCGCCGGGCGAGTCGTGCAGGATGTGGTCGAACTGGATCTCGTCCACCTTGACGATGGCGCAGATGTCGCCGGGCAGCGCCTCGTGCACCTCGGTCTGCGTTTTCCCGCGCAGCATGTAGAGGTGGCCCGCCTTGACGGGCTTCCTGCCGTCGCCGACGTACAGTTGCACGCCGGGCGTGACGCGCCCCTGGTGCACGCGGAACACCGCGACGCGCCCGATGTAGGGGTCGATCTCGATCTTGAACACGTGGGCGAGCACGTGCCTGCCCGGGTCGGGGACCGGCTGCAGGTCGGTGGCCGCGCCGCCGCCCGCCGGGACGCTCACGTAGGCCGGAGGATTGCCCTCGGCCGGATTGGGGAGCAGCTTCACGATCACGTCAAGAAGCTCGGCCACGCCCGCGCCGGTCTTCGCCGAAGTGAACACGACCGGGATCAGGTGCCCTTCGCGCAGCGCGCGCTCGAGCGGCTCGTGCAGCTCTTCGGCCGACACCTCGCCCTTCTCGAGGTAGCTCGCCATCAGCTTCTCGTCCACCTCGACCACCTGGTCGACGAGCTTGCCGTGCGCGGCCTCGACCGACGAGAAATCCGCCTCGCCCGATGGCGCGAAGAAGCAGTCCGAGACCTTGCTGCGGCCCGCCGCGGGGAGGTTGAGCGGCAGGCATTCCTTGCCGAATGTCTGCTGGATCTGCTCGAGCAGCCCCTCCAGCTGCGCCCCGTCGGCGTCCATCTTGTTCACCACGATGATGCGATCCAGGCCGCGCTTCGCCGCCCACAGCATGAAGCGGCCGGTCATCATCTCGATGCCGTTCTGCGCGTTGATCACGATCGCCGCGGTCTCGACCGCCGCGAGCGCCGGGAGCGCGTGGCCGAGGAAGTCCGGATAGCCGGGGGTGTCGAGCAGGTGAATGCGGGTCGCTTCGCCGTCCGATCTTGCGTCGAACGTCACGACCGCGAGCTTGAGGGAGTGCTGCAGCTGCTTCTCGAGCGCGGTGTAGTCGCCGACGGTGGTGCCGCGCTCGACGCTGCCCGCGGCGGGGATCGCCCCCGCTTTGGCGAGCAGCGCCTCGGCCAGGGTGGTCTTGCCCGCTCCCGCCTGGCCGACGAGCGCAATCGTCCTTATGCGTTTGATGGGATGCTGTGACACGCGTCCTCCTGGTCGCCTGTATCGCCCGGTTTATAGCAGCAACCCGGCGGGCCCGGAAGCCCGGGCGCGATTCACGCCCGTCGCGGCGGCAGGGCCGGGGCGTGTCGCGGGGTCGCGACGGCGAGGAAGATCTCGCGCAGGAAGGAGAGCAGGCAGGCGATGAGCGCGAGCATCGCGAGCACGAACATGCTGCCGATCACGTAGGAGAGGTCGGACTTGACGAAGGCGCCGAGGAACGCGGCGGCGATCAGCAGGCAGGTGAACAGCCCCGCGAGCACCGCGCACAGAATGGCGAGGTAGGCGAGGCGGATGCGCTGCGCGATGGTGTCGAGCTCCTCCTTGGCGGTGCGCGCTTCCTCGGCAGTCATCGAGTGCAGGCGCTCCTCGAGGATGCGGCGCCGGTCCACCGCGCGCCCGAGCCGCATGTTGAGCGCGGCGAGGATCGCGCCGACCGCGGTCAGCATGAACACCGGCGCGACCGCGAGCTGGATGACGCCGGCGATCTCGGGGACGTGGAGCTCGAGCGCCATCAGCGGCCCCCTACGATCTTGTCGAGCAGCGCCGCGAACGACTCGGGGATCGTGATGTGCGGGTTGTGGCTCGAGTCGATCTCGAAGTGGCGCCAGCCCCGCTCGCTTTTCGCCCTCCGGGCGAACTGGCCGAACACGTCGCCGGGCGGGGTCTTCGTGCAGTAGATGTAGGTGCGCGGCAGGCCTTCCACCGCTCCGGTAAGGCGAAGGCGCTCTTCGAAGGTCTTCACCGGCTGCATCACCCGCCGCGGCATCGCCCAGGCGAGGTCGGCCTCGGGCGTGTCGGGCGGCATCGGGTTCGGGGGAACGCGCCAGCCGTCGCCGGTCGTTTTCACCACCTCGCGCATGCGCGAGGCGGTGTCCGGGGGCAGGAGATCGAGGAGCGACTGGCCGTCGCGCGGCACGAACGCGTCGAGGTAGACGAGCTGGGAAAGACGTCCGGCGGCGCGGTCGGCGACGCCAGTCGCGACCATGCCGCCGTAGCTGTGGCCGATGAGCACCACGTCGTGCAGGTCTTCGAGCTCGAGGACGTTCAGGACGTCGGTGATGTGCGTCTCGAGGTTCACTTCGGGGCTTGCGAGGTGCGCGCGCTCGCCGATCCCGGTGTAGGTGGGCGTGTGGAGGTCGTGGCCGCGCTGTCGCATGAGCGGGCGCATCTTCTTCCAGGCCCAGCCGGCGGACCAGGCGCCGTGCGCTACGAGGATCGTTGCCATTGAACCAGTCTTGGCTGGCGCTTCGCCCTAATCCGCTCCGTCGATCAGCACGAATGCCACGAGCGCGGGTTCGGGGCCCGGATTGACCCAGCCGTGGTTGGTCCCGCGCTGGATGACAACGTCGAACGGCTTGAGCTCGCGTTCGCCTTCGTCCATGAGCAGGGTGACTTTGCCCGAGAGAACGATGCCGTAGTCCACGGTGCGCGTCCTGTGCATCGCCGGATGGCGGCGCGTGTCCACGCGCGTGTGGGAAGCCTTGATGTCGGCGAAGACCTTGGAGAACCTCTGCTCCAGCTCTTCCATGCTGACTTCCTGCGTCGGCATGAAGCGCACGAATCGAACCACCGTTCCCCCTTTGGGCGGTTCCAGATCCAGCGGCAGCGCCCCGAGGTGAGGCGCGCCGCCGAAGCGCGCCGGAGTGCCTTCGGTCATCCACAGCTCATGCAGCGGTCCGTCCATGACGGTCGTCGTGTCCGAGACGATCACCGAGCGCCCCTGGGCGTCGTGACCGGTGACGATCCTGCGCACCCTGACTTCTGCCGCGCTCTGTTCCATGTTTCCCCCGGAAAAGCCTGATCTCAATGATTCGGCCGCGGCGGGGGTGCCATGGGCATCAGCTTCGTCAAAGCGCCGGCGCGGAGCTGCTTTGCACCATCGACACGCTCGGCATGCGCGGCCGGGCTGTATGCCAGGACGTTGTACCCCATCTCGTACTCCGGCGGGAACGGCTCAGCCTCGGTCGGAAGGTAGTCGACCAGTCCGTTCGGACACGCGAACAGGAAGCGGTAGCCCAATTCGAGCAACCAGGAAAACGGATCCCAGGGGCGGTAGCCGAAAGCCTTCTCCCACGGAGCGAATATCTCGATGAGCATGAGAGGGCGATGGCCATCCGAGAACAATCCCGCGGCACCGCGCAGGACGAACAATTCTGCGCCCTCGACATCGATCTTCATGAATGCCGGCGGCTGCAGGCCCGTTGCGCAAAGGAATGAGTCGACGGTCGTGAACCTGGCTCGGTAGGATTCGATTGCCGCTCCCCGGTGAGCTCTCCCCCACGCGGATGGATCGGCCATCGATCCCATCCCGAACTCGCCGTTCGGGACGCTGAGCATCGCATCCTTTTCGGTGTCGGCCAGCCCGGCCGGAACGGTAATGACGGGAGCCTTCAGGGACGTGTCGTACTGCACGTGTCGACACAGCCGCGAGTACATCGGCCAGGCCGGTTCGAACGCCACCACGATGCCGGACTCGCCGACGAGCTGTGCCAGGTAGAGCGAGACATCGCCTTGATTGGCACCGATGTCGAAACACACGTCGCCACGGCGGGCGAGCGCCGCGTAGAGCTGCTCCTCGAAGGACCTCGGCCGGAGATTTTCCCGCCTTGGCCCGCGCCTTCGCCCGAACAGTTCTTTGGCGGCCCGCCTGAAACGCATCGATATTGTCAACGGACATCCTTCCGCACCCGGGCCGCCAGACCTACTTCTTCTGTTCCTTCTTCTCCAGCAGCTCGGCTCGCTTCTTGAGCGTGTCCTCGAGCTTGGACTTCGGGATCAGGAGCACGTACCCCGACAGCATCTTCTCCCTCGGCAGCCGCTCCTCGATCTTCTTCACGCGCTCGGCCTGCTCCTTCTCGCGCCGCTCCTTGTCCTCGGCCTTCTCGTTTTTCTCCGGCGTGCGCTCCTTGATGAGCGTTCCGCCCGACGCGAAGCCGACGTAGTAGTTCTCGCCCTCGAGCTTCCCCACCTTGATCTCGTACGAAAGCCCGTCGAGCGTGGTGGCATTCACCAGGATCGGCTTGTCGAGCCCGGTGTCCTTCGCGTCCTTCGGCGCCACGTCGGCGAGATCGAGCAGGCTGAGCGAATACGAAGCCGAATTCGCCTTCGTCACCTCGATTTTCTCGCCCGGCTTCGCCCCGGCGAGCTTCCAGTCGGAGTTGTCGGCGCTCCTCTCGATGCGCCAGCCCTCGCCGCCGGGGTAGCGCACTTCCAGCGTCTTCACTTTCTCGACCTGGAACGAGCCGCGGTCGATCCACTCGGCGCTCCTGGTCGTCGCCTGAACAAGCGGGTCGGAGACGACATAGACCGTCTTCTCCTCTCCCGGCAGCATCACGAACCGGCCGTCGCCGATCGCCTTGGCCGCGTCTTCGGGCTGGCCCCTGAAGTATTTCCTGCCGACGAAGAGCTTGGCGAGCGCCTTGCCGTCTGCGGCGTTGAATTCGAGCTGGGTGCCGCTCGCGTCGAGATTGAGCCGCGCGCGGTCTTTTTCCCCGATCGGCTCGCTCTGGCCGACCTTGAGCTCGAGCGCCTTCACCACGAACTCGCGCACCCTGGCGTAATCGGCGGGAAACCCGGCGAGCTCGGCGATGGTCCAGCGGTCCTCCCGTCGCTGCAGGGTCAGGGTCGCCTTCGGCTCGACGATCCTGATCGAGGCGACGTCGGAAGCCTTCAGCTCCTTCAGGAGCTTCTGCCCGAGCGTGCCGACGTTGGAGGGCCGGCGCGCCTTTTCCTGCTGGTAATAGAGGATCGCCCCACCGCCGAGCACCGCGAGCAGCACCACCAGGATCGCCGCGATGCGCGCGTTCATGCCGGTCTGATGCGCGCGCGGCGCCACAGCGCCACCAGCAGCCCGACGAGCGCGACCAGCAGCGGCATCAGCGCGATGTTCGCCACCTTGGTCCAGAAGACGAGCGCCTCGGCGTCCCGGCGCAGGTTCTTGCGCACTTCCTTCAGCGCGAGCCTGGACTCGGCGACGGTCTTCCTGAAGCGCTCGAGCTCGGCCTGCTGCTCGGGGCTCAGGATCTGCGCAGACTTCGCCGCCGGGCCCGAGCTTTTCTGCAGCGCCTGGAGCTTCTCGGTGGTCTTCTGCAGCTCGTCTTCGAGCGACTGGATCCTGCCGAAGTACTGCTTCTGTGCCTCGGCCTCGAGCTCGCGCACCACCGAGAGCGGGCGGAAGGCCGAGGCGCGGCTCCTGAGCGAGATCAGCTCGTCGCCGGCGGCGAGCTGCTCGACCATGCCGAGCGCGAAGGCGAGGTTGCCGTTCGAGGGCACCACGATCCTGCGCCCGAGCACCTCCTGCACGTCCACCGCCGCGCCGTCGGCGAGCATGTCCATGTCGCCGACCAGCACCACCGAGTTGTCCTTCGCGGTCTCCTTCAGCTGCGGCTCGGCGGCGGGCCTTGGCTTGCCCCTGGCGGCCGCATCGGCGGGCGGCCCGTCCGGGAAGGCGGTCTTGAACTTGCCCGTGAGGCGCAGCGCGAGCGGCAGCGATTTCCCCGAGGGCTGGAAGCTCTTCGTCGTTTCGTCGCCGGACTTGGTCGCCACGGCGGTGTCGACGAGCATCGAGCTCGGCGAGGTCTTCACCAGCTCGGCGACCTTGAGCCCCTCTGCGGGCTTCACCTCGAACGCCCCGCCGAACGCATACAGGAGCGTCTCGATCTGGCCGGTCACGACGTCGTCGCGGCTAAACGCGGTGCGGTTGAGCGAGAGCACCGTGGGCGTGTAGCGCTGGCCCTGGCCCGAGGCGAACACCACGTCCGCGATCACCTTTCCGGGGGTCATGTCCACGCCCCAGGCCTTGAAGAGCGTCGGCAGCGTCGAGGTCGTCCCGACCGGCGGCACGCCCGGCAGGGTCGGCATGGTGTCGAAATACGCGTACGGGTCGACGAAGGCGATCAGCTTGCCGCCGCGCAGCACGAACTGGTCGAGCGCGTACTCGGCCTGCGGCTGGATGTCGCGCGGGTGCACCAGCAGCAGGACGTTCACGTCCTTGTCGATTTCGCTCGCCGTGAGCGGCACCTCCTTCACCTCGAACTCGCGCTTGAGCTCGCCCGCGAGCACCCAGGGCTCCGAGCTCTGGCGCGTGTACGGGTTGAATTTCTCGCCCAGCACCGGCACGCCCGCCATCAGGCCCACTTTCGGGCGCTCGGCCGCGCCGACGCGCGCGATGGCGCGGATCAGGTCGTACTCGAGCAGGCGCTCGCGCTGCGGCGGGATCGCGGGAATCGATTGCTTGCGCTCGAGCTGGCTCACCGCGACCCCGAGGTAGAACGACTCGCCCGAGACGAGCTGCTGCGGCTCGATGCCGTCGAGCTGCGCCGCGTCCTCCTCCTCGGAGTCGGGCCTGGGGTTGTACTTCTCGATCACCAGGTTCGATCCCGCGACCTGCTTGAGCTCGCGCACCGTGTCCTCGACGCGCTGCGCGAAGCTCCTCAATTGCACCGGAACGCTCTCGCCCTGCGAGACGTAGAGCTTCACCTTCACCGGCGAGGAGAGTCCTTTGAGGATCTTCTTGGTGCCTTCGGAGAGCGTGTAGAGCCTTCCCTCCGTGAGGTCGGCGCGCGCCGGGACCGTCGCGGCGAGGTAGTTGAACGCGACCAGCAGCAGCGCGAGCGCGGCGAGGCCGATCGAGCCGTAGACGAGGTGCTCGTATTTCTTCTGCATGGCCTAGCCCGAGCGGTGGCCGCGGATGATGACGCCGGTCGCGAACAGCGCGAAGCCGATCACCGAAAGAAAGAAGAACAGGTCGCGCGTGTCGATGACGCCGCGCTGGAAGCCGTCGAAGTGCGCGATCACCGAGAACGCGGCCACGGTGTCCACCACCGCCGGGCTCGCCCAGCGCACCAGCAGATCCGTCACCGGGTTGAAGCCGGCGAGGATCAGGAACAGGCACAGCACCACCGCGAGGATGAACGCGACCACCTGGTTGCGCGTCATGGCCGAGGTCATGCAGCTCACCGCCAGGTAGGCGCCGGCCACGACCAGGCTCCCCAGGTAGCCGGCGAGGATCACGCCGTTGTCCGGCTCGCCGAGGATGTTGACGGTGACGATCGCCGGGAAGGTGAGCGCGAGCGCCGCCGCGAGGAAGATCCAGGAGGCGAGGAACTTGGCGACGATCGCCTGCCAGGTCGTCACCGGCATCGTGAGCAGGAGCTCGAGCGTCCCCGAGCGCCGCTCCTCGGCCCACAGGCGCATGCCGACCGCCGGCACGAGCACGAGGTAGAGCCACGGGTGCCAGCCGAAGAACGCCGCGAGGCTTGCCTCGCCGCGCTCGAAGAAGGAGCCCGCGGTGAAGGTGAAAAAGCCGGTAAGAAGGAGAAAGATCACCAGGAACACGTACGCCACGGGCGAGGTGAAGTAGCTCGCCAGCTCGCGCTTGGCGATCGTCCAGACGGCGCTCATGCCTTCACCGTGTCGGGGAGCGTAATGCGGCGGAACACCTCGTCCAGCTCGCCGCGCTCGCTGTACATGCCCTCGACCTTCCAGCCTTCGCGGTTCACCAGCTCGATCACCTGCTGGGCGAGCGCCGCGACCGCGGACTTGTCGCGCGGGTAGATCCGGAACGCGCCGTTCAGCGGCTCGACGCGGCCCAGGGCCGAGAGCTTCTCGGCGGTGGCGCCCTGCGCCTGGAGCGTCACCGCGCCGGCGAGACCGGACATCGCGCGCAGCTCGGCGGGCGTGCCGTTGGCGACGATCCTGCCGCGGTCGATGATGATCGCGCGCGTGCAGGCCGCGTCCACCTCCTCGAGGATGTGGGTGGAGAAGACGATCGCCTTGGACTTGCCGAGGCGGTGAATGAGCTCCCGCACCTCGTGTTTTTGATTCGGGTCAAGTCCGTCGGTGGGCTCGTCGAGCACCAGCACCTCGGGATCGTGGATGAGCGCCTGCGCGAGCGAGGTGCGGTGCTTGTAGCCCTTGGAGAGCGTGTCGACCGACTGGTGCAGCACCGAGTCGAGGTGGCACAGCCCGACCACGCGCTCGACCGCCTTTTTCCTCGCCTCGCGCGCCAGCCCGCGCAGCTCGGCGGCGAACTTCAGGAACCCGAGCACCGTCATGTCGGAGTAGGAGGGCGCGTTCTCGGGGAGGTAGCCGATCAGGCGCTTCGCCTCGAGCGGCGACTCGGCGACGTCGTGCCCGCCGATGGTGACGCGCCCTGAGGTAGGGGGCATGAAGCCGGTGATCATGCGCATGGTGGTGGACTTCCCGGCGCCGTTGGGGCCGAGAAAGCCGAGCACCTCGCCGCGCTCCACGTTGAAGGAGACGCCGTCCACGGCGCGCTTCGCGCCGAAGGTCTTGACGAGATTCTCGATTTTTATCATCGCGTTGATGACGCTCGCGGCCGCCCTTTTCCGGTTGCGTCCCGAATCGGGGGCGCGGCAGCGGACTTCAACTGGGGGCGCATTATCGCCGATCATGGGCGCCATGACCGCCCCTGCCTACGGCCATGTCCTGCGCCCCCGTTGGATGCTCGAGGAAGGGATTTGGTTCCTGAACCACGGCTCCTACGGCGCCGCGCCGCGCGCGGTGCTCGATGGGCAGTCCGACTGGCGCGCCGGCGAGCGGACGCGCGATTCTTCGCGCGGATAGATCCGGCAACCGCGGAGCGCCGCGACGCGCGCATCGACGGCTTCGCAGCGGTCGCGCCCTGCGCCTGGAGCGTCACCGCGCCGGAGTGCTCGGGCATCGCGCGGCTCGTCGGGCGTATTGTTCACGACGGTCCTCTTGGGGTCCGGCACCCGCTTGACAGAATTTCCATGGCACGTCTTAATGAAACGCAATCGGATTGTGCGATTTATCTCTGCGTCCGATTGGATAACGCCAGCGCGAGGGGGAGATGCTCGGCGCAATCCTTGATTGTCGGTGTTTGAGTCGCTGGTGGCGGCTCCTATCGTGAATATCGTTTGATTCCGATCACGGCCGACGATCTGCCGAGTTCCTGTCGGCGCCCATGCTGCTCCACGGGCGAGCCTGCAGATACCTGCTTGCTAATCATGAGCGCTCAACCGTCCACAGAAACGGGGCAACTCCAGTCCAGTCTTGGCGGGGGTAAGAAAGCTTTCCTTTGGGAGGAGGGGTACCGCCATGGCATCGAGTTCCACAAAGCGTTTAAGGGCGGCATTCGGTCGGCGCCATGCTGTCACTGGGATTTGCCATCACGCCGCCACAACGAAGAAGAAAACTCGGGTTCGCCTCTCGGCGTGTGCCGCCGTGGATATCCCTCAACCCGCCGGGATTGCACTCATAAACACCCCCGGAACTGTCTAAACGAGTGGGCCACTTCTATGACGTGCTGCTCCTCGAGTCCCAGCGGGATGGGACGGGCAAAATACTGAGAGGCAATTCTAGGGGGGCACGGTCATGACAAAGGCGCTTTTCATCATGCTTTCAACCATTCTGGGCAGTTTGAGCGCTTCCGTCCACGCACAACCCGACGCAGCGACAAACAAGCCAGCACCCGCCGTGGATTTGTCGAACGCTCACGTTGACAAGCAAGCTTTCCTGCTTGCGTTATCGAAATTCGGCGAATCGCCTGAGAAGGACCTTGAGTTGGTCCGCAGGATCACCGGCGCGAAAGTCGAACTCAAGGAGCGCGACAACCCTCTTACAGGGACAACAAGAAGTTACACGGCATTCGTTCAGCTTCTCGACAAGGACCGAATCGCCGGAAACACCTGGTATAGCTACGGCGTCGGTCGAGAGGGGCAGCATGTGGCCGCGCTAAATATCAATCTCGGCATGCGGAACGAGTGTCTTCGCTACCTGGATCTCTTTGATACCTTGGGTGTGCCAACCGAGATCATTAGGACGTCGAGGTCTCCGCACGCCAAGAAGACCGGACCGAGCGATATTTGGGGCGTCCGATACAGTTTCCTCACTGGCGCCGTTGCTGGTTTTTCGTTTGACACGCACGAATGCGCGAGAAATCTGACGCTGCGCGTCAACCTAAAGTAGGGAGGGGCTATGTTGTCAGTGAATTCCGATGTTTTCGCTCAAATCCGAGCCGCAAATGATCCTGGCAATCCGAATCTGCTTTCCGATGCGCAGATTACGACGATTATCTCTTTCGCCGAGCGCTCGCCCACACTTAAGCAGCAACTGGAATCGATAGATGGCGCTCAAAAAGTCATTCAGTTCGGCGATCCCGGCGCTGGCACTAGTGTCGCCGTGAACGGCAACATCGTCCTCGACCCAAACGACTATGGATTCACTCAATTTGCTGGCGACTCGTGGCGTGATCCCTGGTTGAGCGTCTTGGCGCACGAAGGCTGGCACGCCACTTCGCCGGAGCCCAACTCCAACACGCTGCCCAGCTTCCAGGCCGCGGGCGCGCAGGGGGTGCGCGAGGAAGGCTTGGGTTTTGGCAATCAGTACGTGGTGGAACGGGAGATCAACCAGTCCCCCGGCGAGCAGGTGCGGCTGATCGAACTTGAGTATAAGACGGCCATCGAGCTGCGCTTGGAGTACGCGGATCCAAACCCGACCACTGGCCAGATCATGACAGCGGCGGCGAGCGTCATGATGCCTATCGTTGCGCAGCTGGGCCCCTCCAACAGCTCGATCGACACCAATTTTCAGTTCTACGGACATGAATGGGAGGTCGCGAACTCAGCTCAAGAAACCTATCCGCCTATCGATCGCAAGTCGCTCGCGGTGATTGATGTTGACGGCGACGGCGTCGCCGACCTCGCCAGCTTCAAGGCGGCTGGCGCTCCAGGCGCAGCTCTCCTTTGGGTGCGCGACCTGGAGACAGGTGATTACTCGCTTGCGGCGGGGAACTCGTACACGCACATCACAGAAGGAGGTTTATCAACAAGCACATGGTCTATTGCCTCAGACGGGCAAGTCTCCGTAGTGATCGAAAGACCTCTTGGCGGCAAGCTTGTCACGCTCACGTACGAGGCGCCAAGCGCGGCAAACGACCTCGTTGCAACGAGTCTGATGATCGACGGAGCAACGCCCACGAACGCCGCAGAGGCGCTCGACCTGATAAACGGTCGTGACCTGAATGCCCAGGATTTTGCAACGAGGGTGGAGGATGGGAGGTTCGGAGCGGACGCGCAGGCAATCTTGGCGTACGACCCGAGCCTCCCAAGCAACGCTCCGACAGGACCGGTGATCTACGAATTCATTCTTTCCATCGACCCGGATCCCCTGCCCGGGCAATCCGGCGCCTCCGATCCCGGCTCCGCCGTCAACGCCGACGACAGCACGCTCTACGACTTCGGCGGGGTCGAAATCACCGGCGTGGGCAACGTCAACGAGGACTCCGGCCCGACGGCCATCGCGAACTACACCCTCACCGACAACTTCCGGCCCGGCAACGCCAACACCAACGAGCAGAACCCCGTGAGCGACTACGGGGAGTTCTATCAGGCGTTCGACGATGACTTTCTCCTTGCAGGCGGGATCAACACGGGCTCGGTGGGGCTGCCGCAGACGGTGCCCGCCGATCCGCTGGTGCTGGACCTGAACGGCGACGGGGTGAAGCTCACCGACTACGGCTCAAGCCCCGTCCTTTTCGACGCCGACCACGACGGCAACGACCCGGGGACGGGGACGGCGCCGCTCGAGCGCACGGGCTGGGTGGATGAGAACGACGGGATCGTCGTCCACGACCTGAACGCCAACGGCGTCGTCGACGGCATCCACGAGACGCTCTCGGAGTACTACACGGGGAACCAGGGCGCGCCGGGCGAGGCGGGCGAGAAACCCTTCGCGAACGGCCTCGCCGCGCTCGCGAGCCTGGATGCGACGCAGGAGGGCGGGAATGCGGATGGGGTGTTCGACGCCTCCGACGCCAAGTATGCGGATCTGCGCATCTGGGTGGACGCGAACCACGACGGAAGCAGCTTCGTGGACGTGAACGGCAACGGCAGCTACGAGGCGGGCACCGATACAACGGAGCTCAAGACGCTGGCCGAGCTGGGAATCGTGTCGATTGCGCTTTCCGGCACGAGCCAGTCGGGCCTCGTGAGGGACGGCAACGAAGTGCTCGCGACAGCCACCTTCACCCAGAACGTGGACGGAGAGGGGCTGGGGGTGCCGGTGGGCACGCCCGGCTCGACGCAGGTCAGCCGCGAGG
>Ga0156285_1101_pt1 | contig 39694 bp, 46 predicted proteins | sample RifCSPlowO2_12_FD_107934 | JGI IMG/M metagenome (GOLD analysis project Ga0156285, IMG submission 107934) | Betaproteobacteria bacterium RIFCSPLOWO2_12_FULL_68_20 | reverse complement strand
CTGCTCATCAAGGAGATCTTCGAGATCGTCACGCAGCTCAATCGCCAGGAACGCATCCCGATCCTGCTCGTCGAGCAGAACGCCAAGCTCGCGCTCTCGGTCGCGCAGTACGCGTACGTGCTCGAGACCGGCCGCGTGGTGATGGACGGCGACGCAGGGAAGCTGCGCGAGAACCCCGACATCCGCGACTTCTACCTGGGGCTCACCGACCTGGGGACGCGCAAGAGCTTCCGTTCCATCAAGCACTACAAACGACGTAAACGCTGGGTGTCGTGAAAAAGGAGAGACCTATGAAAAGACTTTTCGCCAACGCTGCCGCGATTTTCACCGGGCTCGCTGTGGCCGGCTGTGCCACCATGGAGCCATCCTCGATCGGGGCGAGCCCGCAGGTCAAGCTCGACCGGGTGGAGGTTGCGAGCTACTTCCCGTACGCTGCGCCGCCTGCGCGCGTGCCCTTGGTCCTGGCGTTCGTGTTCAACGTGACGAACCCCAACGACCACGCGGTCACGCTGGAGGAGCTGCGCTTCGCCTACGCCTTCGAGGCCAAGGGCCAGTTCTTCACGCTCAACTCGCCCGCAGTCTATGACCTGCACTCCATCCCGCCCAGGGCGACCAACCAGGTGCGCGTGGTGAGCGTGCTCGACTCGGCGATCGTGCCGTCGACGCTCGCCGTGACTCAAGGGTTCACGATGGCGCAGTTGAATGTAAAGGCGCCCGATCTGGTCAAGATGTGGTGGGAGACGATCGGCGACTTCGCCTACGCCATCCGGGTGAGCGAGGGCGTGGCCACGTTCACTGCCGGGAAGGCGTCGAGCATCGTCAGCTTCGCGGAGACCTTCAAGAAGAAATGAGGCCTGCGCGCGGGCAGACCGGGGCGACGGTGGATTGAATCTGGAATAACCCGCACTTTTGGGGTCATGAGCGGAACAACCTCGAGTACTGGGTCTCGTGGCGCGCGGATGCGAGCGCGAGCCCCGGCGCAAGATTTCCCAGCTCCTCGTCATCCATCCGAGCTGCTTCCTCGACGATCCCGAGCAATTTCTCTCCGAGGGCAAGCAGCATCTTCTGCCCCTCGGTCTGGCCGAGCGGCACGGCCTTCAGCGCCGCCATGACCTGGTTCTCGAGCCATGCCCAGAGGTAGGCGAGGAGCGCCTCCCGCGGCTCGATGCCCCAGGTGATCGCCGCGCGCGCGAACACGGTCGGAAACGCGGGCTCTTCGAGCGCAACGTTTTCCACTCCCAGCTCGGGCAGCAGCAGGTTGAGCGAATAGCCCATCTGAACGGTCTCGGCGCGCAGCTCCGCGGTTTCCCGGCTGGCGAGAAACAGCTCGTTCCATCGCTCGATGTCCGCATCCTGCGAGCAGAGCCGCAGGAATAACGGGGCTTCCATCCGCGCGATGCTGTGTTCCAGCACGTCACCGATCCAGCGCTGCGCGCTTGCGGCATTCGTGACGACGCCCGCCTCGATCGCAGCCTCCAGGCCGCCCGAATAGCTGTAGGCACCCACCGGGAGCGCCGGACTCGCGAGCTGCAGCAGCAGCGCGAGCTTCTCAGTGCTTATGGTCATGGCCGTGGTGGTGCTGCTCGCCGTACTCGTGGATCCTGGAATCGTGCGCGTGCTCGCCGCCGTGTTGATGGCCGCCGCCGTATGCGCCGGCCTCGGGTTCGAAAGGCGCCTGCGTAGGCGTGACCTTCGCTCCGAGCCCCTTCAGCATTTCCTCGAGGACGTGATCGGCGGCGAGGCGGAGGAACCCCTCGCCCACTTGCACCGGCACGTGCCGGTTGCCGAGATGGAACGCGGCGCGCGCGAGCTCGGTCGGATTCACGCATTCGACGTGCAGGAGCTTCTCGGACTCGGCGACGATCTCGATGACGCGCCCGTCGGAGGCGGTAACGAGGTCGCCGCCGCGCAGCAACTCGCCGCGCGGAAGCATGAGCGCGACCTCCTCCCCCGATTCGAGCTTCGCGTGCAGCCGGCTTTTCTGCCGCGACTCGAACGGCAGCTCGAGCCGGCCGCGGATCTCGAGCTTGTACGCGCTCTTGCGGATCTTCAGCTTGGATTTGATCTCGAGCATCAGAACAGGAAATACCGCTGCGCCAACGGCAGCACCTTCGCCGGCTCGCAAACCAGCAACTCGCCGTCCGCACGCACCTCGTAAGTCTCCGCGTCGACCTGGATTCTCGGCAGGTAGTCGTTGTGCACCATGTCCTTCTTCCCGAGCCTTCTCGTGTTCTTCACCGCGACCAGCGGCCGATCCAGCTTGAGCTTGCGCAGCGCCGGATTCTTCAGCGCAGCTTTCGAGACGAACGTCACCGAGCTGCGCAGCGCCTTTCCGAACGAGCCGAACATCGGCCGGTAGTGCACCGGCTGCGGGGTCGGGATCGAGGCGTTCGGATCGCCCATCGCCGCCGCGGCGATCATGCCGCCCTTCAGCACCATCGATGGCTTCGCGCCGAAGAAGGCCGGCTTCCACAGCACGAGGTCGGCGAGCTTGCCGTCCTCCACCGAGCCCACGGCGTGCGAGATGCCGTGCGCGATCGCCGGGTTGATCGTGTACTTGGCGACGTAGCGCTTGACGCGTGCGTTGTCGTGGGTCTTCGGGTCGCCCTTGAGCGATCCGCGCTGCAATTTCATCTTGTGCGCGGTCTGCCAGGTGCGGATGACGACCTCGCCTACGCGCCCCATCGCCTGCGAGTCCGACGACATCATCGAGAACGCGCCCAGGTCGTGCAGGATGTCCTCGGCGGCGATGGTCTCCTTGCGGATCCTCGACTCGGCGAACGCCACGTCCTCCGCGATCGCGGAATCGAGGTGGTGGCACACCATCAGCATGTCGAGGTGCTCGGCGATGGTGTTCACGGTATAGGGGCGCGTAGGGTTGGTCGAGGACGGCAGCACGTTCGGCTCGCCGCACATCCTGATGATGTCGGGCGCGTGCCCGCCGCCCGCGCCCTCGGTGTGATACGTGTGGATGGTCCGGCCCTTGAAGGCCTTGATCGAAGTCTCCACGAACCCCGACTCGTTCAGCGTGTCGGTGTGGATCGCGACCTGCACGTCCATCTCGTCGCCCACCGCGAGGCAGTTGTCGATCGCAGCGGGCGTGGTGCCCCAGTCCTCGTGCAGCTTGAGCCCGATCGCTCCCGCCTTCACCTGCTCTCGTAAAGGGCCTGGAAGGCTCGCGTTGCCTTTTCCCAGAAAGCCGAGGTTCATCGGGAACGCCTCGGCCGCGGCGAGCATCGAGAGGATGTGCCACGGCCCCGGCGTGCAGGTGGTCGCGTTGGTGCCCGCCGCCGGCCCGGTGCCGCCGCCGATCATGGTGGTGACGCCCGACATCAGCGCCTCCTCGATCTGCTGCGGCGAGATGAAATGGATGTGCGCGTCGATGCCGCCCGCGGTGACGATCATGCCCTCGCCCGCGATCGCCTCGGTGCCGGCGCCGATCGGGATGGTAATCGCGGGCTGGATGTCGGGATTGCCCGCTTTCCCGATCTTCCAGATCTTCCCATCCTTCAAGCCGATGTCCGCCTTGACGATGCCCCAGTGGTCCACGATCAGCGCGTTGGTGATCACGGTGTCGGCGACCTTCGCCGAGACCAGCTGGCTCTGTCCCATCCCGTCGCGGATCACCTTGCCGCCGCCGAACTTCACCTCCTCGCCGTAGATCGTGAAGTCCTTCTCCACCTCGATCCATAGCTCGGTGTCGGCAAGCCGCACCCGGTCGCCGACCGTCGGGCCGAACATTTCCGCGTAGGCCTGGCGCGAGATTTTCATTTCTTCAGCGCTCCCATTACCTTCCCGGCGAAGCCGTAGACCTTTCTTTCGCCCGCGAGCGCCACCAGCTCCACCGTGCGCGACTGCCCCGGCTCGAAGCGCACCGCCGTGCCGGCGGCGATGTTGAGACGGCAGCCGTAGGCCTTCTTGCGCTCGAATTTCAGCGCGTCGTTCGTCTCGTAGAAGTGGTAATGCGAGCCGACCTGGATCGGCCGGTCGCCGGCGTTCGTGACCTGGACCGTCACCGTCTTGCGGCCCTTGTTCAGCTCGATGCTGCCGGAGACGATCTTCAGCTCACCCGGGATCATCGCGCCTCACTTTCTGGTGAATGCTGCCCGCGCTGGCCCCGTTCAGGCAAGCACGAACGCGCTCAGGGGCGAGAGCCCTCAGAGTTGCTGACCTTTGGCAGGTTGGCCCGCGAGCAGGAAGGTCTTCGGGTATTTTCCTTCGCCACAGATTTTGAACGAACCGAAGTCCTTGTACCAGAGCCCGTCGGGGGCATCGGGAGCGGATTCTCTCCACGTCTTGAGCTGGTAAAGGTCTTCCACGGTGATCTTGCGTTCGCGCAGCCGGTCAAACAGATGATCGCGGAGCGCGGGAGGCAGCCCAGTCCATTGGATCCTGGGCATTACTCGCCAAAGGTCATGCGGGCCAACTCTGCCTTAAGACGTTTCTGATCTTCCGCATCGCGGGAATGCGCCAGGCGGTCGGCCAGCTCGAAGAAGCGTTTCCTTTCCTGCTCCCGGGCTTCGATACCGGACTCTATGAGTTCGACAATGATGCGGTTAGCGCTCGTGCTGCTGGTCTTCGCCAGGGATTTCACCCGGCTGGCGACGCGCGCGGGGAGACTTACGCTCTGACGGACGGGCTTTTCGGAGATCGACATAGAATCAGATTACACCATCTTGCACCAGAATGCACCAGAAAGCGATTTGGACGTCGTGACGCTGGCGCTGCGGCACCGAGCCCGAACCAGCTCCTCATCCAGGGCATATGGCCGGAAAGAGCGTGATTCCCGCAAATGAAATGGTGCAGAAAGTGAAAGCCGCGGTGGACGCGCGCCTCGATCCCGATTTCATCATCATCGCGCGCACCGACTCTGCCGGCACGCACGGCGTGGACGAAGCGATCCGCCGGCTCAATCTGTATGCGGAAGCCGGCGCGGACTGCATGTATGCCGACGCGCTGCTCTCCCGGGAAGACATCGCCAAGGTCGCGAAGGGCGTGCCGAAGCCGCTCATCGTCAACATGACCGATAGGACAACTCATCGACCCCGCTTGCATGCGCAGCCGCCGTGTGCCGGGCGGCATGCGCGGGGGCCCGATTTGCGGCGGGTATGGGTCGATCATGTGCTCGTTCCCCGGGGGGCGATCCTTGCGCAATCGGCGTTGTGACGCATCTTGCCTGCGCCGGCCGCGATCGGGCAAGCTTCAGGCGATGTCGGGTACCGGGTGGTAGGTGAGCGGCAGATTCGCGTGCTCGGGCCAGGCCCGCACGGGTGCGGGCGGCGCGCGCTCGAGCGCCCGCGGCTGCCAACGGCCCAGGTGCTCCAGAATCGCTCGCACCACGATCGGGTCCTCGATCAGCGCGATGGCGCGCATCGGACCTCTGCACTTCGGGCATTCGAGGGGATCGACCTCATAGACCTTGCGGATCAGCCGCGCCCAGGCCGCCTTGGCGCGGCTCGCGAGCTCGCCCGCAACCTCGGCGACGCCGCTGGAGAGCATCGCCGCCGCTGACGAGGCTTTCGCCGCCCGCGCCCCGCGGCTGCGGCTCGAGTACCAGCCGCAGTAACGGACCAATTGCCCGTATCGGTCGGGAATGTGTTTGCACAGCAGCGCCAGCCACTCGGCGCCCGGCATGACCTGGAAAAATACATGGTATTTGCCCGTTCCTTCGCCTGCTAGCGGCGGGCTATAGTTCGCCGGTGGACGAAGCCCTGCTCCTCGCCCGGATCCAGTTCGGGCTGAACATCGCGTTCCACATCCTTTTTCCCAGCATCACCATCGGCCTCGCCTGGCTGCTGGTGGTGTTCCGCCTGCGCTACGAGCGCGCACGCGATCCCGCGTGGCTCGGCGCGTACAAGCTCTGGGTGAAGGTGTTCGCGCTGTCCTTCGCCATGGGCGTGGTGTCGGGCATCACGATGAGCTTCCAGTTCGGCACCAACTGGCCCGGCTACATGAACAAGGTGGGCAACGTCGCCGGGCCGCTGCTCGCCTACGAGGTGCTTACCGCCTTCTTCCTCGAGGCGACGTTCCTCGGCGTGATGCTCTTCGGCATGAACCGCGTCTCGGGTCGCGTGCACATCGCATCGGGCATCGTGGTCGCCGCGGGCACCACGCTCTCGGCGTTCTGGATCCTCGCCCTCAGCTCGTGGATGCAGACCCCGGCGGGCCACGTGGTGGAGCACGGAGAGCTCATCGCGGGGAGCTGGCTCGCGGTGATCTTCAATCCTTCGTTTCCCTACCGCCTCGCGCACATGCTGCTCGCCTCGGGGATCACCGCGGCGTTCCTCGTCGCCGGGCTCTCGGCGTGGCGGCTCCTCAGGGCGCCGAAGGATGCATCGGCGCACAAGACGCTGCGCTTCGCCGCGCGCCTCGCCGCCGTGCTCGTGCCGCTGCAGATCGTGGCCGGCGACCTGCACGGCCTGAACACGCTCGAGCACCAGCCGGCGAAAATCGCCGCGGTGGAGGCGCTGTGGAAGACCGAGAAGGGCGCGGCGTTGACGTTGTTCGCGCTCGTTAACGAGGAAAAGAAGACGAATGAATATGCGCTTGAAATTCCCAAAGCGCTGTCGCTGATCCTCAAGCACGACCGGAACGCCGAAGTGAAGGGCCTCGAGGAGTTCGGAGCCGACTACCCGCCGGTGGCGCCGGTATTCTGGTCCTTTCGCGTCATGGTCGGCGTCGGCGTGTTGATGCTGCTTCTTTCGTGGCTCGGAGCCTGGAAACTGAGGGCCGGCCCGCCCTCGCGGTTCCTCTTGTGGAGCTTTGCCGCGTTCACCTTCTCGGGCTGGGTGGCGACGCTCGCCGGCTGGCTGGTCACCGAGATCGGCCGCCAGCCGTGGCTCGTCAGCGGCATCCTGCGCACCGCCGAGGCGGCCGGCGACGCGAGCGGCGCCGAGCTGGGGGCGAGCCTGACCGCGTATGTCGTGACTTACGCCGCGCTTCTCGTTTCGTACATGGTCGTGCTGACGCACCTCGCCGGTAAAGGCTCGTCGTGATCGACCTGCCGATCGTGTTCACGGTGCTGATGGGCGCGGCGATCCTCGCCTACGTGGTGCTCGACGGCTACGACCTCGGCGTCGGCATGCTGCTGCCGGCGGCCGACCGCGACGAGCAGAACCGCATGGTGGCCTCGATCGGGCCGTTCTGGGACGCGAACGAGACCTGGCTCGTGCTCGGCATCGGGCTCCTGCTGGTCGCGTTCCCGGCCGCGCACGGCGAGATCCTCGGCGCGCTGTACCTGCCGGTGGCGGCGATGCTGGTCGGGCTGATGGTCCGGGGCGTGGCGTTCGAGTTCCGCATCAAGGCCGAGGGCTGGCACCGCGAGCTGTGGAACTGGCTGTTCTGGGCGGGCTCGACAGCTGCGAGCCTGGCGCAGGGCTTCATGCTCGGGCGCTACGTCACCGGCTTCGCGCCCGGCGTGGGCTACTGGCTGTTCGCGCTCGTCGTCGCGGCGGGTCTGTGCGGCGGCTACGTGCTGCTCGGCGCCACCTGGCTCGTGCTGCGCACCGACGGCCCGCTCCAGGCAAAGGCGGTGGCCTGGGCACGCTGGGGACTGCTGTGGGTGGCGCTCGGCGTCGCGCTGGTAAGCCTCGCCACGCCGCTCGCGAGCGAGACGGTGCGCCACAAGTGGTTCGACTTCCCGCGCACGCTCGCGCTGATGGTCTTGCCGGGCGGGACGCTGGCGGTGTGGCTCTGGGTCTGGGTCACCCTGGGCAAATCGGACTGGAAGCCCTTCGCAGGCAGCGTGGCGATTTACGTGCTCGCCTTCATCGGCCTCGCCTACAGCCTGTTCCCGTTCGTGGTCATGGACCGCCTGACGATCTGGGAGGCGGCGGCGCACCCGAGCGCGCTCGTCTTCGTGCTCGCCGGCACGGGCATCGTGCTGCCCTTCATCATCGGCTACACGGTGTATTCGTACCGCGTGTTCCGCGGCAAGGTGAGCGGCAGCGCCTACGACCAGTGAAGAAGGGCGCAAAGTCCCGGCGCGAGAACGACCGGGAGTTCTTCGCGAGCACCGATAGGAAAACTTCATCGACCCCGCTTGCATCCGCAGCCGCCGCGTGCTGTGTAGCCCCGGAGTGCGGCTTCAGGCGATGCCCATCAGCTCGCTCACGCTGTCCGGGCTTGCCGTGACCGGGATGCGCCTGCGCTGCGGCGGGCAGGAGAAGAGCAATCTGAAGGAAGAGTTTCCTCACGGGATCGGGTTGTGCACCGTGACAAGCTTTGTTCCGTCCGGAAACGTCGCCTCGACCTGGATCTCTGGAATCATCTCCGGCACACCCTCCATCACCTCGTCGCGCTTGAGCAGCGTCGCGCCCCAGCTCATCAGTTCCTGCACGCTCCTCCCCTCGCGCGCGCCTTCCAGCAGCGCCGCGCTGATGTAGGCGACCGCCTCGGGGTAGTTGAGCTTGAGCCCCTTCGCCTTGCGCCGCTCGGCGAGCAACCCGGCGGCGAAGACGAGCAGCTTGTCCTTCTCGCGCGGCGTGAGCTCCATTCAGGTCCTCCAGATGCGCGGCTCGACCGCCTCGCGCCCGGTAAGCGCGGGCCGCAGGGCTGACCAAACGCGCGCGAGGCAGTGCTTCGCTTCTTCGCTCGAATTCCCCAGGTAGCGCGCAACGAGCAGTCCCGGCAGGAGCGTAATCGCCGTCTCCGGCGCGGCCGCCCTGTAGACAGCGATCAACTTCGAATCGAGACCGACCGACGCGGCAAGCAGCGTTCCGAGAACGCTTCTCCCGTCCAGCCCGACCGGCGAGTGCATCAGCTTTCCTCCCCCCTCGATTCGACCACGTTCGTACCACAGAAGCCTGCCGCCGCGCGAAACCCTCGTGTGCAGCCGGATTTCCCCCCGGCCGAAGCGCTCGCCCGAGCCGGTGCGCCCGAGACAGAGGATCTCCCAGCCGATGTAACACGCCTCTGCATCGAGATTCACCTCGCACCCCATGTCGGCGAGCGCGCCGTCGAACACGATCGTCTCCTGCGGCAGCCATTCGAGAACTCCAGCCACCTCGAACGCGAGCTTCTGCCGCGCCCAGGGTCCCGCGGACCGATACCACTTCGCCGCGCCCGGAGTCGTCAGGAGCGCGTGCGCTCCGGCACCGGCTTTCGCCGCGACCTCGAGCTCGTCCCCGCCCGCGATCCCAGCCGGCGGATGCACCACGATCGCGTGGCAGACCTCATCGCCTTCCGGATAGAGAGGCTTCTGCACCACGAGCGGCCCGTCCTGGCGCCGCTCGGCGAGCACCGTCCTCGCTTCGCGCCGCTCGAATCCGAGCGCCAGCTCGGCCCGCCAGGGTGCGAAGACGGGCTCGGCGACGCGCATTCGAAAATCATACCGCCTGCCGGCGCTTCACGCCGTCGCGCTCGGCTGGCCCCCGCTGGCAACGGGGTAGAATGCGGGTTGGAGAGCGCATGGATTTGACTCTGAAGACGATCGTCGAATTTCGCGATGAGATGCGCGAGTTCAGGACTGAAACGCGCAAGACGCTCGCAGAGCACTCGCATCGCTTGAATGTGATTGAAGCCACCATCGCCAGCCTCAAGGCCGACGTCGGCGTCCTGCTCAGTTCCGTGCCCGTGATGAACGAGCGGCTGGACAGTCTCGAAGCGCGCGTCGCCGCGCTCGAAGCCCGCAGTTAATCGGAAACTCATACCGCCAGCCGGCGCTTGACGCCGTCGCGCTCGGCTTCTTGTTGGCGGCCACCGTCCTCGGCATGCTGAGCACGTAGGAAGCAAGCCGCCGTCTATCGGCGCTTTCCGAACCCCAAGTCCGAATCGGCGAGCATCGCGGCCGCGCGCGCCTGCAGCTTGCCGAGAGCGCGCTCGAGCGCTTCGCGCTCAGCTTCCGAGAGAGCGTCGAGCAGGTTGTCGTGGCGACGCCGCGCCGCCACCGCGATGACGGCGTGCACACGCTCGCCTTTGGCCGTCAGGCTGAGGAGCAGCCGGCGACCGTGTTCGGGGTCCGGCCTGCGCCGAACGTAGCCCGCGGCGATCAGTCGCTCGACGGAGCGCCCCACCCACGCCTTGTCCGTGCGCAGCCATTGGCTGATCTGGTTCGCGCTGATTCCGCGGCCCGCGTGCAGGGCGTCGATGACGCGCCACTCGGGAAGGCGAACGCCGAAGCGCCGCGGATAGTAGCGCGACGCGGCCAGGGCGAGCGTGTTGGAAAGGACCAGCACGCGATGCGACAGCAGGCCGCGGAGCAGGCGCGGGTCGCTGGATCGTTTCATGCGGCCATGATACCGGCCCGGCGCCTTGACATATTGGTGTCATGACAACTATTCTCGTTCCGGGGTCACCGCTGTGCCGCTCGCGCCCAAGAATCTTCTCGTCCTCATGTCCGACGAGCACAATCCGCGCGCGATGGGCGTTGCCGGGCACGCGCTCGCGCAAACGCCGCATCTCGACCGCCTGGCGGCGCGCGGCACCCGCTTCACGAGCGCTTACTGCACCTCCCCGATCTGCGTCCCGGCGCGCGCGGGGTTCGCCACCGGCAAGTACCCGCACCAGGTCGGCTACTGGGACAACGCCGATGCCTACGAGGGGGCGGTTGCGAGCTGGCACCATCTGCTGCGCGCGCGCGGCCACCGGATGGTCTCGATCGGCAAGCTGCACTTCCGCGGGCTGCCCGGGGACGATCACGGCTTTTCGGAGGAGCTGCTGCCAATGCACGTGGTCGAAGGCATCGGCGACGTAAAGGGCCTGATCCGCCAGGACATCCCGCGCCGTAACGGCTACGACAAGCTCGCCAAGCTCGCCGGGCCGGGCGAGTCGCCTTACACGCGGTACGACCGCGACATCGCGGCGCGGGCTCAGATCTGGCTGCGCGAGGAAGCGCCCCGACATCGCGAACGGCCCTGGGCGCTGTTCGTGTCCTTCGTCTCGCCGCATTTCCCGCTGATCGCGCCCCCGGAGTTCTACGACCGCTATCCCCTCGAGCGCGTCCCGCTGCCGAAGCAATACCTGGCAGCGGAGCGCCCTGAGCATCCCTACCTGCGCGATTACGACGCCTGCATGTCCTATGACGCCGGCTTCGGCGGAGACCATGAAAGAGTCCGCCGAGCGATCGCCGCCTATCTCGGTCTGGTCAGCTTCATGGACGACAACGTCGGCAAGGTGCTGCGTGCGCTCGAAGACGCTGGTCTGGCAGGCGACACGCGCGTCGTCTATACGAGCGATCACGGGGACAACGTCGGCGCACGCGGATTGTGGGGAAAGTCGACGATGTACGAAGAGTCCGCGGGCGTGCCGCTGATCCTCGCGGGGCCCGGAGTTCCCGCCGGCGCGCGATGCGCGACTCCGGCGAGCCACGTCGACCTCTTTCCATTTTTCCTCGAATGCGCCGGGGTGCCGGTGCCGAGCGACGGCTACCACGGCATCTCGCCGCTCGCGCTCGCCGCAGGCGAGCACGCAGACCGCGCCGTGCTCTGCGAGTACCACGCCATCGGCTCGACCGGCGGCATCGCCATGCTGCGCAAGGGCGGCTGGAAGTACGTGCACTGCGTGCGCTACCGGCCGCAGCTTTTCGATCTCGAGAACGACCCCGAAGAGCTGGTCGATCTCGCGGGCGATCCGGCCTGCCGCGCTACGCTGGCCGCGCTCGAGGCCGAACTGCGCCGCTTCTGCGACCCCGAAGAGGTGGACGCGCGCGCGAAGCGCCGGCAGGCCGGGCTGCTTGCCCGCTACGGTGGCCGGGAGGCGGCGCTCGCGCGCGGCGACCTCAACTACACGCCCGCCCCCGGCCAGGCGCCGGACATCAACTGAGGAGGAATCCCATGAAACGGCTGCGTCGCGTTTGCCTGCTGCTGCTCCCGATCGCGCTGCTTTGCGCAAGCATCGGCGCGAGCGCGCAAGGCTATCCGGCGAAGCCGGTCCGCCTCATCGTGGCGGACGCCGCCGGCGGCGCGCCGGACCAGCTCGGCCGCATCCTGGCGCAAAAGCTCTCCGACAGCCTCGGCCAGCAGGTCATCGTCGACAACCGGCCCGGCGCCGCCGGCGCGATCGGCGCGGACATCGCAGCGCGATCGCCGGCCGACGGCTACACGCTGCTGCTCACCACGACCTCGATCTACGCGATCCTGCCCAGCCTCAAGAAGAACCTGCCCTACGATCCGGTCAGGGACTTCGTGCCGATTTCGCGCATTGCGACCTCGTCGAACGTGCTGGTGGTCAACGCCTCGTTGCCGGCGAAATCGGTCGCCGAGCTGGTGCAGCTCGCGAAGAGCAAACCGGGAGTTCTCAACTACGCCTCCGCCGGCGTCGGCTCGCCGGCCCACCTCGCCGGCGAAATGCTCAATTTGCTCGCGGGCATCAAGCTGATGCACGTTCCCTACAAGGGCGCCGCACCGGCGCTGCTCGACGTGATCGCGGGCAACGCGCAGCTGATCATCACCTCGCCGATCGCCGCCGGCGCGCACATGAACGCCGGCCGCGTGCGCGCGCTCGCCACGACCGGCGCCGAGCGCAATCCGAGCCTGCCGAACCTGCCGACGATCGCCGATGCGGTGCCGGGCTACGAGATCTCGCAAACGTGGGGCATCGTTGCGCCGGCCGGCACGCCGCCGCAGGTCGTCAAGCGATTGAACGACGAGATCATCAGGGCGATGAGCCTGCCTGAGGTGAAGGACCGGGTGCTCAAGACCGGGGCCGTCCCGGTGGGGGACAGGGCCGCCGCGTTCGAGGCGTTCATCGCCAGGGAGCGGCAACGCCTTGGCGAGGTCATCACGAAGACGGGAATCGTGCTTGCTGATTAGCTGCTAGGGTAGTCCCCAGGACGGTTCTCGGCGAAGCCGGCCCCCAACGCCGCGCACGCTGGCCCTGCCCGTCATACCGCCAGCCGCCGCTTGACGCCGTCGCGCTCCATGTCGGCGCCTGCGCCGCGCGCGACGATCTCGCCGCGCTCCATGACGAGGTAGTGGTCGGCGAGCGAGCGCGCGAAATCGTAGTACTGCTCGACCAGCAGGATCGCCATCTCGCCGGTCCCGGCGAGCGTGCGAATCGCGCGCTCGATGTCTTTGATGATCGAGGGCTGGATGCCCTCGGTGGGCTCATCGAGGATCAGCAGCTTTGGCTGCATCGCGAGCGCGCGGCCGATGGCGAGCTGCTGCTGCTGGCCGCCGGAGAGGTCGCCGCCGCGCCGGCCGAGCATCTGGCGCAGCACCGGAAAGAGCTCGAACACGCGCTCGGGCAGCCTCGCGCCGCGCGGCCGAGTCGCGAGCCCCATCTCGAGGTTCTCCCCGACCGTGAGGCGCGGGAAGATCTCGCGGCCCTGCGGCACGTAGCCGATCCCAGCGCGCACTCGCCGGTACGGCGCCGCGCGCGTGAGATCGGCATCGCCGAATTTCACGCTTCCCGTCGCCGCCGGGAGCAGGCCCATCAGCGTCCTCAGCAGCGTGGTCTTGCCGACGCCGTTCCTGCCGAGGAGCGCCGTCACCTTGCCCGCCGGGATCTCGAACGAGAGATCGCGCAGGATGTGGCTGCCGCCGTAGTACTGGTTGAGATTGGCGACGGCGAGCATTTTTTTATTCCCCTCCTCTTCGAGGAGGGGTCCGGCCGCAGGCCGGGGGGTGGTGTCGGCGCGCGCAGCCCCACCCCGTCGCGCTTCGCGCGCCACCCCTCCTCGGAGAGGAGGGGAAAACGGCCCGCCTACCGTCCAAGGTACACCTCGATCACCCGCGGGTCGTTCTGCACCTGCTGCATCGGCCCCTCGGCGAGCACGCTTCCCTCGTGCAGCACCGTCACCTTGCGCGCGATCTTCCCGATGAACGCCATGTCGTGCTCCACCACCACCAGCGAATGCTTGCCGGCGAGCGAGAGGAAGAGCTCCGCGGTGCGCTCGGTTTCCGCGTCGCTCATGCCCGCGACCGGCTCGTCGAGGAGCAGCAGCTTCGGCTCCTGCACGAGCAGCATCCCGATCTCGAGCCACTGTTTCTCGCCGTGCGAGAGCAGCCCTGCGGGGCGGTCGGCGGCGGCTTCGAGGCGCATGAGGCGCAGCGACTCGGCGATCCGGTCGCGCTCTTCCGACGACAGCCGGTGGAACAGCGTCCTGCGCACCCGCTTGTCGGCCTTCATGGCGAGCTCGACGTTCTCGGCCACCGTCAGCCGCTCGAAGATGGTCGGCATCTGGAACTTGCGGCCGATGCCGGCCTGCGCGATCTCGGCCTCCGAGAGGTTGGCGAGGTCGATCGTCTGGCCGAAGTACGCCGTTCCGGAGTCGGCTCGCGTGCGCCCGGTGATCACGTCCATCATGGTGGTCTTGCCGGCGCCGTTCGGGCCGATCACGCAGCGCAGCTCGCCCACGTCGATCGAAAGCGAAAGCTTGTTCAACGCCTTGAAGCCGTCGAAGCTCACCGTGATGCCGTCGAGATAAAGGACCACGCCATGCGTCGTGTCGAGCCCGCCGGTCGCGACATGCGCCGCGCTCCCGCCTCCCGCGCCGAACCCCGATTGCGCGTGCACCGCCGCGCTCATGCCGTCTTTCCCCTCCTCGTCGAGGAGGGGTGGCGCGAAGCGCCGGGGAGGTGCTCGAGCAGCCCCATCACGCCCCTCGGCAGGAACAGCGTCACCAGGATGAAGATCGCGCCGAGCGCGAACAGCCAGTACTCCGGGAACGCAACGGTGAAATAGCTCTTCGCGCCGTTCACCAGTCCCGCGCCGAGGATCGCGCCGGCGAGCGTGCCGCGCCCGCCGACCGCGACCCAGATGGCGATCTCGATCGAGTTGGCGGGCGACATCTCGCTCGGGTTGATGATGCCCACCTGCGGCACGTACAGCGCCCCGGCGATGCCGGCGAGCACCGCCGAGAGCGTGAAGATCGCGACCTTGTAGTGCATGGTGTCGTAGCCGCAGAACATCACGCGCGGCTCGGCGTCGCGGATCGCGGCGAGCACGCGTCCGAGCTTCGAGGTGACGATCCAGCGCGCGAGCAGCAGGGTGCCGATCAGTGCCGCGCCGGTGATCGCGAACAGCGCCATGCGCGTCTCCGGGGTGGTGATCGGGAAGCCGAGGATGCGCTTGAAGTCGGTGAAGCCGTTGTTGCCGCCGAAGCCGGTGGCGTTGCGGAAGAACAGCAGCATCGCGGCGAAGGTGAGCGCCTGGGTGATGATGGAGAAGTACACCCCCTTCACGCGCGAGCGGAACGCGAAGTAGCCGAACACGAGCGCGAGCAGCCCCGGCACAGCCACGATCAACAGCAGTGCCCACCAGAACTGGTCGGTCATCCACCAGTGCCAGGGGAACTCCTTCCAGTCGAGGAACACCATGAAGTCCGGCATGTCGGACTGGTACTGCCCTTCGCGGCCGATCTGGCGCATCAGGTACATGCCCATCGCGTAGCCGCCGAGCGCGAAAAACAGGCCGTGCCCGAGCGAGAGGATCCCGGCGTAGCCCCACACGAGATCCATCGCCACCGCGACCATCGCGTAGCACATGATCTTGCCGGCGAGGGTCACCCAGAACGCGGAGAGGTGCAGCGGATGCTCCGGGGGCACGGCGAGATTGAGGAGCGGGAAGACGACGAAGACGACGAGGGAGCAAGCCCCCAGGATCGCCCAGCCCCTCGCTCCGTATAGACGGGACATAACCCTAAGAGGCAGGCTCACGTCTCCGCCGCGCGGCCGCGCAGCGCGAACAGCCCCTGCGGCCGCCTCTGGATGAAGAAGATGATGAACACCAGCACGGCGATCTTCGCGATCACCGCGCCCGACCACGACTCGAGCAGCTTGTTGGCGAAGCCGAGCACCAGCGCCGCGTACACCGTGCCGGCGAGCTGCCCGACCCCGCCGAACACCACCACCATGAAGGAGTCGACGATGTAGCCCTGGCCGAGGTCGGGGCCGACGTTGCCGATCTGGGTCAGCGCGCAGCCGGCGAGCCCGGCGATGCCCGAGCCCAGGCCGAAGGCCCAGGTGTCGACGCGTGCCGTGGGCACGCCCACGCAGGAGGCCATGGCGCGGTTCTGCGTGACGCCGCGGATGTAGAGCCCGAGGCGCGTGCGCGACAGCAGCAGCCACATCGCCGCCAGCACGGCGAGCGCGAAGAAGATGATCGCGATGCGGTTCCAGGGCAGCACCACGTTGGCCAGCACCTGGATGCCGCCCGACATGAACGCCGGGTTCTCGACCTGCACGTTCTGCGCGCCGAAGATCGTGCGCACCGCCTGCATCAGCACCAGGCTGATGCCCCAGGTGGCGAGCAGCGTCTCGAGCGGGCGGCCGTAGAGCCAGCGGATCACCGAGCGCTCGAGCGCCATTCCCACCGCTCCCGAGACCAGGAACGCCGCCGGCACGGCCGCCGCGAGGTACCACTCGAACAGGCCCGCATCGCGCATCCAGCCCTGCACCACGTAGGTGGTGTACGCCCCGATCATGATCAGCTCGCCGTGCGCCATGTTGATCACGCCCATCAGCCCGTAGGTGATGGCAAGGCCCAGCGCGGCGAGCAGCAGGATCGAGCCGAGCGAGACGCCGGCGAATCCCAGCCCGAGCCATTCGCCCCAGGCGAGCCGCCCGTCCACGGCGCGCAGGCTCTTTTGCGCCTCCAGCTTGAGATCCTCGTCCGCCTCGGCGGCCGCGGCTTCGAGCAGCAGCGACTTCGCGTTCGGATGGCTCGACGAGCCGAGCATGCGGATCGCGGCCAGGCGCGACTCCTTGCTGCCGCCCTTCAGCTCCATCGCGGCCGCGGTCATCTCGAGCAGTGGCTTGACGTCGGGATCGGCTTCCTTCTCGAGCGCCTTCCTCACCAGCGGCAGGATCGACGCGTCGGCGCCGCCCGAGAGCTCGCGCGCCGCGGCGAGCCGCTCGTCGCGCTCGGCAGAGAACAGCTTGAGCGCGGCGAGCGCGCCGGCGATGGCTCCGCGCAGCCGGTTGTTCGCCACCACGTCCTCGCGCTCGGCGGGCAGTTGCGCGACCTTCTCGCCGGTCACTGCGTCCACGCCCTCCTCGCCGCGCACGATCAGGACGCGCTTGCCGGAGGTCTGCACCTCCCCATCCGAGAACGCCTGCAGAAGCTCCGCGGCCCGCGGGTCGCCCCCGGCGACGAGCGCGCCGATCGCCTCGATCTTCTCGTCGCTGTCGCCGAAGGCGAGCTTCTCGACCGCCGCCGGATCGAGCGCGAACGCCGGCGACGCGGCGAGCCACAGGGCGATCAGCAGGATGCGCATATGTGAAAAGGGCCGCTCCCGCGGCCCTTTTTCCGAACTTTACCGCCTATTTCTTCTTTTCGGCCATCAGCGCGGGCTCGTCCTTCTTCTTGTCGTTGCCGGCGATGAACGGGCTCCACGGCTGGGCCTTGACCGGGCCCTTGGTCTTCCACACCACGTTGAACTGCCCGTCTCCCTTCACTTCGCCGATGAACACCGCCTTGTGCAGGTGGTGGTTCTTCTCGTCCATCTTGGACATGATGCCCGAGGGCGCCTTGAAGGTCTGACCGTAGGTGGCGACGCGCACCTTGTCCACGTCGAAGCTCTTCGCCTTCTCGACCGCCTGCTTCCACATGTACACGCCGATGTACGCGGCTTCCATCGGGTCGTTGGTGAGCGGCTTGCCGGCGTAGGCGAGCTTCTTCGCCTTGGTGTAGGCGGCCCACTTCTTCTTCCACGCGTCGTTCTCGGCGTTCTTCAGCGACATGAAGTAGTTCCACGCCGCGAGGTGGCCGACCAGCGGCTTGGTATCGACGCCGCGCAGCTCCTCCTCGCCGACCGAGAACGCGACCACCGGAACGTCGGTCGCCTTCAAGCCCTGGTTGCCCAGCTCCTTGTAGAAGGGCACGTTCGAGTCGCCGTTGATGGTCGAGACCACCGCGGTCTTCTTGCCCTCGGAAGAGAACTTCTTGATCCTGGCGATGATGGTCTGGTAGTCCGCGTGGCCGAAGGGCGTGTAGTCCTCCATGATGTCGGAATCCGCCACGCCCTTGGACTTGAGGAAAGCGCGCAGGATCTTGTTGGTGGTGCGCGGATACACGTAGTCGGTGCCGAGCAGCACCCAGCGCTTGGCGGCACCGCCGTCTTTCGACATCAGGTACTCGACCGCCGGGATCGCCTGCTGGTTGGGCGCGGCGCCGGTGTAGAACACGTTCTTCGAGATCTCCTCGCCCTCGTACTGCACCGGGTAGAAGAGCAGCCCGTTCAGCTCCTCGAACACCGGCAGCACCGACTTCCTCGACACCGAGGTCCAGCAGCCGAACACGGCCGCCACCTTGTCCTGGGTGAGGAGCTGGCGTGCTTTCTCGGCGAACAGAGGCCAGTTCGACGCGGGATCGACCACCACCGGCTCGATCTTGTGGCCCATCACGCCGCCCTTGGCGTTGATCTCGTCGACCGCCATCAGGACGACGTCCTTCAGCACGGTCTCGCTGATCGCCATTGTTCCCGAGAGCGAGTGCAGCACCCCGATCTTCACGGTCTTCTGCTGCGCGAGCGCGGCGGACGAGCCCAGCCCGATGGCCGCGACCGAGGCGGCCAAGGTCAATGCCTTGACGAATGAACGACGTTTCATCGCGATCCCCTTCCCTTTCAGTGAAATGAGCTTGGGAAATGCCCCGAAGACCATTAGGCAACGACCATGCCAAACTCTTTTTCCATCGACTCAAAGAGTTAGAGGACCACTTGGAAACCGGGACGCACCAAAGCGGTGCGAGCGCACCGTTATGCGGCGGCTTGCTGCCCTCGACTAGATCTCGACGCGCGTGCCGAGCTCGATCACGCGGTTGGTCGGGATGTTGAAGTAGTCGGTGACGTTTCCGGCATTGCGGGCCATCGCGGCGAACAGGTGCTCGCGCCACGTCGCCATGCCCTTGCCGTTGGTGCGCACCGGCACGATCTTCTCGCGCGACAGGAAGAACGATGTCTGCATCGGGTCGAGCTCGAGGCCGAGCGATTCGCAGACCTCGAGCGCGCGGCTCACGTCGGGCCGGTTCATGAAGCCGAAGCGCACGTGCACGCGCCAGCAGCCGTGGCCGAGCCGCTGGATCTTCACGCGCTCCTCGAACGGCACCCAGGGCACGTCGCGGATCTCGACGGTGAGAAACACCACCTGCTCGTGCAGCACCTTGTTGTGGTTGAGGTTGTGCAGCAGCGCGTGCGGCACCGCCTCGGGCGCCGCAGTGAGGAAGATCGCCGTGCCGGGAATGCGGTGCGGCGGCTCGAGGAACAGCGATTTCAGGAACGCCTCGAGCGGCACCGAGGCAGCGCGCAGCCGGTCGAACAGGATCTCGCGGCCTCGGCGCCAGGTCATCATCAGCGTGAACATCCCCAGGCCCAGGATCAGGGGAAACCAGCCGCCGTGCATGAACTTGAGCAGCGCCGAGGAGAAGAACGTGACGTCGATGACGAGGAAGAAGGCGGTCGCGACGATGCACAGCGCGAGCGGATAGCCCCAGCCGAAGCGGATCACGAAGAAGGTGAGGACCGTAGTGACCGTCATGGTGCCTGTCACCGCCACGCCGTAGGCCGATGCGAGGTTGGAGGAGTTGCCGAAACCCAGCACCGCGGCCAGCACGAGCACGAGCAGCGCCCAGTTGATCGTCGGGATGTAGATCTGGCCGTACTGGCGCGCCGAGGTCTGCACCACGTTCATGCGCGGCAGGAACCCGAGCTGGATCGCCTGCCGCGTGAGCGAGTAGGCGCCGGTGATCGTCGCCTGCGAGGCGATCACGGTCGCCGCGGTGGCAAGCGCCACCATCGGGTAGAGCGCCCAGCCCGGGTACGCGAGATAGAATGGGTTCTCGATCGCCTTGGGATTGGCGATCAGCACCGCGCCCTGGCCGAAATAGTTGAGCACCAGGCCGGGGAGCACCAGGCCGAACCAGGCGATGCGGATCGGCCACCTGCCGAAGTGCCCCATGTCGGCATAGAGCGCCTCCGCGCCGGTGAAGGCGAGCAGCACCGCGCCCAGCACCACGAACGAGGCGAAGCCGTGCCCGGTGACGAAGCTCAGCGCGTGCCTCGGGTCGAGCGCCTCGAGCACCACCGGGTTCAGCGCGATATTCCAGATGCCCACGGCGCCGAGCGAGAAGAACCACAGCACGCAGACCGGCCCGAACAGCGCGCCGACCGCCGCGGTGCCGCGTTTCTGGAACCAGAACAGCGCGACGATCACCCCGACCGCCGCCGGCAGCACCCACGGCTGGAGCGCCTTGGCGCCGACCGCGAGGCCCTCCACCGCCGACACCACCGAGATGGCGGGCGTGAGGACCGCCTCGCCGTAGAAGAGCGAGGCGCCGAACAGGCCCAGCGTCACGATGAACAGCCGCAGCTCCGGGCGCTCGCGCACGGCGGCGCTCGCGAGGGCAATCAGCGCCATCGTTCCGCCCTCGCCGCGATTGTCCGCGCGCATCACGAGCACCACGTACTTGAGAGTGACGACGATCATCAGCGCCCAGAAGATCGCCGACAGGCCGCCGAGAATGTTCTCGACGCTCAACGCGAAGCCGTGCTCGGGCGCGAAGGTTTCCTTCACCGCGTACAGCGGGCTGGTGCCGATGTCGCCATAGACGATGCCGAGCGCCGCAAGCGTCAGCGCCGCTTGGGAGGACTTCCTCGCCTGGGGTTTTCGTTCCACGCCCGAAGGGGGCATTCTTGCCGGGGACGCCGGACGCTACTCCCGCACCGCACAAAACGCAAATCCGATTCCCGAGATCTCTATTTTTATCGCATAATCAAATTGTTATAGGATTCACGGGAATGCGCCTGGCCCCTTCCTCTGACGAAGTTCGCGCGCGACTCGGCGATACCTGGCCGGTGGCGGGCGCGATCGATTGTCACGCACACGTGTTCGAGCGCGGCTTCCCGCTCGCCGCCTCGCGCGCGTTCGATCCCCTGCCCTATCCGCTCGAGTACTACCTCGCCTGGCTGCGGGCGCTCGGCGTGGGCCGCTGCGTGCAGGTGAACGCGAGCTGCTACGGCTTCGACAACTCGGCGACCCGCTACGCGCTCGAGGAGTGCCGCGCGGCCGGCATCGCGGCACGCGGCGTCGCCACCATCCACCCGGAGATCGAGGAAATCGAGCTGGCGAAGCTCGCCGGCGCGGGTTTCATCGGCGCGCGCCTCACCGCCTCGCGCATCGGCGGGCTCGGCACCGGCGCCTTCGAGGCGCTGGCGCGGCGCTGCGCGCCGCACCGCTGGCACCTCGAGATCAACGTGGACGACTGCGACGAATGGGTCGCGCTCGAGCCGCGCCTCGCCGCTTCGCCGGTGCCGGTGGTGTTCGAGCATCTCGGCACCGTGCGCGAGGGCGCGCGCGAGGACGCGCCAGGCCTGCGTGCCGTGTTGCGGCTGCTCGAGAAGCGGCGCGACTTCTGCGTCAAGCTGTGCAGCTTCTACCGGCTTTCCGCGCGCGACGCGATGAGGTTCCGCGACGTCGCGCCGGTCGTGAAGCGCTTCGCCGGCGAGTTCTCCGACCGCCTGATGTGGGGCTCCAATCTCCTCGCGTCCAACGGGGGCGGGGTGGGGGACGACCTGGAGCTGATCGGGGTCGCGCTCGAATGGCTTCCCGACGCGCGCATGCGCGAGCGGGTATTCTCGAAGAACGCCGAGCGCTTCTACGGGCTCTGAGGCGCGCGCGCCGGGTACGCGAGGCGCTCCTCCAGGCGCAGCTTGAGGGGCGGCCCGGCGGCCGGCTCGCCCGCCGCGGGCTGCTGCGGCGCGAGGCGCCCCGCCGCGTAGAGCCCGAGCAAGGCGCCCAGCAGGAGCGCGCCGAGCAGCGCCGCGAAAGGCCGCAGATTCGCACGCGGGCGCCCTCCGGCGTTCTCCCCTTCTCCGGCTGCCGGACGCGCGCGCGCGGCGGCATCCGCCCGCCGCTCGGCCTTCATCCGCCTGATTTCCATGCGCCGCGCCTCCGCCTGCGCGCGCTCGCCCCGCCTCGCCTCGCGCGCGAGCGCCCGCTCGGCTTCGCGCCGCTCGCCCGCGCGGTCGGCAAGGGCCTCCTCCACCCGGCGGCGATCGAGCTCGGCCTCCGCACGCGTGCGTTCCGCCGCAGCCCGCTCGAGCGCCAGGCGCTCGAGCGCCTCTTCCGCGGCCATGCGCGACTGCAGCGTCGCCGCGGCCCGCGACTCGGCTTCCGCGCGCTCCTGCGCGAGCGTCTCGCTGCGGCGTTCCGCCTCGAGCCGCGCCTGCAGCTCCGCCGCCGACCGCGCTTCGGCCTGCTCGCGCTCGGCCGCCAGCCGCGCCGCGCCGGAGTCGGCCTCGGCGCGCGCCTGCGCGGCGCGTCTCAACTCGGCGTCGAGCGATTCGCGCTGGCGCGCCGCCGCCGCGGCCTGCGCATCGGCTTCGGCCGCCGCTTCGGCTTCGCGCCCGAGCGCCCCTTCGGCCTCGAGACGCGACTGCAGCTCCGCCGCCGCCTCGCGCTCGGCGGCCTCCCGCTCGCGCGCCTGCGCCTGCCGGCGCTGCTCCGCCTCGATCCTCGCGTGCAGCGCCGCGGCCGCGCCGGCGTCGGCTTGCTCGCGTTCCCGCGCCAAGCGCGCAGCCTCGGCTTCGGAGCTCGCGCGCTCCTCTGCCGCCTGCCTGGCGGTCGCGTCGGTGGCGCCGCGATCCCGCGCCGCGGCAATCGCGCCCGCTTCCGCCACCGCGAGCGCCTGCGCCCGATCCCGTAATGCGGCCTCTGCCTCCCCGCGCTCGGCTGCCGCAGCGGCGAGCGCCTGCTCGGCGGCGATGCGGGCTTGCGCTTCCTCGAGCGCCGCGGCCTTCGCGTCCTCGGCTTCGTGCGCGGCCTGCGCCGCTTCGGCCTCCGCCTCCAGCCGGCGCTGCGCCTCGCGCCCGAGCCCGGCGTCCGCCGCTTCGCGTTCGCGCGCCAGCCGTGCGGCTTCGACCTCGGCCTCGAGCCGCTCCTGGGCGGCGCGCCGCGCCGCCTCCTCGGCTTCGCCCTGGCGTTTCGCCGCAGCAAGCGCCTGCGCCTCGACGTCGGCGCGCCCGCGGGCCGCCTGCTCGGCGGCCGCCTCCAGCGCGCGCCGTTCCTCGGCGAGCGCCGCCGAGCGCGTCTCGGCCTCGATGCGCACCCGCGCTTCGGCAAGCGCCCGCTCCTCGGCCTGGCGGCGCTCCGCCGCCGCCTGCAGAGCCGCGGCTTCGGCCTCGGCTCGCGACTGCGCGCGGCGCGAGACCTGGGACTCCTGCGCCTCGCGCTCGCGCGCGGCCGCGGTGGCGCTGCGCTCGGCGGCCATCCTCTCCTCCGCCGCCACGCGCGCCTCGTCCTCCGCCGCGGCACGCGCCCGAGCGAGCTCCGCCGCGCCCGCCTCGATGCGCCGGCGCTCCTCGGCGAGCACCGCGGCGCGCCTCTCCGTCTCGGTCCTCGCCTGCGCCTGATCGAGCGCCGCGCGCTCGCTCTCCCCGCGCTCCCTCGCCAGCGCTGCCGCGCCCGCTTCCGCGCTCGCCCGCGCCTCGGCCTCGCGCCTGAGCTTCTCCTCGGCCGCCTTGCGCTCGCGCGCCGACTCGAGCGCGTGCGCCTCGGCCTGCGCGCGCTCGCGCGCCAGGCGCCGCGCCTCGCCCTCGGCCGCCGCCCGCTCGCGCATCGCCTGCGCGGCTTGCGCCTCGGAAGCGGCCCGCTCGCGCGCGTGCTGCTCGGCTTCGGCCTCTTTCTGGCGCCGCCCCTCGGCGAGCGCCGCGGCTTTCCTCTCGGCCTCCTCGCGCTGCCTCGCCTCGGCGAGCGCGTGCGCTTCGGCCCGCTCGCGCTCCGCCATGAGGCGCGCCGCCTTGACCTCGGCCTCGGCGCGCGTATGCGCGATGCGGCGCAGCTCGACCTCCGCCCCCTGGCGCTCGCGCGCGAGATCCAGCGCGCGGCGCTCCTCGGTCACGCGCGCCTGCACGGACTCCTCGGCGTTGCGCTCGGCCTCGATGCGCAGCCGCACTTCCTCGAGCGACTCGTCGGCCGCGGGCCGCGCGCCGTCGCGCGCTTTGCGCTCGCGGTCCGCGTTCTTCAGCTTGTCGAACAGCCTGCTCATTTGCCCTGCTTGGCGGGGTGAGCCGGGGTCTTGCGCGCCGGCGCGGCCGGCTTCGCCGGCGCCTGCCGGTGCGCAAAATCCAGGTCGATCATGTCGCCGAGCGCGTCGGAATACGCCTCGCGCACCTTGCGCATCACCGGCAACGCCTTCTTGAACGCCTCGACCAGCTGCGGATCGAATTTCGTGCCGGCGCCGGCCGCGATCTCGGCCGCGGCCTGCTCGATCGTCTGCGCGTCGCGGTAGAACTGCGTGGTGGTCATGGACTCGAACGCGTCGACGATTCCCATCACGCGGCCGCCCCAGGGGATCGCCTCGCCTTTGAGGCCCTGCGGGTAGCCCGAGCCGTCCCAGTGCTCGTGGTGGGCGAGGGCCACCTGGTGCGCGAGCTTGAGCAGGGGGTCGTCGTGCTCGCCGATGATCTCGGCGCCGAGCCTGGGATGGCGCCGCACGCGCTCCCAGTCCGGCGCGGAGAGCTCGCCCGGCTTGCGCAGGATCTCGGCGGGCACGCCGAGCTTGCCCACGTCGTGCAGCGGCGCCGCCTTCAGCATCAGATCGCAGATTTCGGGCTTGGCGCCGGCCGCCTGGGCGAGCAGCTTGGCGTACTGGCCGAGCCGCATCACGCGGTTGCCGACCGCGGTGCTTTCGTGCAGTTCCATCGCTCGCGCGAGGCGCCGGATCAGCTGCAGGCGGGTGTTCTCGAGCTGCGCGGTGCGCTCCCCCACCAGGCGCTCGAGCTCGTGGCGCTGGTTGGAGAGCGCGATGTGGGTGCGCACGCGCGCCTTCAGCACCGCGCTGTTGATCGGCTTGGCGATGTAGTCGACCGCGCCGAGCTCGAAGCCCTCGGCCTGGTCCTTCGGCTCGGTCTTGCCGGTGAGGAAGATGATCGGTATGTCGGCCGTGCCCTCCTCGGACTTGAGCACGCGGCACAGGTCGAAACCCGACGCCCCGGGCATCTCCACGTCGAGCAGGATGAGGTCGGGGCGCGGTTCTCCCGCCGCCATCTCCAGCGCAGTGCCGGCGTCCGAGGCGGTGAGCACGCGGTACTCGGCCGCAAGCGCCTTCGCCATCAGGGCGAGCAGATCGGTCGAGTCGTCGACCGCGAGGATCACGGGGCGATCGGTTGCCTGCGCCATGCCGCAAGTTTACGGCAGGCGATGCGGGAGTTCAGCCGCGCCGCGCGCGGCGCTTGGCGTTGGCGAGCAGCCGCGCGTGCGCCTCGGGCGCGAGCGGCTCGCCGAAATAGAAGCCCTGCAGCTCGTCGCACTTGTGGCGCCGCAGGAACCGCAGCTGAGCGTCGGTCTCGACGCCCTCGGCGATCACCTTGAGGTGCAGGGCGTGGCCGAGCGAGATGACGGCCTGCGCGATCACGCCCTCGTCCGCCTCGGCGCCGGTGCCGATGTCGCGCACGAACGAGCGGTCGATCTTGAGCGCGTCGAGCGGCAGGTTCTTCAGGTACGACAGGCTCGAGTAGCCGGTGCCGAAGTCGTCCACCGAGAGCGCGACGCCGAGCGACTTCAGGCCCTGCAGCGTGGCGACCGCGGCCTCGGCGTTGTGCATCACCATGCTCTCGGTGATCTCCATCTCGAGCTGCGAGGGCTCCAGCCCGGTGTCGGCGAGAATGCGCGACAGCGTCCTCACCAGGCCTTCGCGGCGGAACTGCAGCGCCGAGAGGTTCACCGAGACCACGCCCGGCTCGAGCCCCTTGTCCTGCCAGATGCGCGTCTGGCGGCAGGCCTCGTGCAGCACCCATTCGCCGAGCTGCACGATGAGACCGGTCTCCTCGGTGAGCGGGATGAAGCGCGCCGGGTGCACCAGCCCCCACTCGGGGTGGCTCCAGCGCACCAGCGCCTCGGCGCCGACGACGGCGCCGCTCCTCATGTCGACCCGCTGCTGGTAGTGCAGCAGGAACTCGTGCTTCTCCAGCGCGCGCCGCAGGCTGTGCTCGAGCTGGAGGCGCTCGTTGACCAGCTGGTTCATCTCCGCCGTGTAGAACTGGAAGTTGTTGCGGCCGTGCTCCTTGGCGCGGTACATGGCCGCGTCGGCGTTCTTGAGCAGCGTGTCCACGTCGGGACCGTCCTGCGGATAGAGGCTGATGCCGGCGCTCGCGGTGACGTACAGCTCCTTGCCGCCGATCTGGATCGGCTCGGAGAGCTTCGCCGTGATGCGCTGCATGGCGCGGAAGATGACCTCCTCGTTGGTCTGGTCGTTCAGGATCAGCACGAACTCGTCGCCGCCCAGCCGCGCCACGGTGTCGCCCTCGCGCAGCACCGAGCGCAGCCGCTCGGCCATCGCCTTGAGCAGCTCGTCGCCGGTCGAGTGGCCGAGGCTGTCGTTGACGAACTTGAAGTGGTCGAGGTCCATGAACACCACCGCGATCGCGCGCAGCGTGCGCTGCGCGAACACCGCCTGCTTGAGGCGGTCGTGCAGCAGGCTGCGGTTCGGCAGGCCGGTGAGCGCGTCGTAGTTCGCCTGGCGCTCGAGCTCGACCTGGTAGCGCTTGCGCTCGATCGAGTACTGCATCGAGCGCAGCAGCAGCTCGCGGTCGAGCTTGCCCTTGACCAGGTAGTCCTGGGCTCCCCCCTTGACCGCCGACAACGCCACTCTCTGGTCGTCGTTGCCGGTGAGCACGATGATCGGCACGTCCGGCGAATGCGCGAACACCTTGGCGAAGGTGTCCAGCCCGAAGCTGTCGGGCAGCGACAGATCCAGCAGCACCAGCCCTGTCTGGTTCGACGCCAGGTGCTCGAGCCCGCGCGCGAGGCGGTCGGCGAAGTGCAGAGCAAACGGCGCCCCGGGGTCCTCGGCGAGCATCTCGCGGATGAGGCGCGCGTCGCCGGGGTTGTCTTCGATCAGCAGGACGTTGTGGGACTCGCTCACGCGCCTCGCGCCGCGCCCTCAGTGCCCGTTGCGGGGCAGGGTCGCCACCGTGAGCCAGAACATGTCGATCGACTTCACCACCACGATGAACTTCTCCAGGTCGACGGGCTTGGTGACGTAGCAGTTGGCGTGCAGGTTGTAGGTGCGGATCACGTCCTCCTCGGCCTTGGAGGTGGTCAGCACCACCACGGGAATGCGCCTCAGGTGCTCGTCGTTCTTGATCTCCTGGAGCACCTCGCGCCCGTCCTTCTTCGGCAGGTTGAGGTCGAGCAGGATGATGTCGGGCCGCGGCACGCCGGAGTACTTGCCGTCGCGCCGCAGAAACTCCATCGCCTCGACCCCGTCCTTCACCCAGTACAGGTTGCTGAAGACCTTGCCTTCCTTGAGCGCCTCGCGGGTCAGGCGCTCGTCGCCCGGGTTGTCCTCGACCAGCAGGATGTCGACCGGGGTGTTGTTGGTGACCATCAGTGGTGCCTCGCTTTCGGTAGCGTGAAACGAAACGTGCTTCCCTCGCCCGGCCTGGAATCGACCCAGATGCGTCCGCCGTGGCGCTCGACCACCTTCTTGCAGATCGCCAGCCCGATGCCGGTGCCGGGGTACTCGCCCTTGTTGTGCAGGCGCTGGAACACCATGAAGATGCGCTCGAAGTACTGCGGCTCGATGCCGATGCCGTTGTCGCGCACCCACAGCTCCCATTCGCCTTCGCGCTCGACCACGCCGACGTGCACGCGCGGCGGGTCGGCGCCGCGGAACTTGAGCGCGTTGCCGATCAGGTTCTGCAGCAGCTGCGCGATCTGCACGTCGTCGGCCTCGATGGTCGGCAGCGCGTCGTGCGTCACCTCGGCCTTCGTCTCCTCGATCGCGGCCCTGAGGTTGACGAGCGCCCTGCGCAGGATGTCCTCGCCCGCGAGCGCCTTGAAGTCCTTGCCGCGCGTGCCGACGCGCGAATACGCGAGCAGGTCCTCGATCAGCTGCTTCATGCGCGCGGCGCCGTCGACGATGTACGCCATGAACTCTCTTGCGTCGTCGTCGAGCTTCTCGCCCAGGCGCCGCTGCAGCAGCTGGGTGTAGCTCGAGACCATGCGCAGCGGCTCCTGCAGGTCGTGCGAGGCGACGTAGGCGAACTGCTCGAGCTCGGCGTTGGAGCGCTTCAGCTCCTCGTGCGCGGCGCGCAGGGCCTCGTCGGCCTCCTTGCGCTCGGTGATGTCGTCGAAGATCGCGATCTCGTACAGCGTGGCGCCGTCCGGGCCGCGAACCGGCGAGACCGTGAGGTCGGCCCACACGGTCAGGCCGTCCTTGCGCAGGTAGCGCTTCTCGAAGTGCAGCGCGTCCACCTCGCCCGCGTGCATGCGCGCGCGCCGCTCGTCGGTGACGTCGCGGTCCTCCGCGTACGAGATGTCCTTCACCGTGAGGCGGCTCAGCTCCTCGGCGGCATAGCCGAGGATCTCGCACAGGCTGCGGTTCACGCGCAGGAAGCGCCCGTCGACGCCCACGTGGGCGATGCCCGAGCCGGCCATGTCGAAGGTCACCCGCCAGCGCTCCTCGCTCTCGCGCAGCGCCGACTCGGCCTGTTTCGCCTCGGTGATGTCCTCCATGATCGAGATCTCGTGCAGCGGCCTGCCTTCGGGGTCGCGCGCGAGCGCCACGGTGAGATCCACCCACACCACCGAGCCGTCCTTGCGCAGGTAGCGCTTCTCGAAGCGCGCCGACTCCATCTCGCCCGCGTGCATGCGCGAGCGCCGCGCATCGGTGAGGTCGCGGTCCTCGGGATGCGAGATCTCCTTCACGTGCTTGCCGACCAGCTCTTCCTGCGGATAGCCGAGGACCTCGCACAGGGTGCGGTTCACGCGCAGGAAGCGGCCGTCGAGGCCCACGTGCGCGATGCCCGAGCCGGCGAGGTCGAAGGTGCGGCGGTAGCGCTCCTCGCTCTCGCGCAGCGCCGCCTCGGCCGCGGCGCGCCTGCGGATGTCGCGCGAGATCGCGACGATGATCCAGCGGTCTCCCGAGCGCAGCACGCGCCGCGTGGATTCGAACGGCAGGCGCGAGCCGTCCTTGCACGTGTAGTAGGCGTGCATGCCGTTCTGCAGCGATGGATCGGCGATGAGCGTGTCGTAGGAATGCGCGAGCTGCTCGCGCGTGGTCGGCAGCACGTCCTGCGGGCCCATCGCGAGCAGCTCCTCGCGCGAATAGCCGAGCAGCGCGCAGGCGGTGCCGTTCACGTCCACGAAGCGCATCGTGGCGCGATCGATCAGCAGGATCATGTCCGCCGAGGCATCCAGGGCGAGGCGGAAAAGACGCAGCTCTTCCTCAGCCTCCTGGCGGCCGGCGACCGCGACGCTCGCTCGACGGGCCTTCGACGTTCCCAGCTTCCCCTCCTTTGTGTGCGGCGCCGCAATTGTCGCTGCACTGCGGCTGCCGTCCCCTACCGCAACTGGAATTCTACAGTCAGCCCACGGCGGCCGCCGATCGGGTGCACATTGCCGTCAAACGACGAGCACGCTCTCGCCGTAGCCGCGTAGCGCGCGATCCGCGGTAAGCAGGTAGCGGGGCTCGGCTCGCGCCTGCGCCACCAGCATCCTGTCGAACGGGTCCCCGTGGAGCGCGGGCAACGCGCGCAGCGTGTGCACGTGGCGAGCCTCGATCGCGAGAATGCCGAACCCGCCTGCACGCGCAGCCCGCTCCACCTCGCCTGGATCCGCCTGAATGCTGTGACGCGCCGCCTTGAGCGCGATCTCCCAGAGGCTCGCAACACTGATCGCGACGTCGTTGTCGTCGTCCGCAATCAGGTCACGCGCGTGTCTCGACAGGCGCGGGTGATCCGCCATCCACCACAAGACCAGGTGCGTGTCGAGCAGGACGTTCACTTCGCCGCGGGAAAAAGCGGCGCCGCTTCCCAAGCGGCGATTTCCCGCTTGGTGAGAGGCCGATCCCAGCCCCGGCCGAACTTGATTTTGCCCTTCAAGGCGCCCGGCTTGCGCTTGCCCGCCTGTTTGCGAATCGGAACGATCTTCGCCACCGGCTTCCCGGCGCGTGCAAGGACCACTTCCTCGCCCCCGCTCGCCGCCTCGACCAGGCGGGACAGCTGCGTCTTGGCTTCGTGGATGTTCACCGGCTTCATCGTCGATCCTGACTTAGCTAAGTCTGGCTAAGTGTAGCGCGCTGCGCCCGTCTTGTCATCCGGGCACCGGCGCGCCGCGACCGTGGGGCGCGTCGAAGTCCACCAGCGGCCCCAGCGCGACGATCTTGCTCGGGTTCACGTAGGTCTGGCTCTTGTAGTACATGGCCTTGATGTGGCCGAAATTCACCGTCTGGTTGATTCCCGGGACCTGGTAGAGCTCGCGCGCGTAGCCCCACAGGTTCGGGTAGTCCTGAAGCCGCTTCAGGTTGCACTTGAAGTGGTAGTGGTACACCACGTCGAAGCGGGCGAGCGTCGGGAAAAGCCGCCAGTCGGCCTCGGTCAGCCGGTCCCCGCAAAGATAGCGGTTATCCGCCAGGTGCTGCTCGAGGATGTCGAAGGTGGAAAAGATTCCGCGCACCGCCTCTTCGTACTTCTCCTGCCTGGTGGCGAAGCCCGCGCGGTACACGCCGTTGTTCACCGTGCGGTAGACGAGATCGTTCCACTTGTCGATCTGCGGCCGCAGCGCCTCGGGATACATGTCGGGGAGCCGCTTTGCGGCGAAGGCGTCGAACTCGCGGTTGAACATGCGGATGATCTCGGACGATTCGTTGTTGACGATCGTCTTCTTCTGCTCGTCCCACAGCGCGGGCACCGTCGCGGGGCCCGAGTACTTCGGGTTGGCGCGCGCGTAGACCTCGTACAGGTGCCGCGCGCCGCCGAGCGGGTCCGGCGCGCACGGCGGCTCGTCGACGAACGGCCAGCCCTCGTTGTCGCCGACCGGGCCGAGGATGGTCATCGGGATCGCCTGGTCGAGCCCCTTCAGCATGCGGAAGATCACCGTGCGGCTCGCCCACGGGCAGCCCAGCGACGCGTACAGGTGATAGCGCCCCGCCTCGGCCTTGAAGCCGGAGGAGCCGTCGGCGCTCACCCGGTCGCGGAACTGCGACTCGCTCCTGATGAATTCCCCGCCCGTCCTGCGCGTGTCGCGCGGGACGTCCTTCCAGACACCGTCGACCAGATGTCCCATTTCGTCACCCCGGAAAGGAAACGCCCCGGCCGATTTCCCGACCGGGGCGCCTGATGCGAAGGCTTGCCGGCTTACTTGCTGGCGAAGCTCCTGTCGTTGCGAGCTGATCCACTGGTGGAGCCTTGCCTGCCGGTGCAGCCTCGGTAGTCTCTCACTGGATCACCTCCTTTCGTGGTTGCCAGCCTGAAAGTGTAGCAAAAATTTCCGCGGCGCTATTTGTCGAGCCTTCCGCCGATCGCCTCGAGCAGCTCGGGCATCGTCCGGTCGGCCCATTGCTCGGGGTCCGCGTCGATTTTCGCCTCGCCCTTCGCGATCAGGTCCGCGCCCAGCCCGTGGCGCTCGCAGAAATCGCGCCAGTATCCCTTCACCTCCGCCGCCGTCATGTCCATCTCAGGTTCTCCGCCAGGCGCTCGCCAGCCACGGCTGCCGCTCGCGCGGCAGGCCGGGCGGCCGGTAGTAGTGCGTCAGCTCGACGAACCCGGCGTCCGTCACGTAGCGGCGCCAGGTTTCAAGATCATGATACGCGCCGTAGCGCCCGCGGTCCCAGCCTTCCTCGTTGCGGCCGTGCGGGTTCGAGCTGAAGAGCACGCCGCGCGGCTTGAGCGCCGCGCGCAGCTCCGCGAGCACGCGCGGCAGCTCCCGGCTCGGCACGTGGAACAGCGCCGCGTTGGCGAACACCCCGTCGAAGCGCCCCGCCGGCAGCTCGAGCCTGAGGAAGTCCTGCTGCCACACCTCGCAGCCGCTCCACTCGCGCGCCATGGCGACGAAGCGCGGCGCGCCTTCCAGCCCCACCGCGACGTGGCCGAGCGCGGCGAAAGCCTTCAGGTCGCGCCCCGGCCCGCAGCCGAGATCCAGGATGGTGAACGGCGCGGCGCCCTCGATGTGGCGCAGCAGCTCATCGATATTCTGGCTGACGTCGTGGTCGCGCGTGCCGCGCCAGAAATCGACCGCGCGCTGCTCGTAGTGATCGAGCGTGACGCTCGCGATGCGCGCGAGCTGCCGCGGATTCAGCTTCACGCCTGGGATTCCTGCGGATCGCGCGCGGCGCCGCCCTAGTCCTTCGAGCCCGTCTCCCGGGACTTTCTCATTTTCGCCGCCTGCGCGTACAGCTCGTACATCTTGAGCTTGTCCGTCACCTCCAGCTTCTTCCTGTCGGTGACGTCCTTTCCCACGATGAAAATCGACTGCTCGGCCGCGACGCGGCGCCGCTCCCATTCGAAGTCCCGGTACGTCCCGTCCTTGCACCGCAGCGCGAGCTCGAGCGGCCCCGGATCGCCGGCGGCCGCGCGGGGGTTGATCAGCCTGAGCGCAGTCGCGCGATCAGTGTCGTCCACCAACCGGACCAGGGCGCGGCCGACCAGCTCGTCCGCCCGATAGCCGAGCGCCCTTTCCCAGGCCGCGTTGACGACCTTCAGCACGCCGTCGAACGCCACCACCGCCATCAGATGGGGCGATTCGTCGAAGGCGCGACTGTTCAGCCTGCGATCGGCCACTTCCATGATCGTGCCGAGAGCCTAGCCGAGAGGCGCGCAGTTGGACAAAACGATAAAAGCGCCCGGCTCATGGGAGGGATGATACGACCGGCCCGGGTGCGAAATCCGGCTAGACTCCCGTGCAACCGACAAGGGAGGACCTTATGGCTACCGGGAGGCCCTGCGCGTGCTCGGCAGCGACGCCTGCGAGCGGGACCTGCGCATCGTCGAGGGTGTAAGCTAGATCCCGTGCTTTCCGCAAAGGGCGAACGATGACCACGAGCTGGGTACTCAACGCGGCCGGGCTGCTCGCCACGACAATCGCCGCCCTGCTGATGTTCCTGCATCTGCGCAGCCTGCCGCGCACCGTCGAGGAGCTGCAGAGCCCCGAGGGCAGGCGCGCCTACGCGAAGTACCAGCGCCTGGGGTCGATCGCCGTCGGGCTGCTCGCGACCTGGCTGGTGCTGCAATACCTCGCGCTCATCGTCCTGTAGCATGCCCGCCCCGCTTTCCGGAAGCTGCCTGTGCGGCGCCATCCGCTACACCATCGGCGCCCCCGTCACCGAGCTGCGCGCGTGCCATTGCAAGCACTGCCAGAAATCCTCCGGCGCCGGCGGCAGCGTCAACGCCATGATGCCGAGCTCGGCCTTCACCATCACCCAGGGCACGCCGAAGCGCTTCGACGTCAAGGCCGACAGCGGCCGCTCGCTGTGCCGGTATTTCTGCGTCGACTGCGGCTCGCCGATCTACAGCCACCGCGCCACCACGCCCGAGACGGTGTCGGTGAGGATAGGGACCGTCGACAACGCCGGCGACATGAAGATCACCGGCAACATCTGGACGCGCAGCGCGCGTCCGTGGGCCACCATCGGCCCGGAGACGAAGCAGTTCCCCGGGCAGCCTGACGCGCCACCCGCCCGCTAGACCTCAGAGGAGTCGCAATGCCCGCAACGCAAGCGTTGATCCGCCCCGCTTTTGCCTTCCTTCTCGCCGCGTTCAGCGCGGCTGCGCTCGCACAGGCGCAGAAGGCGCCTTCCGCCTACGAGCCCTCGATCGGCCAGGAGGGCAAGGACGTGGTCTGGGTGCCGACCCCGGACGTGCTGGTCGTCAGGATGCTCGACATGGCGAAGGTGACGGCGAAGGACCACGTCATCGACCTCGGCTCCGGCGACGGCCGCACCGTCATCGCCGCCGCGAAGCGCGGCGCGCGGGCGCTGGGCATCGAGTACAACCCCGAGATGGTCGAGCTGTCGAAGCGCAACGCCGAGAAGGAGGGCGTGACCGCCAGCGCCACGTTCGTGAAGGCGGACATCTTCGAGAGCGATTTCTCCCAGGCGACCGTGATCACCATGTTCCTGCTGCCGGACATCAACCTGAGGCTGCGCCCGAAGATCCTCGGCCTCGCGCCCGGCACGCGCGTCGTCTCGAACACCTTCACCATGGGCGACTGGAAGGCGGACGAGACCGCCACCGTGAACGCGGATTGCCAGAGCTCCTGGTGCACCGCGCTGCTGTGGATCGTGCCCGCGCAGGTGGCCGGCACCTACAAGGTTGCCCAGGGCGAGCTCACCCTCAAGCAGACCTTCCAGATGCTCTCGGGCACGCTGCGCAGCGAGGGCAAGACCTTCGCGCTCGAGGGCAAGGTGAACGGCGAGGAAATCGCCTTCAGGGCCGGCGGGCGCGAGTATCGCGGGAGGATGAACGGCAAGCGCCTCGAGCTGAAATAGGAAGCGCGCCCGTTCGACAGAGAACCATTTTTATGGGATTATGGGCGGTGTGAAGACCACGCTCGAGCTGCCCGACGACCTGATGCGGCGCGTCAAGCTGCGCGCCGTGCACCGCAACCGCCGCCTGAAGGACGAAATCGCCCGGCTGCTCGAGGCGGGCCTGGCGAGCGCGCCGGAGGCGGAAGCGCCGCGCAAGGCGCCACGTCCGGTGCGGCTGCGCGGCCGGCGGCCGCTCACGCTGCGCGAGATCGAATCCGCGATCGGCTCCGGCCGCGAGTAGGCGGGCGAGCCGCGCGTGGTCGTCGTCGACACCAACGTCCTCGCCTACCTGCTGATCGAGGGTGACCGCACCGCGGCGGCGCAGGCGCTCTACGCGCGCGACGCCGACTGGCGCAGCGAGAGCTTCCTGCTTGTCGAGTTCTCCAACATGCTGGCGACCTACGTGCGCAACGGCAGGCTGGACGCCGAGGCGGCGACCGCGCTGCTCGCAGCCGCCGATCGCACTTTGACGGGGACCGTGAGCCTGCCGCACCCGCGGGCGCTCGAGGTCGCGCTCGAGCTCGGCGTGTCGGCCTACGACGCCCGGTTCCTCGCCGTCGCGCGCGGCCTGGGCGTGAAGCTCGTCACGGAGGACGCCAAGCTGCGGGCCGCGGCGCCCGCGCTCACGCAATCGCTGACCGACGCCATCGCAGCCTGATCCTTCCCTCAAGCAGGCGCTCAGGAGCGCAGCACCCTCCCTGCCGCGGCGCCGCAAGGGCGCCTTGACCGGATATGCTGAATATCGCACACTACGTGCGTGAAACAGCACATCTACGCGGCGATCGCCGCACGACGCAAGCGGCTCGGCCTGTCCCAGCAGCAGCTTGCGCTGCGCGCCGGGCTGCGCCGCGAAAAGGTCAACCGTCTTGAAAGCCGGGGCGAGGACATCGCCCTCGACGGGCTGTGCCGTCTGCTCGACGTCCTCGGCCTGGAGCTGCAGGTTGGCGACAAGCGCGAGCCGCCCGCGGCGCGAAAGCTGAATTCGCCCGCCGCCGGCTACCTCGTTCCCAAGAGCTTTCGCGAAGTGTCCTTCCTCGACGGCTCCAGAGCGAAGGTCATTCGCTGGGGGAAACTTCCCAGGTGATGCTGCGGCCGCAGGACGCCGCCGGGCTGATCGCGCAGACCTGCACCGAAAGCACGGTCCTCGTCGGCGGCCAGGCGGTGGCATTCTGGATCGCCTATTTCGGCGTCCGCTCCCGGCTCGCCGCTCTTACGAAGGACATCGATTTCCTCGGTACGAGGAACGACGCGAAACGCGCTGCGGCGCGGCTCGCGCTACCGCACCAGCTGAAGCTTGCCACGTTCGACGATGCGCCGCCGAACACCGCGGTGCTTTCGGTGCGCCTCGAGGGCTATCCCGAGCCGGTGATGATCGACTACCTCTCCGGCGTCCTCGGCCTCGACTCCAAGGACATCGTGCGCTCGGCCGTGAGCGTCGAGGTGGACAAGGCCCGCCTCGGCGTCGTGCACCCCTTGCTGCTTCTCCAGGCGAAGGTCTGGAACCTGTACCGGATCCCGGCGAAGCGCACGCCCGAAGGCATCGAGCAGACCCGCCTCGCGATCGAGATCGCGGCCGCCTTCATCGAGAGCCGGATGGCTGCGCGCGCGGCACCGCGGGAACTGCTGAAGGCGGTCGAAACCGTCGGCAGGTTCGCCGCCACCGCGCCGGCGCGTTATGCGCGGGAGCAGCATGCCCTGGAATGCCTCAAGGCGGTTCCGCCCCCCGTGCTGAAAAAGGGCGTCCTTCCCGCGGCCTTTCACCAGGAGCGCTGGCCGCGGATCCTTGCTGCGGCGAGAGGTTAGCTGCGCAGGACGCGCCCCGCCGTCGCTCCGGTCAGCGCGCCTTTCTCCCAGACCACCTCGCCGTTCACGATCGTCATCTCGACGCCGCGCGAGCGCTTGACCATGCGCTTGCCGCCGCCCGGCAGGTCGTGGATGCGCTCCGGGCGCGCGGCCATGCCCACCGTGGCGGGGTCGAAAATCACCAGGTCGGCGGCCATGCCGGGGGCGATGCGTCCGCGGTCCTTGATGCCGAAGAAGTCGGCCGGGTCGGAGGTCATGCGCCGCACCGCCTCTTCCAGCGTGAGCACCTTGCGTTCTCTCACCCAGGTGCCGAGCACGTAGGTCGGGTAGCCCGAGTCGCACAGCATGTCGAGGTGCGCGCCGCCGTCGCCGAGGCCCAGCAGCACGCTGCGGTCGTTCAGGAGCTCGGTCATGCGGTCCACTCGCGTGTTCCAGGACTGGACCGTGAATTCGTTTTCCAGGTCGTCTTCTAGCGTGAGGTCGAGGAGCGCGTCCACCCCGTCCACGCCGCGCTCGGCGGCGATCTCGGCGACCGTGCGGCCTTCGTGCTTTTTCAGCGCCGGGCTTCTCACCTCGTGCACCGTGATCCGCGCCCAGTCGGCGAACGAGGCCGGGCGCTTCAGGTCCTCGCGGAAGCGGTTGCGCCACGCGCGGTCTCGGTAGACGGCGGCCTGCGCCGCCTTGGAGGTGTTCTCGAAGAGGACCTTCCAGGACGGGAAGGCGGCGAAGGCGAAGGGGCTCCGCATCGCCAGCTCGCGCGTGAGCGGGAGCGGCGAAGTCTGCGGGCGCGCGCCCCGCGCGAGCATCGGCTTCACCTTCGCGAGCGACTCGCGCAGCGCCTCGGGCAGGTCGTCGCGGTCGAACATGGCGATGAACGTGACCGGCCGGCGGCTTTCCTCGAGCATGAAATCCAATAGCTCGAGCTCCGGCGGCTCCATCACCGCGATCTGGCGCGTCATGGCGAACTCGATCGCGCCCTTCCCTCGCTCGCGTAGCGCGTTGCAGTACGCCTTCAGCTCCTCGCGGCTCGCGTTGCGGCAGGCGAGCGGGCGGCCCTGGTAGCCGAGGTGCTGGTTGAGGAGCGTGCTCGAGAAGCCGAACGCGCCGGCGTCCAGGGCGTCGCCCAGCAGGGATTTGATCTTTCCGGTTTCCTCGGCAGTGGCGGCGCGCTCCAGCGACGCCTCGCCCATCACGTAGTGGCGGAAAGGCGTGAGCGGGGCGAGGAAGGCGAGGTTGAGGGCGGGCTTGCGGCGCTCGGCCGCGTCCATGTACTCGGGGAAGGTTTCCCAGTCCCACGTGATCCCGGCGTCGAGCACCTCGAACGGGATCGCTTCCACGTTCACCAGGTCGCGCATCGCGATCTCGCGGGCTTGCGGGCGGCAGGGTGCGATGCCGACGCCGCAGTTGCCCATCACCACCGAGGTGACGCCGTGCCATGAGGAGGGCGTGATCGCCGCGTCCCAGCAGATTTGCGCGTCGTAGTGGGTGTGGGGGTCGATGAAGCCGGGGGCGACGACGAGGCCGTCGGCGTTGATCACCTTCCTGGCCGACCCCGAGAGTTGACCGACCTCCGCCATCTTGCCGCCCGCGATTCCCACATCCGCTCGCCTCGCTGGCGCGCCGGTGCCGTCGATGACGCACCCGCGCTTGATCAAGGTGTCATAGGCCACAGGGAATCTTACCCATTGGAGCCCTTGGCCCGCGTTGGTAGTCGCCAACCAGTTGCGGCCCTCTGTTCACGATGCGCTATCATCGAAGTCGGGTCTTCGCAGGCAATTGCCATGACTACTCTCGAAATCAAGCTTTCTCTGCCCGATCAGCTCGCGAGTCAGGCGGAGGCCGCCGGCATTCTCACCGCCGAGGGCATCGAGCGCCTAGTGCGTGAGGCACTGAAGCGCGAGGCGGGACGCCGGCTGAGCGCGATCGCCAAGGAGCTTCGCAGCGCGAACTTTACGCCGATGAGCCAGCAGGAACTCGACGCGGAGATCGCCGCCGTGCGCGCAGAGCTTCGGCTAGAGCGTGCGCGTAGCGCTTGATACCAACACCGTCGTATCAGGACTCCTTTGGGGCGGGCCGCCCGGCGAGATTCTCGACCGGGTGACGGAAGGAACGATCGAGGCGGTGACCTCGGAGGCACTCCTGGCCGAGTTGGCCCGCGTGCTTGTCCGACCGAAGTTCGCGGCAAAGCTCGCTGAGAAGCAGAGCACCGCGGGCGAGATCGCCGCGGTAGCTGGTATTGCGCTTGTGCCACTTCTGTAATACTCTAGCGGGATGCTGCGCACCGTGACCGTCAAGCTGAAGGACCGCCTGCTCGCTGAGATCGAGGCCGAGGCGCGGGCGCGCCGCACCACGCGCTCCGCCGTCGTGCGGGCGCGCCTGGAGCGCGCCGCAGCGTCCGGCGGCTCGGCCTGGGATGGCATGCGCGACCTCGTGATCCGCAGCGAAGCCGCGCCGCCCGACCTCGCCGGCAGCAAGGCGCACCTGCGGGGCTATGGCGGCTCTCGTCGTCGTTGACACCGGGCCGCTCGTCGCGGCCCTGCTCGAGCGCGACCGCGACCATGCATGGACCCGGGCGCAGCTGGAGGCGCTGCCGGCGCCTCTCGCGACCTGCGAGGCCGTGCTGTCCGAAGCCTTCTTCCTGCTGCGGCAAGTGCGCGGCGGCGGCGAACGGCTCGCCACCCTTGTCGACCGCGGCGTGGTGGAGGCGCGCTTCGACTTCCAGGACGAGCGCGACTCGGTGCTGCGCCTGCTGCGCAAGTACGCCGACACGCCCATGAGCTTTGCGGACGCCTGTCTCGTGCGAATGACCGAGCTGCACAGGGAGTCGCACGTGCTGACGCTCGACCGCGATTTCGCTGCCTACCGCCGCAACGGCCGCGAGCGCATCCCCCTGCTCGCACCCTGGGCGTAGGGCGCTGGAAGGCCGGGGCCTGCGGCGCTCGGCCGCGTCCATGTACTCGGGGAAGGTTTCCCAGTCCCGCGTGATCCCGGCGTCCAGGACTTCGAACGGGATCGCTTCCACGTTCACCAGGTCGCGCATCGCGATCTCGCGGGCTTGCGGGCGGCAGGGGGCGATGCCGACGCCGCAGTTGCGCATCACTACCGTGGTGACGCCGTGCCATGAGGAAGGCGTGATCGCGCCGTCCCAGAAGATTTGGGCGTCGTAGTGGGTGTGGGGGTCGATGAAGCCGGGGGCGACGACCAGGCCGTCGGCGTTGATTACCCTCTTCGCTGCGCCCGACAGCTTGCCGACCTCGACAATCTTTCCACCCCTTATTCCAACGTCCGACCGCTTCGCCGGCGTGCCGGTGCCATCGATCACCAGTCCGCTCTTAATCAAGAAGTCGCAGACTATTAGTAGACCCAATCCGCGTGGCGCACGGGCAGCCGATTCAACTTTTGTCGTACGAATTGCCACGTTGGCATGAACTGATCCATCAGGGCGATGAAGCGCTCGCCATGCTTTGGCTCGAGTAGGTGAACCATCTCGTGCAGAACGATGTAGTCGAGGCAATCCTTAGGTTTCTTGGCCAATTCGGTGTTCAGCCGAATGGTGCGCGCGCGGGGATTGCAGCTACCCCACTTGGTTTTCATCTGCTGAACGAAGACCTCCCTCACCTGCGCCCCAAGCAAGCGCTCCCATTTCGCGATTAGACCGGGCACCTCTGCCCTGATTAGCTCGCGATACCACTCCGCCAGTATTGCGTCC
>Ga0156285_1077_pt1 | contig 47228 bp, 53 predicted proteins | sample RifCSPlowO2_12_FD_107934 | JGI IMG/M metagenome (GOLD analysis project Ga0156285, IMG submission 107934) | Betaproteobacteria bacterium RIFCSPLOWO2_12_FULL_68_20 | reverse complement strand
TCAAGAATCAGGGGGCATAGACCTACGCGGCCGGAATGCGTGTACCGTTACGCATACGCGCAGGGTAGCGTTGCGACCATGGGGGTATTTTTGGGGGTATGTTCAGCCGAACGACGACCGGTGCCCAAGGCTCATCAATGGGTTAGGCTCGGACTTCGAGTCCCTTCCTCGCACCAGGATTCAAGGCGCGATTCTAAGCCCTGCCGTTACTTCCACTCGCCGCGCAGCGCGAGCACGGTTGCGTGCAGGCGCTCGGGCGTCGCACGCGCGGCGTCCACTGCCTCGCCCACCGCAAGGCGGACCCCGGGAAACAGCTTCGCGGCGTGGCGCAGCTTGTCGCGGTTGCGTGCGAACAGGCTCTGCCACAGTCCCGAGAGCGCCATCGGGATTACCGGCACTGGCGCACGCTCCAGGATCTTCGTGACGCCGCCCCTGAATTCGCCCATCTCGCCGTCCGGTGTCAGCCTTCCTTCGGGAAAGATGCCGATCAGCTCGCCCGCCGCGAGCTCGCGGGCGATCGCTGCATAGGCGCGCTCGAGCGCCTCGGGATCCTCTCTGGCGGGCGCGATCGGGATCGCGCGCACGGTGCGGAAGAAGAAGCTCAGCAGCGGCACCTTGAAGATGCGGTGGTCCATCACCCAGCGGATCGGCCTGCGGCAGGCGGCCGAGATGACGAGCGCGTCGACGTAGGAAACGTGATTGCACACCAGAACCGCGGGACCGTCGTCCGGAATTCGCTCCAGCCCCTCCTTTCTCAGCCTGTATACCGAGTGGATGAGCATCCACACCATGAAGCGCATCAGGAATTCGGGGACCAGCGCGTAGATGTAGAGAGCGACCGCGGCGTTCATCAGCGCCGTCACCAGGATGAGCTGCGGGATGGTCAGCCCCGCGTCGAACAGCGCAATCGCGATCGTCGCCGCGGCCACCATGAACAGCGCGTTGACGATGTTGTTTCCGGCGATCACGCGCGAGCGGTGCGCAGGGTCGCTGCGGATCTGCACCAGCGCATACAGCGGGACGATGTAGAAGCCGCCGAACACGCCGATCGCGACCAGGTCGCCAAGCGTCCGTCGGACCGACGGTTCGCCAGAGGTGGCGAGCCACAAGTCGATTCCGAACAGCGTGAGCCCGATCGAGCCGAACGGCACCAGCCCGAGCTCGACCTTGTGGCCGGAAAGGCGCTCGCAAAGCAGCGACCCCGCGCCGATGCCGATCGAGAACGAGACGAGCAGGATCGTCACCAGGTGCTCGCTGCCCGCGAAGACGTTTTTCGCCAGGTTGGGAAACTGCGTCACCAGCATGGCGCCGTAGAACCAGAACCAGGAAATGCCTAGGATGGAGAGGAACACGGTGCGGTTGTGCCGCAGGAAACGAAGGTTGCGCCACGTCTCCGCGAGCGGATTCCAGCTGATCTTCAGCCCCGGGTCGGCGGCGGGCGCCTTCGGAATGGCGCGCGACAGCGCGATCCCTGCGGCCGAGATCGCCATGGTGGAGAGCGCGACGCCGGCGATTCCCCAGCCCGGCTGAGCCACCAGCCAGCCGCCGTAGATCAGCCCGGCGAGAATCGCGATCGACGTTCCCATTTCGACCAGCCCGTTTCCGCCGACGAGCTCGGATTCCCTGAGCTGCTGCGGAAGAATCGCGTACTTCACCGGCCCGAACAGCGCCGACTGCACCCCGCCGAGAAACAGCGCCGCGAGCAGGAGCGGCAGGCTGCGCAGCAGGAACCCCACGGCGCCGAGCGCCATGCAGCCGAGCTCGATCGCGACGGTCACGGTGATGAGCGTCGATTTCTCGTATTTGTCGGCGATCTGCCCCGCGGTCGCCGAGAACAGGAAAAAGGGCAGCACGAACAGCGCCTGCGCGACGTTCTGCAGCGTGTTCGACGACATCGCGGTGAAGTTCGCCGTTTGATAAGCGAGCAGGATCACCAGCGCCTGCTTGAACACGTTGTCGTTGAACGCGCCGAGAAACTGCACGCCGAAGAACGGCCCGAAGCGCCGCTCGGCGAGCAGCCGGAACTGGCTGCGCTCGCTCATCCTCCCCCGCCGCTGCCGCCTTTACGGTTCGTATCCTGCGATGATACCGTTTACGCGGAGCATTCCGGGGGGAGGCGCCAGATGGCCCATACGGCAGCGCTCGTCGAGACGCTGAAGCGCGAGCTGCGCGCGCGCGGGATCACCTACGCCGCGGTGGCGAAGCACCTCGGCTTGAGCGAGGTGAGCGTCAAGCGCATGTTCTCGCGCAAGGAATTCACGCTGTCGCGCCTCGACCGGATCTGCGCGCTGGCGGGAATCGAGTTCTCGGACCTCGCGCGCCTCGTCGCGACGCAGGACGCGAGCATCTCGCAGCTCACCGAAGAGCAGGAAAATGAGTTCGTCGCGGACCACAAGCTGATGCTCGTGGCCCTTTGCTGCCTCAACCGCTGGACCTTCGAGCAGATCGTGAGCGTGTACGAGCTGTCCGCCGCCGAATGCGTGAAGCTGCTGGCGCGGCTGGACAAGCTGAAGTTCGTCGAGCTGCTGCCGCACAACCGCATCCGCCTGCTGGTGAGCCGCGCCTTCTCCTGGATCCCCGACGGCCCGATCCAGCAGCTGTTCAAGAATCACGTCCAGGACGATTATTTCCGCTCGCGCTTCGACCGCGATGACGAGCTGCTGCTGGTGGCGAACGGGGCGCTCGCCAAGCCGTCGATCTCGGCCCTGCTGGCGCGCCTGAGGAAGACCGCCGCCGAGTTCTCCGAGATGCGCAGCGACGACGCCGCGCTGCCGTGGGAAGAGCGCCGCGCCGTCACGCTGCTGCTCGCCTTGCGCCCCTGGGAGCCGGAATTCCTGCGCCTGTACCGCCGCAAGGCGCCGGGCCCGGCGCCGCGCGAGCACCGCCTGCGCTGACCCTCAATCGAAGGGGTGGCGCAGGACGATCGTCTCGTCGCGCTCCGGCCCGGTGGAGATGAGGTCGATCGGCACGCCGCACAACGCTTCGATCCGCTTCAGGTAGTCGCGCGCCGCCTTCGGCAGCGCGGCGTGGGCCTTGATCCCGACCGTGCTTTCCATCCAGCCGGGCAGCTCCTCGTAGACCGGCTCGCAGCGCTCCAGCTCCTCGGCGCCCACGGGAAGAATCTCGGAGATCGCACCCTCGAGCTCGTAGCCGACGCAGATCTTCACTGCCTCGACCCCATCGAGCACGTCGAGCTTGGTGATGCACAGCCCCGAGACGCCGTTCAACTGTATGGAGCGCTTGAGCGCCGCGGCGTCGAACCAGCCGGTGCGCCGCGGCCGCCCGGTGGTGGCGCCGAACTCCTGGCCGCGCTGGCGCAGCCGCTCGCCGACGCCGTCGGAGAGCTCGGTCGGGAACGGCCCGCCGCCGACGCGCGTCGTGTACGCCTTGGTGATCCCGAGCACGTAGTGCAGGTGGTGCGGCCCGATCCCGGCGCCGGCCGCCGCGGCGCCCGCGACGCAGTTCGACGACGTGACGAACGGGTAGGTACCGTGGTCGATGTCCAGAAGCGATCCTTGAGCTCCCTCGAACAGCAGGTTCTTGCCCGCCCGGTTGGCGTGGTACAGCGCGCGCGGCACGTCGGCGACCAGCGGCGCGAGGCGCGGCGCGAGCGCGAGCGTCTGGTCGCGCGTCCGCGCGAAATCCACCGGCGGCTGCCGGTAGTAGCGCTCGAGCACGAAGTTGTGGAACTCGAGCAGCTCCTCCAGCTTCCTGGCGAAGCGCACGGGATTGAGCAGGTCCTGGAGGCGAATGGCGCGCCGCGCCACCTTGTCCTCGTAGGCCGGGCCGATGCCGCGGCCGGTGGTGCCGATTCTCTTCTCGCCCTTGGCCGCCTCGCGCGCCTGATCCAGGGCGACGTGATACGGCAGGATGAGCGGGCAGGCTTCCGAGACGCACAGCCGCGCCACCACGCCGCGCACTCCCGCCGACTCGAGCTCGTCCATCTCCTCGACCAGCGCCTGCGGCGAAACCACCACGCCGTTGCCGATGAAGCAATCGACGTTGCCGCGCAGGATCCCGGACGGAATGAGGTGCAGCACCGTTTTCTTTCCGCCGATGACGAGCGTGTGGCCGGCGTTGTGCCCGCCCTGGAAGCGCACCACGCCCTGCACCCGGTCGGTCAGCCAGTCGACGATCTTGCCCTTGCCCTCGTCGCCCCACTGGGTGCCGATGACGACGACGTTGCGCGCGCTCATTTGCGGCGCGGACGCGGTGCTGGGGCGCGCACCGCGCCGGCGAGGCTGCGCAGGTCGATCGAAAATCCGGTCGCGGGGCGCGAGCGGCCGAACGCGGCACCCACCTCGTCGTAGCGCCCGCCCCGCGCCACCGCACCCGGCACCCCCTCGCAATAGGCGTCGAACACCACGCCCGAGTGGTAGTGGTAGCCGCGCAGCTCGGCGAGATCGAAGCTCAAGGGAATGGGACATCTCCTGGCCAGCGCGCGCAGGGTGGCGAGGGCGCGGGCCAGCTCGGGCAGCTTCGGCAGCTTCTTCTCCGCCGCAGCGAGCACTTCGATCCCGCCGTAGAGATCCGGGAGGAGCTGGAGCGCATTGCGCGTCGCCGAATCGAGCGTCTTGCCGAGCTGCCTGAGCGCCGGCCGGTCCTTGCTTTGCAGCGCCTCGAACAACGCGGCCTCGAGCTCGGCGCCGACCTTGGCCTTGCGCACGATCGAGCGGAACACCGCCACATGGCCGATGTCCACGCGCGCGCCGCGCACCGCGGTCAGCTCCAGGGACTTCCACAGCAGCCTCTGCATCTCGAGGTCGGCTTCGACACCGGCGTGGCCGTAGATCTCGGCGCCGATCTGGATCGGCTCGCGCGTGGCGCCGGGATTCGCGGGCCGGGTATGCAGGACGCTTCCGCAGTAGCACAGGCGCGTGACGCCCTTGCGGTTGAGCAGGTGCGCGTCGATGCGCGCCACCTGCGGCGTGATGTCGGCGCGGATGCCCATCATGCGGCCGGAGAGCTGGTCCACCACCTTGAACGTGCGCACGTCCAGGTCGTGCCCGGTGCCGGTGAGCAGCGAATCCATGTACTCGAGCAGCGGAGGGATTACGAGCTCGTAGCCGTGCGCGGCGAAGAGATCCAGGATCGCGCGGCGCAGCCGCTCGATCCTCGCCGCCTCCGCCGGCAGGATGTCCTCGATGTACTCCGGCAGGACCCAGCGCACCTTCAGCTCCGCGCCCACAGCAGGAGCAGCAGCCCGAGCAGCATCGAGGACAGGCCGACGAAGCGGATCTGCCCGTCGGACATCTGGATGATGCGGCGGAACGTGTCGCGCCAGAGGCTAGGCGCGAGGAAAGGCAGCACGCCCTCGATGATCAGCATCAGGGCGAGCGCCATGAGGAGGGTGGTGGCCATCGCTCATTTTCTGGCGCCCGCCTGCCGCCCCAGGGAATCCTTCAGGTAGCGGAAGAAGTCGGAGCTCGGCTCGATCAGCAGCAGGTCGTTCTTGCCTCGGAAGGTCGAGCGGTACGCCTCCATGCTGCGGTAGAACGCGTAGAACTCGGGGTTCTGCGAGAACGCCTGGGCGTAGGTGTTCGCAGCCTTCGCGTCGCCCTCGCCGCGGTTGCGCTGCGCGTCGCGGTAGGCTTCGGCGAGGATCACCTCGCGCTGCCGGTCGGCATCCGCCCGGATGCGCTCGGACTCCGCCGCGCCGGTCGAGCGCTGCTCGTTGGCGAGGCGCTTGCGCTCGGCCTCCATGCGCCGGTAGACCGACTCGCTCACCTCCTGCGGAAGATCGACGCGCTTCAGGCGCACGTCGATGATCTCGACGCCGATCCTTCTCAGGTCCTGGTCGGCCTTCTGGCGCACCTGGTCCATGATCGCGTTGCGCTCGCCGGAGACCACGTCCTTCACTGTGCGCACGCCGAATTCCTCGCGCAGGCTGCCGGCGATGGTCTGGCGGATGCGCGTCGCGGCGCGGAGCTCGTCGCCCTGCACGCTGATGAAGTACTGCCGCACGTCGGTGATGCGCCACTTGACGAACGAGTCCACCAGCACCGGGCGGTTGCCGGTGGTGAGGAAGCGCAGCGGCTCGGCATCGTCGTAGGTGAGGATGCGCATGTCGAAATAGCGCACGTTCTGGATCATCGGCCACTTGAAATTCAGGCCCGGCTTGACGATGACCTCCTTCACCTCGCCGAGCTGGAACACGATCGCGTTCTGCCGCTGGTCCACCGTGAACAGCGCGCCCGACACCGCGAGCAGGATCACCAGCAGCCCGGCGGCGAGCGGTCCCAGCGCCCGGATCATCGCTCCCCCCTTTCGCGCCCGCGCAGGGTCTCGCGCGAGCGCGGCCCGGCCTCGGGGGCCGGCGGCTCGGTCTGCGCCGGGCGCTGCGAGGCCTGCGACTCCGAGGGGGCGGCCGCACCGCCCTGCTGCATCAGCTTGTCGAGCGGAAGGTACAGCAGGTTCCCCGAGCCCTTGTAGTCCATCAGGATCTTGTTTGTGGAGGACAGTATCTGCTGCAGGGTCTCGATGTAGATGCGCTCGCGCGTCACCGCCGGCGCCTTCGAGTACTCCACGAGCACCTGCCTGAAGCGCGAGGCCTCGCCCTCGGCGTTGGCGATCACGCGCTGCTTGTAGCCCTCGGCCTCCTGCTGCAGGCGCGAGGCCGCGCCGCGCGCCCTCGGGATCACGTCGTTCGCGTAGGCCTGTCCCTCGTTCTTCTGGCGCTCGCGGTCCTGCCCGGCCTTGACCGCGTCGTCGAAAGCCGCCTGCACCTGCTCGGGCGGCTGCGCGTTCTGGATCGTCACGGCGCTCACCTCGATGCCGGTCTGGTAGCGGTCGTGGATCTGCTGCATGAGGTCGCGCGCGCGGTTGGCGAACTCCACCTGCGACTCGTAGAGGATCGCGTCCATGCGGCCCTTGCCGATCACCTCGCGCATCGCAGTCTCGGCAACCTGCATCGCCGTTTCATCCGGCCGCCGCACGTTGAACAGGTTGCCCTGCGCGTCGGTGACGAGGTACTGCACCGCGAATTGCAGGTCGACGATGTTCTCGTCGTCGGTGAGCATCAGCGATTCCTTGAGAACCTTGGCGCGCACGTTGTTGCGGTAGCCGACCTCGAGCGTGCGCACCTGCGAGAGGTTGACGATCTCGTGCGACTCGATCGGCCAGGGCAGCCGCCAGCGCAGCCCGGGACCGGTTTCCTCCGAGAACTTGCCCAGGGTCAGCACGATGCCGCGCGAGGCGGCGTCCACGATGTAGAAGCCGCTCGCCAGCCACACCGCGACTACGAGCGCGACCAGCACCCCGGCGCCGCCGCCGAGCTGCCGCCGCGAAGGCGGCGCCGGCGGCTCCTCGCCCCCGCCGCCGCGCCTGCCGCGGCCGCCGAACAGGTCGTTCAGCCGCCGGTTGAAATTGCGCCACAGCTCGTCGAGGTCGGGCGGCCCTTCCTTGCCGCCGCCCGGGCCTTGCGGGCCGCGCGAGCCGCGTCCCCAGTTGGGGTCGTTGAGAGACATGGAGTCGAGACTATTGAGGTTGCAGGAACAGCGCTTTCCGCGCCGGAACGCGCCCCGTGGCCCGTGCCCCCGCGAATTCCGCGATCGCGCCGCGCAGCCCCTCGAGCCCGGCGCCGGTGCGCGCGCTCACCAGAACGCGCGAAATCTTAGCATAAGGATCGCGCCGCACCTCCGGCTCCAGGCGCGCCGCATCGATCTTGTTCCATACCAGGATCTGCGGCACGCTCTCGGCGCCGATCTCGGCGAGCACCTTGTTCGCCTCGGCCGCCTGCTCCGCGCGCGCGGGCGACGCCGCGTCCACCACGTGCAGCAGCAGGTCGGCGCGCACTGTCTCCTCGAGCGTGGCGCGGAAAGCCGCGACCAGGCTGTGCGGCAGCTCGCGTATGAAGCCGACGGTGTCGGAGATCACCACCTCGCCCGCCTCGGGCACCCAGATGCGCCGCGTCGTGGTGTCGAGCGTCGAGAACAGGCGGTCCGCCTCGTACGCCCGCGCGTTCGCGAGCGCGTTGAACAGCGTCGATTTTCCGGCGTTGGTGTAGCCGACCAGCGAGACCGAAAGCACGTCACGGCGCGCACGCGCGCGCCGCTGCACGGTCCTCTGCTTGCGCAGGGCCTCCAGCTTCTCGCGCAGGACGCGAACCCTGCGCGCGATGTATCGTCGATCGAGCTCGAGCTGGGTCTCGCCCGGCCCCCCGGTCTTGCCCAGGCCCCCGCGCTGGCGCTCGAGGTGCGTCCAGCCGCGCACCAGACGCGTCGAGAGGTGCTCGAGCCGCGCCAGCTCCACCTGCAGCTTGCCTTCGCTCGTTTGCGCGCGCTGCGCGAAGATCCGCAGGATCAGCTCGGTGCGGTCGAGCACCGGGCGGTTGAGCGCCTTCTCGAGATTGCGTTCCTGCGCAGGCGAGAGCTGATGGTTGAAGACCACAGACGCGGCGTTCAGCTCGGCCGCGGCGCGCTCGATCTCGGCCACCTTGCCGAGGCCGGCGTAGAGCTTGGGGTCGGGGCGCGCGCGCCGGCCGCGCACCACGCGGTGGCGCAGCACGCCCGCGCTCTGCACCAGGCGCACCACCTCCTCGACGCCGTCCTCGTATCCGGCGTCGCCCAGATCCAGGCAAACGACGATCGCGGCCCGCGGGTCGGCGGCTGCGGCGGGGCGGTTCGGCAAACTAGCCGTCGGAGTCCTTCTCGGCACCGAGACTGATCGAGCGCGACGGCACGACGGTGGAGATCGCGTGCTTGTACACCATTTGCGTCACCGAATTCTTCAGCAGCACGACGTACTGGTCGAACGACTCGATCTGGCCCTGCAGCTTGATCCCGTTCACGAGATAGATCGAAACCGGCACATGCTCCTTGCGGAGCGTGTTCAGAAACGGGTCTTGTAGCAGCTGCCCTTTGTTGCTCATCTTGTTCCTCTCACGAGGTTGTTGTGGGGATACTGTAATTGATTTTCAAGGGCTTTTCTACCCTCGCACCTTCGCGGGAATGGGCTTGAGCGGGGGCGTGACGTCGCCGCACTGCGCGCGGTTGCGCAGCGCGTGGTCCATCAGCACGCAGGCGAGCATCGCCTCGGCGATCGGGGTGGCGCGGATCCCCACGCAGGGATCGTGGCGCCCGGCGGTCTCGATACTGACCGCCTCGCCCCGGGTGTCGATGGTGCGCCGGGGGACGCGGATGCTCGAGGTCGGCTTGAGCGCGAGCGACACGGCGATGTCCTGGCCGGTCGAGATGCCGCCGAGCACGCCGCCGTTATTGTTGGAAAGGAAGCCCTGCGGCGTCATCTCGTCGCCGTGCTCGCTGCCTTTCTGCTCGATGGCGGCAAACCCCGCGCCGATCTCCACGCCCTTCACGGCGTTGATCGACATCATGGCCCACGCGATATCGGCGTCGAGACGCCCGTACACAGGCTCGCCCCAGCCGACCGGCACGCCCTCGGCGACGACATTCACGCGCGCGCCGCACGAGTCGCCGCTCGCGCGCAGCTCGTCCAGGAACGCCTCGAGCTCGGGGACTGCCCGCGCGTCGGGCGAAAAAAAAGGATTTCCATCCACGTCATCCCACGACTTGAAGACGATTTTCTTCGGCCCGAGTTGCGCGAGGTGGCCGCGCACGCGCACGCCGTAGCGCTCGCCGAGCCACTTCTTCGCGATCGCGCCGGCCGCGACGCGCACCACCGTCTCGCGCGCCGAGGCGCGGCCGCCGCCGCGGGGATCGCGCACGCCGTACTTCTGCCAATAGCTGTAGTCGGCGTGCCCGGGGCGAAACTTCTGCGCGATCGCCGAATAGTCCTTCGAGCGCGCGTCCTCGTTGCGCACCAGGAACCCGATTGCGGTGCCGGTGGTGCGCCCCTCATGGACGCCGGACAGGATCTCGACCGCGTCGGATTCGCGTCGCTGGGTGACGTGGCGCGAGCTGCCGGGCTTGCGGCGGTCGAGCTCCTGCTGGATGTGCGCGACCGAGAGCTCGAGCCCTGGAGGGCAACCGTCCACCACGCCGCCGTACGCGGGTCCGTGCGACTCGCCGAACGAGGTCACGCAATAGAGCGTGCCAAAACTGTTTCCCGACATACGCCGCCGATTCTACACGCCGCTCTCGAAAAACCGCCGCGTCTCGAACACGCCGCTCGAGAGCGATCGTCCGTTCGAGCGCAGGGAGCGCTTCAGCACGAAGTCGAACAGCAGCGGGTTGTGCGCGCGGATTTCCTTCAGCACCGGGGCGGCCGCGGCCTCGATGAGCCCGATCGAGACAAGGTAGTCCACCGAGAAGATCGGCATCACCCCGGGCAGCGGGTAGTCGGAACCGTTGAGGAGCCGCGCGTGCCACTCCGAGCGCTCGATGATGCGCTTGAGCGCCGCCCCGGCGCGGTTGAGCTGCGTGACGGCGGAGATGTCGCCGAACAGTCGCCCTGTGTGGCGCGGATCGTCCATCATTCGCGCGAACAGCTCGAAGCTCTCGACGCGCGGCCCGTTCGGCCCGCGGTCGAGGTCGCGGTCCTCCCCCATCGAGGCGCAGTGCGCGACGACCACCCTGGCGCCGGCTTCCAGCGCACGGCGCAGCCTGAGCGGGTTGCCGAAGTCCTGCTCGTCGGAGCCGATCACCGCGCGCTCGAGGCCCGCGTGCGAGATGAGCGGCATGCGCAGCCGCGCGAGCGCGCTATAGAAGCGCTCGCAGCGCGGCGACGCGGGATCGATCCCCATCGCCGCCGGCAGCCATTTGACCGCGAGCGCGCCATCGCGCCTGGCCTGCTCGAGTGCCTCCACGCAGTCGGCGCGGTAGGGATGGATGGAGGCCGCCCATTCGAACGCGTCCCGATGGGCCCCGGCGGTGTCGCGCGCGTACGCATCGGGAACGTGAAAGCCGCTGCTCTCCCACAGCACCCGACCCTTCTCGTCGTGCGCGCGCTCGAAGGCGAACAGGAGCATCTTCGCTCCCGGGCGCATGGCCTCGAGGAGATTGCGCATGCGCCCGACGTAGGCGCGGTCAACGCCGTCGCGCGCGTCGTGCACGCAGCCGGCATTCAGGAAGAACAGCCGCCGCGCGTATTGCGCCGGATTGAGCAGGCTCTCCATGCGCGGATTGACGAACGCACCGCCGCCCGAGTCGCCCGTGCCGACGAGGTGCGCATGGGAATCCCACACCTGGGACGCATCGAGCCCTTCCCACGCGGCGGCAACCAGCTCGTGCCCGGCGAGCCGCCCGGGCAAGCGCGCGCGGCAGGGGTTCCACAACCCCTGCTCGGGCCAGTAGCGCCAGGCGGCGATCCCGGCGAGCGCCGCGATGCCGCAGCAGCCGCCTAGAAGGAGTTTTCTACGCGGGCCAATTCTTGATGTAGCCCTTCAGCATCTTGTTCTCGAAGTCCTGCTCCTCGAGCACGGCCTTCGCCACGTCGCGGAACGAGATCACGCCGAGCAGCTTTCCCTCCTGCATCACCGGCAGGTAGCGCGCGCCGCTCTCGATCATGGTGCGCCGCAAGTCGTTGACATCCATTTCGGGCGCCGTGGTGACCGGATCGCGCAGCATGACTTCGGCGACGCGCAGCTCGCCGAGCGACCCGCCGCGCCCGGCGAGCGCGCGCAGGATCTCGTGGAAGGTGAGCAGGCCGACCATGCGGCCCTGCTCCATGACCACCAGCGATCCCAGGTTCTCCTTCGCCATCGTGACGACCGCGTCGACCGCGCGGCCGGAAAGCTCGATGCTGAGCAGCCGGCTTCCCTTGACCCGCAGTATCTCCTTGACCTGCATGGCGCCGCCTCCTTGGCAGGAGAACCCGCGGGAAGTCTAGTCCAATCGGCGGCGCTCGGGAATGCGCAGTTCGTTGCGATGGCGCTCCTCGCAGCACGGGTGCCGGAGCACGAAGTTGCGCAGCAGCAGCTTCAGGGCGAGCGCGTGATCGCGGGCGCCGCGCGCTGCGGCGGCCAGGATGTCGTCGCGGATCATGGACTTGATGCACAGCTCGCCCTCCGCATCGCGCGCCAGGTAGTTGGCGAGCTCGGCCGCGGCCATCTCGGGAATGTGCTCGTGCTCGGCGATGGCGAGCACCTCCTCCTCGCTCAGGCCGCACAGGGCGATGCAGTCGTCTAGCGTAAGCATCGGAAACGGTGCCGCAATTGGACCGCGCCCGCGCCGCCGCGTGCTTGATCCAGCGCAATCAAGCGGCTTCAGCGCACCAGGATCGTCGCCAGTCCCAGCAGCATGCCCATGCTCACCACGTCGGTCGCGGTGGTGAGGAAGATGCTCGAGGCGGTCGCCGGATCGAAGCCGAAGCGCTTGAGGGTGAGCGGCACCATCGCGCCCGAGATCCCGCTCGCCACGCACGAGCCGACCATGGCGAGGAACACCACCAACCCCAGGATGAAGGGATGCTCGGCGTTCTGGCCCGCGGCGGTGATGGTCATGCCGATCGCGGCCAGCAGCCCGACCCCGGCTCCGTTCAGCGCGCCCAGGCCGGCTTCCTTCGCCACCAGCGCGCGCTCGGAGCCGGGCTTGAGCTCGCCGAGCGTGATGCCGCGCAGCGTCACGGCGAGCGCCTGGCAGCCGGTGTTGCCCGACTGCCCGGCGAGCACGGGCAGGAACAGCGCCAGGATCACCAGGCGGTCGATGGTGCCCTGGAAGATCCCGACCACCGCGGCGGCGAGAAACGCGGTGAGCAGGTTCAACTGCAGCCACGGGTGGCGCAGCCTGAGGCTGAGCGGCCAGGGCGTGGCGAGGCGCTCTTCCTTCTCCACGCCGACCATGGTGCCCGCCTGCAGCGAGATCTCGATCGCCTGCGCCTCGAAGATCGACTGGCCGCGCACCAGGCCGATCAGCCGGTTTTCCGCGTCGACCACCGGGTAGACCGGGAAGTGGCGCTCGAGCACCGACTTCATCGTCTCCTCGAGCGGCATCGACGCGTGCAGCGAGAACACGTCGTGCAGCATCACCTCGCCGAGCGTCTGGTGATGGTCGCGGAACAGCAGGTCTCGCATGGTCACGATGCCGAGCAGGCGCTCGGCCGGGTCGACGACGTAGATGTAGGTGATGAACGCGGTCTTCACCATTTCGCGCAGCGATTCGATCGTCCCGCCTACCGTGTCCTCGGGAAGGTAAGCGGCGAGCACCGGCTCCATCATGCGGCCGATCGTGCCTTCCTCGTAGAGCGCGTTGCGCTGCCATTGCGACGCGCTCTCGGGCGGCGCGGCGTTGAGCGCGCGCTCGCGCGCCTCCGCGGGCAGCGCCGCGAGCACGTCCTGGGCGAACGCCGGGCTCAGGCGCAGCAGCGCCGCGGCGATCTCCGCGCCGCCGAAGTGCGCGAGCTTGACGGCGGCGCCGTGCGCCGAGCGCAGCTTCACCTCGTCGGCGAGGTCCGCCGCGGATCTCTGGATGGTGGGTCGGTCGAGGTCGTCCAATTGCGCCTCCCTGCGGCTGATGTCAGAGCGGTTTCAGGCTGCCGAGCAGCGTGGGGATGAGCTCGGTAACGGTTGGATGGATGTGCACGGCGCGCTGGATCGTCGTGTAGGGTTTCCTCGCGTACATCACGTCCAGGAGCGAATGCACGATCTCGTCGCCGTTCATGCCGAGGATCGCGGCCCCCAGCAGCTCCCCGGAGCCGGCGTCCGCCAGCACCTTCATGAATCCCTGCGTCTCGCCCGCCTCGCGCGCGCGGCCGACCCGCGTCATCGGCATCTTGCCGGCGAGAATGCGCCTGCCGCTTCGCGCCGCCTCTTTCCCGGTCATGCCGGCGCGGCCGAGCGGGGGATCGATGAACAGCGCGTAGGCCTGGATGCGGTCCGAGATGCGGCGCTTGTCGCCGTCGAACAGATTCGCCGCCACGATCTCGTAGTCGTTGTAGGAGGTGTGGGTGAAGGCGCCGCGGCCGTTCACGTCGCCGAGCGCCCAGACGCCCTCGACGCTGGTGCGGCATTCGTCGTTCACCTCGATGTAGCCGCGCTCGTCGGTCGCGATTCCCGCCGCCCCGAGGCCGAGGTCGTCGGTGTTCGGCCTGCGCCCCACCGCCATCAGGAGGTGGCTGCCCTCGGCGAGCGGCGCGCCGTCGCGGCACTCCAGGCCGACGGCGATGCGGCTGCCGCGGCGCTCGAGCCGCATGCATTCGGCGCCGGTGCGGATCTCGACTCCCTCGCGCTCGAGGATGGCACGGATCTCGTCCGAGACGTCGTCGTCCTCGCGCGAGATCAGGCGCGGCGCGCGCTCGACCACCGTCACCCGGGAGCCGAAGCGGCGGTACATCTGCGCGAATTCCAGGCCGATGTAGCTGCCGCCGACGATCACCAGGTGCTCGGGCACGAAGTCGACCTCCATCATCGACACGTTGTCGCGATACGCAACGTCCTTCAGTCCGGGCAGATCGGGCGCGAACGCGCGCGCGCCGGTGTTGATGAAGATTTTCTGCGCTTCGAGCACGCGGCCGTTCACCGCGATCGCGTGCGGGGCGGTGAAGCGCGCGTGCCCGCGGATCAGCGTCACGTTCTTCATGCCGCCGATCCAGCTCGCGAGGCCCTCGGAGGACTGCCCGACCACGCCGTCCTTGCGCGCCTTGACGGCTTTCATGTCCACGCGCACCGCGCCGCCGAGCGCGACGCCGTACTCCGCGGCGCGGCGGGCCATCCGCGCCGCGCGCGCGCTCGCCACCAGCGTCTTGGTCGGAATGCAGCCGTTGTTGACGCAGGTGCCGCCCAGCAGCTTGCGCTCGATGAGCGCCGTCTTCAGCCCTTCGCGGTCCAGGCGCGCGCACAGCGCCGGCGCCGCCTGCCCGGTCCCGATCACGATCGCGTCGAAGCGCTCCGTCATGGTGGCCTCCGGGAAAGAAAAAGCCGCCGGGGACCAGCTGCCCCCAGGCGGCTCGGGTGTCGCCTGCGCCAACTTACTTGCTGTACTTCGCGACCATCTGCTGCGCGTCCTCGTAGGCCTTCTTGGCGTCGAAGCCCGGCCGCGAGAGCTGCGCGAGGAACTTGTCGATCTCGGGCTTGACCGCCGCGCGGATCTTCGCCACCTCGGCATCCGGGATCGTCACGAACTTGTTGCCCCGCGCCTTGGCGGCATCCATTCCCGGCTTCTCGACTTCTATCCAGGTCTGCCCGGCCCACTTGGCGATGTTGCGGCGAGAGTTGTTGTCGATCACCTTCTTCAGGTCGGCGGGCAGCGCCTCGTAGCGCTTCTTGTTCATCAGGTACGCGAACACCGAGGTGCCGATGCGCGGCTGCGGTCCGGCGAGCGTGATGTGATTCTGCACCAGCTCCTGGATCTTGAACGCCGGCATGATCTCGTAGGGCAGCAGCACGCCGTCGATGACGCCCTTCGAGAGCATCGTCTGGATCTCGGTCACCGGCGTGCCGACCGGGCTCGCGCCGACGCCGCTCAGGAACACGCCGCCGCCGCGGTTGGCGGTGCGGATCTTCATGCCCTTGAAGTCCGCGAGCGATTGAATCGGCTTGTTGGCGCTGATCACCGCGCCGTCATGGGTGTAGAGCAGGATGACCTGGTAGTCCTTGTACTCGTCCACCAGGTACTTGTCGTAGTAGTCCTGCATCGCCTGGGCGCTCGCCAGCGCGTTGGTGTGCAGGAACGGCGTCTCGAACACCTCGGATCTCGGGAAGCGGTCCGCGGTATAGCCGGGCAGCGTGAAGGTGAAGTCCACCACGCCGTCCCTCACCTGGTCGACGAGCTGCGGCGGCGTGCCGCCGAGCTGCATGGTCGGGAACAGCTGGAACTTGAGCCTGCCGCCGGATTCCTTCTCGACCTTCTCGGCCCAGGGCATCATGAAGCGCGAGCTCGGGGGCGCCTTGGGCGGGACGAAATGGTGAATCTTGAACGTTTCCTGCGCTGCCGCGGGCAGCGCCACCGCCGCGAGCGCGCCGAGCGCCGCGAATACGAACGACCTCTTCATTGGACCCTCCTCCTGGAATTGACCGCCGGCTAGTTTACACCGGCTGCACCGTGGCACAATTGAGCGCGTGACCCCGCGCGCCATCGCCATCCGCCTCGCCGAGCCGCGCGACGCCCAGGCGATCGGTTTGATGTCGCGCGACTTCATCGAGGCGGGCCTGGGCTGGAAGTACGACGCGCCGCGAGTCCTGCGCGCCATCCGCGACCGCGAGACCCTGGTGGTGGTGGCGTGCGAAAGCGCGAAGTCCGCGGGAGACTCGCGTGGCGCCATCGCCGGGTTCGCGGTCATCGAATTCGGCGACGAGCGCGCCCACCTGGTGCTGCTCGCGGTGCGTCCCTCGCACCGGCGCCTGGGCATAGGCCGGCGGCTGCTGGAGTGGCTGCTCGAGTCGGCGCGCACCGCCGGGATCGCCAGCGTGCATCTCGAGCTGCGGGCGGTGAACGAAGGCGCCCGCCGCTTCTACCGCGCGATGGGATTCTTCGAGACGGTGCTCGTTCCCGGCTATTACCGCGGCGCCGAGGGCCGCAAGGAAGGCGCGCTACGCATGCTGCGCGTGCTGCGCGCGCCGGGGCCGGTGCCCTACACCTGGCACCCGCCCCGCACCGAAGACAAGACCTGAGCCTAGGGCACGATCGCGAATCCGACGCGCAGCTGCGACCTGCGCCTGAAGTTGTAGTCGAGGATGTCCTCGCCGTAGCCGTTGAAGTACTGCACGTGGAGGTAGCCACTCACCGGGCCGAATTGCAGGTCGCGCGTGCGCTTTGACAGGTCGAGGAGCAGGCTTCCCTTGCCCGCGGTTCCCAGGCAAACGCGATAAAGTTGGACCGTGCCGAAGCTTCCCGTTCTGTTCATTTCCCATGGTTCGCCGATGCACGCGCTCGAGGCCGGCGCTGCGGGCGAGGTCTGGGCGGCGCTCGGCCGGCGGCTCCCCTCGCCGCGGGCGATCCTGATCGCGTCGGCGCACTGGGAAACGGACCGTCCGGCGCTCACCGGAGCCGCCGAGCCGGAAACCATCCACGATTTCTACGGATTTCCCGAGCCGCTATACCGGCTGCGCTACCCGGCGCCAGGGTCGCCCGATCTGGCCCGTCGCGCCCAGTCGTTGCTCGACAACGCCGGGCTCGAATCTGAGATCGATCCCGCGCGCGGGCTCGACCACGGCGCGTGGGCGCCGCTTCTCTACGCATTCCCGCGGGCGGGCGTGCCGGTGGTGCAGATCTCGGTGCAGACCAGGCTCGGCCCGCGGCATCACATCGAGGTCGGACGGGCGCTTCGCCCCCTGTCCGAAGAGAGCGTCCTGATCGTCGGCTCGGGCCACATGACGCACAACCTGCGCGATCGCCGCCCGGACGGCACGCCCCCGCTCGCCTACGCGCGCGAGTTCCAGGCCTGGGTGAACGAGCGAATCCGGCGGCGCGATCTGGAGGAGCTGGCCGACTACCGCTCGCGCTCGCCGCACGGCGCGCGCGCGCACCCGACCGAGGAGCATTTCCTGCCGCTGTTCTTCGCCCTGGGCGCTGCTTCCGAAGACGCGAAGGCCGAGCGCGTGTTCGACGCGATCGAGACGGGCTCGCTCGCGATGGACGCCTACGTCTTCACCTAGCCCCCGAGCGTCAACTTCACGACCAGTATACTTTTCGCCCCATGCCCAGAAAACGCTTCGCGCGCCGCGAGGATCTCGGCCTTACCAGGGCGGAGTTCGCCGTGCTCAGGCGACTGAGCACGCCGCAGAAGATCCAGGCTTTCCTCTACGGCCTGAAGCAGAACTTCGAGCTGCACGGCGACACCTGCCGGCCGGTGCGCGTGGTGCTGCGCACGCGCAGCGCGCACTGCATCGAGGGCGCGATGCTCGCGGCGTGCGCCCTTTGGGTGCACGGCAGGCCGCCGCTCTTGATGGACATGCGCGCGGTGCGCGATTTCGACCACGTAGTCACGCTGATCCGCCGCAACGGCTGCTGGGGCGCGATCTCCAAGACCAACGCCATCGGCCTGCGCTGGCGCGACCCGGTGTACCGATCGCTGCGCGAGCTGGCGATGTCGTACTTCCACGAATACACCAACAAGATCGAGCACAAGACGCTGCGCGAGTACTCGATTCCCTTCGATCTGCGCGCGATCGACCCGAAGATCTGGGTGAGCGGCGAGAAGAACTGCTGGACCGTGCCCGAGCGCCTCGAGGAGCTGCGGCACTTCCGGCTGGTCGGCGGGCGGCACCTGAAGACGATGGTGCGGCGCGACCCCTTCGAGCGCCGCATCGGCGCCATGCTCCAGTACCGCCGGCCGCGCGCGCTTCTGGAGAAGCTCGCGCGCAGGAAGGGCAAGTAGCCGGGGCTACTTCTTGTCCTCGATCCTGCCGAGCTTTTCCAGGATCGCCTTGAGCCGCGCGGCGTCGCGGTCCCAGTACTTCCGGAACTCGGACGCGTCGAGGTAAGACACCGGCGTGGAGACCTTGTCCATCGCGCCCTTGAACTCGGCCGAATTCGCCGCCTGGCCGACTGCCGCGCGCAGCCGCTGCTGCACGGGCCCGGGCGTCGCCGCGGGAACGAAGACGCCCGACCAGATGTAGAACTCGGCGTTGTAGCCGAGCTCCTTGAAGGTCGGAATCTCGGGCAGGAGCTTGAGCCGCTCGGTGCCCCAGCTCGCGAGCGCGCGCATCTTGCCGCCCTTGATCTGCGCGATCGCCGCGGCGGGGCCCGAAGCGAGCGCATGCACCTGCCCGCCGAGCAGCGCCGTCACCGCCGGCCCGCCGCCCTGGTAAGGCACGTGGAAGAGCTTGATCCCCGCCGCGTCGGCGAAGATCTCCATCGCCACGTGCAGCGTGCTGTAGATGCCCGCCGAGGAATAGTTGATCTTGTCCGGGTGAGCCTTCGCCGTCGCGACGAACTCGGCCAGGGTGCGCCAGGGGCTGTCGGTTCTGACCACCAGCACCGTGGGATCCGCGGTGACGAGCGCGATCGGCGCGAAGTCCTTCATCTCGTAGGAGGGCGTCTTGCCGTTGATGCGGTCCGACACCGGAAACACCGAGATCGACGAGAGCCCCATCAGGATGGTGTAGCCGTCGGGCGCGGATTTCGCGACCGCGCTCATCCCCACCGCGCCGCCGGCGCCGGTGCGGTTCAACACCACTACCGGCTGCTTGAGCGACTTCTCCATCACCGCGGCGAGCGGCCGGCCGACGATGTCGGCCACGCCGCCCGGCGGGAACGGCACGATCATCGTGACCGGCTTCGTGGGGTAAGCGTCCTGCGCCGACGCCACCGGAGCGGCGGCGGCGAGCAGCGCGGCAAGGATTATTCGCATCATGTGACGTTCTCCTCCTCGCGCCTAGTGTACCGCGGGACGCGTCGCCGCACGGCGACGAAAAGTATTTCAGCGCCATACACTCGGTTACACACGTTACCGGCATCCGTGTCGACAATGGCTGCGTCGCCGGCGTTATTCGAACCGGCAACCACTGAACGAAAGGAGATTGCCATGACGTCGAAGAAACTGATCATCGCGGGTCTCGCAGCCGCGAGCTTCATCGGAACCAGCCCGGCGTTCGCGGACGGCTGGCATGGGCGCGGTCACTCCTACAGGTACGCCCCGGCGCCCCGGCACGTGGTCGTGCAGCAGCGCTACTACGCGCCGCCGCCCCGCAGGGTCGTGGTCTACGAGCGCCCGGTGGTCGTGCATCGCCCGGCGCCCGTGTATTACGCTCAGCCGGCCTACGGCGCTTCCGTGTCCGGCGATGCGGCGCTCGGCCTGTTCCTCGGAGCCGCGGTGGGCGCCTTCATCGGCCACGAGATCGCGACCAGCTACTGAGCCGGCGTCAGGTCTCGCCAGGCTGTCCGACTATGGGGGAAAATGGGGTCTGACCCTGTTTTCTCCCTTTTTCCTTTTTGGAGGAGGCCATGGAGCGGCGCAGCTTGCTCAAGATTCTCGCGGCGGCACCCTTCGCCGCCCGGGCGGCGTTCGCCGCGCCGCCCGCGAACATGAAAGGCATCGAAGAACTGCAGAAGAACTGGAAGACCCTGCTCGCGGCGAACGCCAGCGTTCCCCTCGCCACGGAGAGGCTCAAGCTCTCCAAGGAGGAGTGGCGCAAGCGCCTGTCCCCGGAGGCCTACAAGGTGCTGCGCGAGGAAGGCACGGAGCGCGCCGGCACCAGCCCGCTTAACGACGAGAAGCGGCCCGGCGTGTTCGCGTGCGCGGGCTGCGGTCTGCCGGTCTTCACCTCGGCGATGAAGTACGAATCGGGCACCGGCTGGCCGAGCTTCTTCACCACCATCCCCGGCGTGTTCGAGAAAAAGACGGATTTCCTGCTGATCGTTCCGCGCAACGAGTATCACTGCGCGCGCTGCGGCGGGCACCACGGCCACGTGTTCGACGACGGCCCGCCGCCCACCGGCCAGCGCTGGTGCAACAACGGCGTGGCGCTGCGCTTTATCCCGCAGTCGGGCCGGAAAGCCTGAGGTCCGCCTCGAGCGGCGGTCCCGGGTAGTGGAAACGCACCGGGCCGTCGGGCAGCGCGTGCAGGAACTGCTTGAGGTACGGATCCTCGGAGGCGGTCACTTCCTGCGGCGTGCCTTCGCCGGCCAACGTGCCGTCCGACATCACGTACACGTAATCGGCGACTTTCAGCGCCTCCTTCACGTCGTAGGTCACCACGATCGAGGTGAGGCCGAGCGCGTCGTTCAGGTCGCGCACCAGCCCGACGATCTGGTTCAGCGAAATCGGGTCGAGGCCGGCGAAGGGCTCGTCGTACATCATGAGCTTGGGATCGGTGGCGATGGCGCGTGCAAGGGCGACGCGCCGGGTCATGCCGCCGGAGAGATCGGCGGGCATCATGGATTGCGCGCCGCGCAGCCCGACCGCGTGCAGCTTCATCAGCACCAGGCGCCGCACCACTTCCTCGGGAAGATCGAAGTTCTCGCGGATCGGGAACGCGACGTTGTCGTAGACCGAGAGGTCGCTGAACAGGCCCGAGCTCTGGAACATCATGCCCATCTCGAGGCGCAGCGCGTACAACTCGTCGGAGTCGAGCTGGTGCACCGCCTTTCCGTTCACCTTCACGGCGCCGCGCTCCGGCCGCAGCTGCCCGCCGACCAGCTTCAGCAGCGTGGACTTCCCGCCTCCGCTCGCGCCCAGGATCGCGACCACCCGCCCGCGCGGGATCGCCAGCGTCAGCCCCTTGAAAACGGCGTTTCCGCCGTAGGAGAAGCGCAGGTCGGCGATCTCGACGAAATTCCCCGGAAGGTTTTCGGGATCCATGGCGCAGCGTGGAAACCCCCCGAGTTTAACCCGGGCCGGCGCGCGTTTTCTCGGCGGCCTTGCGGTGCATCAGGCGCGTGATGCTGTCCACGACGCGCGCCGCTTCGACGTCTGCGAGCGGCGGCCGGCAGCGCTCGCGGTTCCACGCGAGAAGCAGGTCCAGCGCGACCTTCGGATCGACGCCGCGCCACAACAGGTGCCCGGCGAGCGAGGCGAGCGTGCTGTTGCGCTTGCCTTCGACGACGCCCTCGCGAACGAGGCCGCGCCGTTGCTCGCGGCCGCTGCGCGCAGCCGCCGGCAGCACCAGCTGCAGCAGCCAGGCCGGCACCGGCGCGAGCGACGCTTCATCGGGCGAGCGGCCGCGCGCCCACTCGTAGCGGCCCCCGCCCGGGTGCAGCGACGGCGGCGCCACCACGCAGCCGCCGTCAGCCCGCAGATCGATGCCCGGTGCGAGCCCGGCGCGGTTGGGCACGCTCCCGCCCGGATGCGCGAAATACAGGTGCCTTCCGCCGCCGCCGCTTTTCGCCTCTATCGTGCGCGCGAGCGGTCCGTGCTCGACCTCCAGCCACGTGAGACTCTCGTCACCGCCGTGGCGCGAGTCGACGTCGAGCACCACGAGATTCGATACCGCGCCCGTCACGATGCCGAGATTGAGCTGGCGCCTGGTGCCGAACCACGCCTCGACCTCGCCGGCGCTCGGCAGCCGCGACTGGTAGATCTGCCATGGCACGACCGGGCGCTTGCCGCGCGGCTCGATCGGAATTACCGACCAGCCGCGCGCCAGCAGGGCCTTCGCGGCGGCACCCGGATCCGGCGCTTTCAGCCGCTGCTGCCGATCGTTCATGACGGCAATCGTGCAGCGCTGCTGCGCCGCGCGATTGATCTGCGTCAAGCGGTGCGCAGCCTGAAGATCCGCACCGCCGCCACCGCGGCGAGCGGCAGCGCCAGCCCGATCGCAGTGGCGCCGAGGAGCAGGAAGCCGACTTCGCTGTAATCGGCCGGCAGCTTCACCACGCCGCTAGCCGGGTCGCGCACTTCGCGCGTCACGACGAAAATCTGGTTGAGATACTTGGTGCCGAGCTGCGAGGCCGAGAGCGCCAGGTTGGCGAACGAGGCCATCACGGCGAAGTAGGTCGCCTTGAGGTTCGAGGGCGCGGAATTCGCGATCCACGCGAGCATCGGGATCATCGCGATCTGGCCGAGCGGCGACTCGAGCGCGGTGTCGACGAGCGCGATGAAGCGCGCGTCCACCACGCCGCCGGTGCGCGCCGCGGTCCATTCGTGCAGGCCGTAGTACATGCCGATGATCGGCGTCGCAAGCAGGGTGCCCGCGAGCGTGAGCACCACGATGATGTAGGCGATCGAGCGCTCGGCCATGAAGCGCCGGAAGATGAACATACCGAACAGCGTGAGCACCGAGGCGATCACCGAGAGCTTGGCGATGAATGCCTGGTCGAAGCCGAGCGCGTCGATCTCCCACCAGATCGTGCCCGCGCCGGTGCCCGGCATCGAGCGATAGACGAACAGCACGAGTGCGGTGGCGACCAGCACCTCGCGCGACCGCGCATCGAGCTCGCGCGCAAGGCGCCAGAGCAGGAACAGGATCACTGCGAACGAGCCGGCAAAGACCAGCTCCTGGGCGTTGCGCACGCCGCCCAGCCCGACCGCGAGGACGATCAGGACGAACGCGAGGCTGCCGCCGAGGATCCACCAGTTCGGCTCGGTTTTCTCGACTGCGGGCCGCGGATGCTTCAGAAAGCCGTGCAGCACGACGCCCGCGACCGACAGCGCCGGAATGATCAGCGCAGTGGCGTAGACATCGCCGTAGAGCGCGGCCTTCTCCGGCTCGGACAGGCCTTCGACGTTGCGAAACAGCCAGACGTTGACGAGGGAGACGAGCACCGTGCCGCCGATGATCGCCACGCGCCCGAGCGTCTGCATCGTGGTGTGCATGAGCTTGAGCGCGGCCGGCTCGTAGGGACGGCCGCGCTCGTCCGCGCGCGGCACCGCTTCGACCGTCATCGCGTCGGCCACCGCGTCCTGAACCATGTAGCCGACGGGCGAAAGCAGCGCCGCGATCACGAACCAGCTCGCTGCCGGCAGCACCGCGCGCATCGCCGCGGTGTGCGCGATCAGCCCGTACATGACCGCCAGGCTCGCGGCGATGAGCCCGGCGCCGAGCCACACCAGCGCCGCTTTCCAGCGCCAGATCAGGTCCACCAGGTGGCCGACCGGCATCTTGAGCGCCCAAGGGATGCCGGCCCAGAAACCGACCACCGCGAGGAACTCGGCCGAGAGGTCGAGATATTCCTTGATGAAGAAGGTGCCGACGATGCCGGTGAGCCCCGAGATCCCGGCCGCCATGTACACCATGAGCGGCGGCAGGTACGACCACCTCAGCTCGCGAGCGAGCTCGACGATGTTGCGGTCCAGCCAGCGCGCGAAGCGGACTATGCCAGGGCCTCGGGGTTGAGGACGTTCGCCGGCTTGCCGTCGAGCCAGGCGGCGACGTTGTCCACGGTGCTGCCGTAGAACAGGCGGTAGTTCTCGGCGCTGACGTAGCCGAGGTGCGGCGTGAGCGTCACGTTCTCGAGCGCGCGCAGAGAATGGTCCGCCGGCAGCGGCTCGCGCTCATAGACGTCGAGCGCGGCGTGCCCCGGGCGGCCGGCTTTCAGCGCCGCGACGAGCGCCGCCTCGTCGACGATCGACCCGCGCGAGGTGTTCACCAGGATCGCCGTCGGCTTCATCGTCGCGAGCTCCGACCGACCGAGCAGGCCGCGCGTGCGCTCCGAAAGCACGAGATGAATGGTGACGACATCCGAGTTAGCCAGCAGCTCGCCTTTGTCGAGGTACTCGACGCCGTTCGCCGCCGCCTTTTCCCGCGTCAGATTCTGGCTCCATGCGGCGACGTCCATGCCGAAGGCCTTTCCGACCGAGGCGACGCGCGCGCCGATACCGCCCAGGCCGACGATGCCGAGGCGCTTTCCCTCGAGCACGGTGCCCGCGCCCACGCCCTCGTGCCAGCGGCCGGCGCGCATCGCGCGCATCCCCTTCTCCATGTCGCGCGCCGCGGCGACGATCAGACCCCAGGCGAGCTCCGCGGTGGATGCGCCGCCACGGCCGCCGCGCGTGTGGCACACCGGGATGCGCCGCTCGGCGAGCGCCTGCGAATCGAGGCTCGCGGCGCGCGCGCCGGTGAGGGTGACGAGCTTGAGCTTCGGCAGCCGTTCGATCAGCGCGCGCGGAAACGCCGTGCGCTCGCGCATCAGGCACACGATGTCGAACGGCGCGAGCTTCGCCGCCGCCTCGTCGAGCGAGGCGAACGCCTCGTGAAACACGCTGATTTCGACCCCGCGCGAGCGCAGCCGTTCCCAGTCGGCCGAGGCGAGCGCGAGGCGCTGGTAGTCGTCGAGGATCGCCAGCTTCACGTCAATCCGGGCGGATACCGTTTTCCTTGATCACCTTCGACCAGCGCGCGACCTCGGCAGCGACGAACTTGTCCATCTGCTCGGGCGTGCTCACCAGCAGCTCCATGCCGATGCCCTCGCTGAGCACCTTCCTCACGTCGGGCAGATTCAGCGCCTTGGTCAGCTCGGCATGGAACCTGTCGATGATCGGCTTGGGCGTGCCCGCCGGCGCAACGATGCCCCACCACGCGTTCACCGCGACCCCGGCAATGCCCTGCTCCGCCAGCGTCCCCGCGTCGGGGAGCGACGGCGAGCGCTTGTTGCCGGTGACTGCCACCACCCGCATCTTGCCCGCCTTCACCTGGGGCGAAAGCAGCGCGGCACTGCCGATGCCGAGCTCGACCTGTCCGCCGAGCACCGCCTGTGTCATCGGCCCGCCGCCCTTGAACGGAATGTGGTTGATCTTGAACCCGCCCGACTGCTGCGCGAGGACCAGGATCAGGTGCGCAAGCGTGCCGTTGCCGATCGAGCCGACGCTCACCGCGCCGGGATTCGCCTTCGCCGCCTTCAGCACGTCGCCGAAGTTGCTGTAGGGCTTCGACGCGAGGGTGGCGATGGCGTATGGCGCGGTGCCGACCACCATGACGGACGCGAAATCCTTCAGCGGGTCGTAGCCGGCGTTGGGAAGCAACGCGCCATTCACCGCGTGCGCGTCGAACACGAACACGAAGGTGTAGCCGTCGGACGGCGACTTCGCGCCGGCCGCGGTGCCGATCGCGCCGCCCGCTCCGGGCCGGTTCTCGACCACGAACGGCTGGCCGAGGGATGCCTGCAATTTGGCGCCGAGCAGCCGCGCCAGCGGGTCGACCGTGCCGCCCGGCGGGTAAGGTACGATGAATTTCACCGGCTTCGCCGGCCACTGCTGCGCGGCGGCCGGGAGCGCGAACAGCGCGACGAGTATTGCCTGGATGACAACACGGATCATGAATCGCCTCCTCCTCGGAAATTCACTCCAGATACCGCGCGCCGCCGCACACCGCGAGCGACTGGCCGGTGATGTGCTTGCCCGCGCCGGTGGCCAGAAACAGCGCCATGTCGGCAATTTCCTGCGCCGACACGGTGGTGCGCAGCGCGGTGCCTGCGAGCAGGCGGCTGCGCATCGCTTCATTCGTGATGCCGAGGCCCTTCGCCTTGGCCTCGATCACGCGCTCGATGCGATCGCCTTCGACGATGCCCGGCTGGATGCAGTTGACGCGCACCCTGTCGGGTCCGGCCTCGAGCGCGAGGCTCTGCGTGAAGCCGACCACGCCCCACTTGGCGGCCGAATACGGAGTGCGCATCGCGAAGCCGAGCCGCCCGGCGGCAGAGGAGAGATTGACGATCGAGCCGCCGCCCGCCGCCTTGATCATCGGCATCGCCTTGCGCGTGCAGTAGAACATGCCGGAGAGGTCCACTGCGATGCACCGGTCCCAGTCCTCGGGCCGGATGTCCTCCACCTTCGCCGTGGGACCGGCGATGCCGGCGTTGTTCACCAGCACGTCGAGGCCGCCGAGCTCGCGCTTCACGTCGGCGAACAGCCGCTCCACGTCGTCGAGCCTCGCCACGTCGGCCTTGCTCTGCGTCGCCTGAGGAATCTCGCGCTTCGCCTCGGCGAGCGCCGCCTCGTCCACGTCGCAGATGTGCACGCGCGCGCCGTGCTCGAGAAAGGTCTTTGCGATCGCGCGCCCGATGCCGGCGCCGCCCGCGGTGACGAGCACGCGCAGTCCGCTTGCCGATACGTCCATCGCTCCTCCTCGGCCGGAATCATACACGGCGGTTCGCGTTTGCCTCCGGGGGGTCGAGGCGCTAATGTTCGTGCCTCGGCGCCGGCAAGCAACAAGAAGGAATGATGCAGCAGACCATCGCACGCCCCGACCAGCCCGCCTTGCCTAGCCTGGAGCAGGAGGAGCTGCGCGGGATATCGCGCACGGTGGCCGAGATCCACTGGCTGCTGCTGATCCTGGTGCTGGTGTACCTCGTGTTCGGCGGCACGCGCGACGACGGCGAGGCGCAGGCCGCAGTCTCCGCGGGCCTGTTCTTCTACGCGGCGCTCATCATGGGCTTCCGCTACGCGAACTTCTACCGGCGCGAGACGCGCTGGAAGGTCGCGATCGAGACCTGGGGCATGATCGCGCTCGTCACCTGGGTGCTGTGGTTCACCGGCGGGCTCTCGAGCCCGCTGCTGAACGCCTACCTGCTCGCCGTCATCACCTCGGCGCTCACGCTCGGCAAGCTCGCCACGCTCGTCATGGTCGGGCTGATCGCCTCCTGCTATGTCCTGCTCGGCGGCGGCGCGTCGACCGCGCAGCTCCTCGCGGCCCGGTTCTGGGGAGGGCTCGCGGCGCAGCTCGCGCCGGTGCTGCTGGTCGCGTATATCACCACCATGTTCTCGGCCGACATCCGCTACGGCCTGGCGCGCGCGAAGCTGCTCTCGGAAACCGACGACCTGACCGGCCTGTTCAACACGCGCGGCTTCGCCATCGCGGCGAACCGGCTGTTCGCGCAGGCGCTGCGCTACGACCGGCCGTCGAGCGTGCTGATGATCGACTCGGACCACCTGAAGGGAGTGAACGACAGCTACGGGCACGAGGCAGGCAACCGGCTGCTGCGCCAGCTGGCGCGCCTGATCCTGGCGGAGCTGCGCGGCAGCGACCTCTCGGCGCGCTACGGCGGCGACGAGTTCATCGTGCTGCTGCCCGAGACCCCGGCCAAGGGCGCGCACGAGGTGGCCGACCGGATCCGCGACTCGGTGGTCGGCTCGCCGCTCGACCTCGACGGCAAGCGCATCGTATCGAGCGTCAGCATCGGCATCGCGTCGTTTCCCGAGGACGGGCGCACGCTCGACGCCCTCGCGGCGCGCGCCGACCGGGCGCTTTACCGCGCCAAGCAGGACGGCCGCAACCGGACGGTGAAGTTCCAGGCGGCGGCCTAGTTCCGAGGTATCACATCGTCCACTCGAGATAGCCGTAGATGTAGTTGGAGCCGCCGTTCACGTTGCCGAGCAGGTGCGAGGAGCCGAAGATCCCGGAGCGGTGCGAGACGCCGAGGCCGAGGTAGGTTTCCTTGAGCGAGCGGACCCGGATCAGGTCGCCCACGCTCACGTCGACCGTCGGATCGAGGTAGTTGAGCAGCTTCGAGGTGCTGCGGCTTCGGATCGCCTGGTCGCGCTCCTCCGCGAACGGGACGCGCCGCGCGTAGGCGAGGCCGGTGCCGATTCCGAGCCGCGTGCGCACGCGCTCGCTCCAGGGAAAACCGTAGTAGTACGCCTTGACGTAGGCGTTCACCTGCCAGAAATCCCGCTGCAGGCCGCGCTCCTTGTGCCGCAGCAGCCCGACGAAGCCGGCGAGGTCGAGCGGCCAGCCGTTCAGGCGCTGGATGAACGGCCGCCCGATCTCGAACGCCGCGACGCTCGTGCCGTCCTGCGTATGCGTGCTGGTGCACGACAACCGCATGATCTTGAGCACGTCGCAGTCGCTCGATGCGCCGTAGAGCGCGCGCCCGATGAGCGGCGTGCGCTCGGGCCAGGGCTCGTGCTCGGGCGAGAAGTCGTACATCAGGCCGATCACCGCCGCCCTCTGCACCCGGTCCTCGACGATCGGGCTCGCGCGCACGCCCTTCGACCAGCGCGTCGCCGAGGCGCCCGCGAGCAGGCGCCAGCGCTCGGTGAGATCGTAGGCGGCGTACAGGCCCAGCTCGCGGTTCACGCCCGCTCCCGGCTGGTAGGCCGGCCGCCCCGCGGCCGCTTCCGAAAGCAGCACGCCGTAGTAGTAGTTGTTCAGCCTGGAGTCCCGCCACGCGAGCATCGCGTGGGGGCGCAGCCGCAGCGCGCCGATTCGCCACTCGTACTTGTAGCCGATGCGAAGCTCCCTGCCTTTCGACACCTCGAGCACGTCCTGCATCAGCTCCGCGTAGGCGGCGCCCCAGCCGCCCTGCGCCTGGACGCTCACGCCGGCGTCGGCGCCTGCGCCGCGCTTTCCCATGCCGGCCAGCGCCGGCGGCAGGCGGTCGAACGGAAAGCCCTCGAAGCGATGCTTGAGGAACGCCTCGAAGCGCCAGCCCGGCGCCTGCTCGAGCTTCAGCCCCGCGCGGTAGGAATGCAGGTAGGCGAACTTGCCTTCGTAGAGGTAGAGCGGAACCAGGTCGTGGCGCGTGCCGCCGCCGCGATAGGGCGAATCCTCGAAGCGCGAGGCGATGCCGATGCCGGCGCCGCCGGGCGCGGCAATCAGGCCGGTGAGCGGGTCGCTGTTGGCGAGCGCGCCGGGGGCGGCGAATCCCAGGCTGAGCGCGAGGGCGGCCCGGCCGCAGCGGCGCCTCATCCGCGCGGCCTCAGAGCTGCCAAGCGGCGCGCCGGAAGGTCCTGCGCCGGGCCGTGGTCGCGGGCCCTTTCTTCGCGTACTCGAACACGCGCGTGCTCACCATGAGCCGGATGTCGTCGGGAAGGCCGCGCGCAGCGTCCTGGAAGCGCGCGATGACCGGATCGGCGCTCGGCGGGGCGTCGGCCGCGAGCCTGTCGGCGAGCACCTCGTGCGGAGCGCCGGAGGCAAGGCCGTCGTGGAAGAAGCCGCGCCTGCGGTCCCACACCAGCGCCCGCTCGCTCGTGTGCAGCCCGTAGCAGAGCTGGAACAGCGTAATCTCGCCCTCGGCTTGCCACACGAACAGGTCGAAGTAATCGTCGTGGAACCAGCGCCGGCGGGCCGGGGGGTCGTCCGCGACGCCGAAGATCTCTTTCATCATCGGTCTGCGGCTCCTTTTTCGTGCCTGAAAAACAGGCACGCGGGCTCCCCCTGCGCCCTCGTCAAGCGGTTCGACATCCGGATCGTCGGACGGTTCTCCCGCCAGGGTCCGGCCGGGCGGAGCTCGCGGCGACGAGCGGCTCAGCCTACCGCGCCCCGCCCTCCAGGGCCCCGAGCAGCTCCTCGAGCGGCGGCGCGGGGCTCGCGTCCTTGAACGATTCCAGCCGGCGGCAGGTCTCGGCGCCCGCCTGCGAGAACCCGTCGGGCAGGCCGGCGGCCGCGAAGGTCGCGGCGCTTTCCTCCATCTCGCCCACCCAGCGCCACGCCTTGCGCGCGTTGCGGCGAAAACGCTCGACGCGCTCGATGGCGTCCGGCTGCGAGCCGCGCCACTCCTCGAGCAGCGCCGCCTCGACCCCCTCGTGCGCGGCGAGCGCGCGGATGCAGGCGACGAGCAGGCTGGAATTCTTGTTCCATGCCGCGTAGCAGACCTTGAGCGCCGAAGCCGCGCCGACCGGGCCGTCGAGCGCGATCGCCGCGAGAGGTCCGGAGGACAGCAGGGTCGCGAGCCGGCGGGCGTCGCCGCCCGAGAGGTAAAGCCGCGTACGCACGCCGCCGCCCGGCGGCGGGCCGATGATCCCGCCGTCGGTGAACGTCGCGCCCGCCGACTCGACGATGCGCGCGGCCTGGCGCGAAGTGTCCGGCGCGACCGCGTTCGCATCGATGTAGGCGCCGCGATATCCCGCCCGCGCGACCTCGCGCGCCAGATCGAGCGCCGCGTGCGGCGGGCAGATCGCGAGCGCCACCGTGCTCTGAGCGAGCGCATTCGCGAGCGTGCCCGCGTCCTCGAGCCCGGCTTCCTGCGCGCGCGCGCGCGTCGCGGCGCTCCTGTCGTCGCCCGCCCAGAGCACGCGCAGGCCCTTGTCGCGCAGGCGCGCGCCCACCGCCGCGCCCATCTCGCCCGGATGCAGAACCGCTACCGTATCATTCGCCACCTGCGACCTCCTGGGATCTCCGATTCCGACGCCATGCATTCCTACTTCATTCTCGCTGCACCCGGCAAGACCACGCTCGAACGGCGCGAGGTGCCCGTTCCCGCTCCGGCGCCGGGCCAGGTGCTCGTGCGCATGCGCGCCGCGGGCCTCAACCGCGGCGAGCTCATCGCCGGACACGGGCTGCTCAAGCCGGGGGCGGCGAAGCCGGCGGGAATCGAAGGCGCCGGCGAGGCGCCGGACGGCACGCGCGTGATGGGCCGCATGGCGGGGGCGTTTTCGGATTACGCGCTGATGGACGCGCGCGAGGTCGTGCCGGTTCCGCCGCATCTCTCGTGGGAAGAAGCCGCAGCCGTGCCGATCGCGTTCACGACGGTGCACGACATGCTCATCGCGCAGGGGCATCTCGAGCCGGGCGAGTGGCTGCTCGTGACCGGAATTTCGTCCGGCATCGGCGTCGCGGCGCTGCAAGCCGCGAAGGCGCTTGGAGCGAAGGTGATCGGCACATCCGGATCGCGGGAGAAGCTCGAAAAGCTGACGAGTCTCGGACTGGACGTCGCTCTGTGCACGCGCGGGGCGGATTTCTCGGAGGCGGTGATGCAGGCGACAGGCGGACGCGGCGCCGATCTCGCGGTCAACGCTGTCGGCGGCTCGCTGTTCGCCGAGTGCGTGCGCGCGCTCGCCTTCGAAGGGCGCCTCGCGACGGTCGGCTACGTGGACGGCGTGCTGAAGGCCGAGATGGATATCGAGGCCCTGCACGCGAAGCGCCTCACGCTGTTCGGCGTATCGAACAAGCTGCGCAGCGCCGAGCAGCGCGCGGCAGGGTTGCGCGCGTTCGTCTCCGATCTGCTGCCGGCGATCGCCGGGGGGAGGATCAAGCCCCTGATCGACCGGGTGTTTCCCTTCGACGAGCTGCCGGCGGCGAAGGCGTACATGGAGTCGGACGCGCAGGCCGGGAAAATCGTGGTGCGCCTGGCGGATTGATTTCTGCGTCGCGGCTGTTTACCCTCGCGTCGGCTTCACAAACAGCAGTCAAACCGGGAGGAGACCATGTCGTTGAAATCAGTAGCAGTTTCCATGCTCGCCGCGCTGTTCGCGGTGTTCGCCGCCGCGGCCGCCGCGCAACAGGGCCCGCTTCCCTACGGGCCCTCGGTCACGCTCGAGCAAGCCCAGAAGGCGGCCGCCGGCGCCGCGGCCGAGGCGCGCAAGATCAACATACCAATGGCGATCAGCATCGTCGATCCCAACGGCGATCTCGTGCTGGTCCACAAGATGGACAACACGCAGTTCGGCAGCATTCACATCGCGAACCGCAAGGCGCAGACGGCCGCGAGGTTCAAGCGGCCGACCAAGGTCCTGCAGGATCTGCTCGCCAAGGGCAGCGACTTCACCTACCTTCTCACGCTCGAGGGTGCGATGGCCGTGCAGGGGGGTATCCCGATCGTGATGAACGGCAGGATCGTCGGCGCGATCGGCACCTCGGGCGGAACCGGCCCGCAGGACACGCAAGCCGCCGAGGCAGGGCTCGCCGCGCTGAAGTAATCAAGCTCGGCGATTCGCAGAAGGGGGCCGCAAGGCCCCTTTTCCGTTCTACTGCGCCTTGATTCCCGCCTCTTTCACCACGCGACCCCAGGTCGCGTACTCGCGCTCGATGTAGCTCGCCAGGGCGGCGCTCGTGCTCGGCTTCGGCTCGAGGCCCTGTTTCGCGAGCAGATCGCGCACTTCCGAAGCGCCGAGCGCCTTCACCAGCTCGGCGTTCAGCCTCTCGACGATCTCCTTCGGCGTCTTCGCCGGCGCCAGGTACGCGTACCAGTTGAGCGCCTCGTAGCCCGGATAGCCCGACTCCGCGATCGTCGGCACGTCGGGCAGCATCGGGTCGCGCGCCGTGCCGGTGGTGGCGACCGTCGTCACCCTGCCGGCCTTCCTTTGCCCCATCGAGGACACCGGGGTGGCGAAAATGGCCGCGACCTGCCCGCCGAGCAGCCCCTGCATCGCCGGCCCGCCGCCCTTGTAGGGGACGTGCACGATGTCGATTCCCGCCATGGACTTCAGCAGCTCGCCGGCGAGATGGCCGGCGCCGCCGATGCCCGAGGAGCCGTAGGTGACGGCGCCGGGCTTGTCCTTCGCGAGCTTGACGAACTCGTCGAGCGTCCTGATGCCGAGCTTCGCGTCCACCACCAGCACGTTGGAGAACACCACCGCCATCGTGATCGGCGCCAGGTCCTTCAGTGGATCGTAGGGAAGCTTGGCGACGATGTGCGGCGCGACCGCGAGCGAGCCGACGTTCGCCAGCACCACGGTGTAGCCGTCGGGCGCCGATTTGGCCACGTAGTCGACCGCGATGTTGCCGCCCGCGCCCGCCCGGTTCTCGACCACCACCTGCTGGCCTACGCTCTCGCCGACGCTCTTGCCGAGGATGCGCGCGACGGTGTCGGTCCCGCCGCCCGGGGCGAAGCCGACCACCATCGTGATCGGCCTGCCGGGATAGGTCCCTTGCGCGTGAGCGACTGCGGCAAAGGCAATTGCGATCGCGGCAACGAGGAAACGAAGCATTCTTACCTCCCCTGGAAGACGGGCTTGCGCTTCTCCATGAATGCGACGCGGCCTTCCCTGAGGTCGGCGCTCGCGAAGCAGGCTTCGACCATCTCGTTCGCCTTTTCCAGCTCGCGCTCGGGCGCATCCTTCAGCCACTGCTGGACGGCGAACTTGGCCGCCGCCACCGTGAGCGGCGCGTTCTCGGCCACCATGGCACAGTATTCGGCGACCGTGCGCTCGAGCGCATCCGCCTGCACCACGCGGCTGACGAACCCCATGCGCAGGGCTTCTGCGGCGTCGAACTTGCGCGCCGACATGAAGATGTCCATCGCGTTCGCCGCGCCGATCACGTTCATGAAGCGCCGGATCCCCGCCGCACTGTAGCCGAGCCCGAGCCGCGCCGCGGGCATGCGGAACACCGAGTCCCCGGAGCAGATGCGCAGGTCGCAGGCCGCGGCGAGCCCGAGGCCGCCGCCCATGCAGATGCCGCGGATGCGCGCGATCACGGGCTTCGAGCAGCGCATCGGCGCCGTGTAGGCGGCCTCGATTGCGTCGTTGTACTCGAGCTGCGCCTCGGCGGTGCCGCGCAGCTTCTCGAACTGCGAGATGTCGGCGCCGGAGACGAAGGCCCTGTCGCCGTCGCCGGCGAGCACGATCACGCGCAGCGCCGGGTCGGCCTCGAGCGCGGCGATCGTCTGCGGCAGCGCGCGCCACATGTCGTAGGTCATCGCGTTCAGCCTGGGCGGGTTGGAGAAGAGCACCGTCGCCACCGCGCCCTCGACCCTTGTCTTCAGCTCTGCCATCACACCACTCCGATCTTCCTGAATCGCCCGATCTCGGCCGCTGCATAGCCCAGCTCGGCGAGCACTTCGTCGGTATGCTGCCCCAGCTCGGGCGTCGGCGCGACCAGCTCGGCCGGGGTGCGCGAGAGCTTCACCGCCTGGTTGACCAGGCGCAGGCTGCCCAGCCGCGGATGCTCGACCGGGGCCGCCGCCCGGACATGCCCGACCTGCGCATCGGCGAACACCTCGTCCATCCTGTAGATCGGGCCGCACGGCACGCCGGCGCGGTTGAGGGTGTCGATCCATTGCGCGCTCGGGCGCTTCCCGAGCGCCGCATTGAGCTCGGCGTTCAGGTGCGCGCGGTTTTCCGCGCGGCGCGGCTGATCCGAGAATTCCTCGCGCGCGAGCAGGTCCTCGCGCGCGATCGCCTTGCACAATCGCCGCCACATGCCGTCGCCCGAGGCCGCGACGTTGATGTAGCCGTCGGCGGTCGTGTAGGCCGAGGTCGGCATGCTGGTCGGATGGTCGTTGCCGACCTGCGGCGGCACTTCGCCCGCCATGAGATAGCGGGCCGCCTGGAAGTCGAGCAGCGCGATGCCCGATTGCAGGAGCGAGGATTGCACCCACTGGCCCCTCCCCGAGGTCTCGCGCTCGAGCAGCGCGGTGAGCACGCCGAGCGCTGCGAAAAGGCCCGCCGCCACGTCGGCGACCGCGCACCCGACCCGCACCGGCCCCTGCCCCGGGATCCCCGTGACCGACATGATCCCGCTCATGCCCTGGGCGATCTGGTCGAAGCCCGGGCGGTCGCGGTAGGGGCCGTCCTGGCCGAATCCCGACACGCTGGCGAGGATGATGCGCGGATTGATCCCGGCGAGCGATTCGTAGTCCACGCCGAGCCGGAATTTCACGTCCGGGCGGTAGTTCTCGACCACCACGTCGGCGGTCTTCACCAGCCGCGCGAGCACCTCGCGCGCCTCGGCAAGCTTGAGGTTGAGCGTCATCGAGCGCTTGTTGCGGTGCAGGTTCTGCATGTCCGGCCCGTCGCGCGGCCCGCCCATGCTCTCGTTCGGGTCGACGCCCGGCGGCGACTCGATCTTGATCACGTCGGCGCCGAAGTCGGCGAGCTGCCGCACGCAGCTCGGGCCCGCGCGCACGCGAGAGAGATCGAGGACGCGGAACCGTGAAAGCGCGGCGGAAGCGGAGATCTTCGGCATGCCAGGGCCCGGCGGCGGGAGTATAGCGGCGCGCACGGCCGGGGAATCGAACCCGTTCGCGCGGTGTTTACCCTTCTTACAAGGAGGAGCCGATCATGAAATCGTACGCTGTCGCCCTGTTTTCGTTGCTGCTTGCCTTCGCCACCGCCACCGCCTTCGCCCAGGCCCCGACGCGCGTGCGGGGCACCATCGCCGCCGTCGACGGCGACATGCTCTCGGTCAAGTTGCGCGACGGCAAGGACCTGAAGGTGAAGCTCGCCCCGGACGCCCGGATCGGCACCTCCAAGCGGATCGCGCTCGCCGACCTGAAAGCCGGCACCTACATCGGCGTCACCGCCATGAAGGCGGCGGACGGCAAGCTGACCGCCGTGCAAGTGAGCACCATTCCGCCCCAGGCGCCGGCCGGCCACACGCCCTGGGACTCCGGGCCTGGCGCGACCATGACCAACGCCAACCTCACCGGCATGGCCAAGTCCGCCGGCGGCAACGAGATCACCCTCGAGGCGAAGGGCCAGTCGTACAAGATCCTCGTCCCGGACAACGCGGTCATCCACACCTCGGTGCCCGCCGACCGCTCGGCGCTCGAGGTCGGCGAGTACGTCTTCGCCGTCGGCCCGGCCGACGCGAGCGGCGTCGTCACGGTGCGCGGAGTTACCGTCAGCAAGGACGGCTTCAGGTCGCCGCAGTAGCACCACCCCGCCGCTACGCGGCACCCCTCCTCAACGAGGAGGGGAAAGTGCCGCGTCGAGAGCTTCGACCAGCGGGCCGAGCTTCGGCGGGCTCGCTTCGAGCCCCACTTCGACTTTCGCATCGCGCAGCGCCGCGGAAGCGACCGGCCCGATCGAGGCGACCAGCGTGCGGTTGAGCGCCGCGCGCAGCGTATCGGCGCGGCCCAGGCGCTCCGCGACCGCGAACAGATTGCGCAGCTGCTCGGAATTGGTGAACACCACGGCGTCCACCTTGCCGCGTTCCAGCGCTTCGACCAGCCCGGCGAGCGGCGCCGTGTCCTCGGGCAGCGACCAGCGGTAGAGCGGTACCTCGATCACCTCCGCGCCGCGCGCGCCCAGTGCTCGCTCGAGCTCCGCATTGGCCGCGCCGAAGCGCTGCACCAGCACCCTCTCGTCGGTCAGCGGCATCCCGCCGATCGCCTGCAGCACTTCGCGCGTCGTGTAGGGATCGACAGCCGAGAGGTCGATGCGCACGCTGCGCCCGCGCAGCGCGCCGGTCGGTTTGGGGCCGCGCGCGAGCACCTTCATGCGCCCGAGCAGGCCCAGCAGCGATTCGGTCAGTCCCAGGGCGTCGGTCGCCTTGAACAGCGCGCGCGTACCGACGCCTGTCTGGAAAATCGCCAGCTTCGCCGGGCGCGCCCCGAGCTCATCGACCAGGGCGCGAATCTGCGCCGGATCGACATCGGGAATCTCCGCGAGCGCGGGTGCCCGGATCGGGACCCCGCCCCGCTTGGCGATGAGATCGGCCAGCTGCTCGCCGAGCCGGCTCTCGAGGATGGCGACCCGCTTCCCTTTCATCGCGCAGCGCTCGCACCGGCGATGCGCCCGAACACCGATCCGTTGGTGAGGCCCGTGCCGCCCGGATAGTTGAACCAGAAGATCCCGCCGACGAGTTCCCCGGCCGCGTACAGGCCCGGGATGGGCTCGCCGTCGGAAGACATCACCTGCGCTTCGGTGTTGATGCGCAAGCCGCCGAACGTGAACGTGATGCCGCAGGTCACCGCGTAGGCTTCGAGCGGCGGCATGTCGATCGCGTTCGCCCAGTTCGATTTCGGGATCGCAAGTCCCTCGGTCCTCCTGCCGTCCTTCACGTTCGGGTCGAACGGAATGTCGGCGCGCACCGCGCGGTTGAACGCCTGGATCTCGGCCAGCGCCGCTTCATGATCGACATCGTCCAGCTTGCGCACCAGCTCCTCCAGCGAGTCCGCCACCCGCTTCGTCACCTGCCGGATCTTGTACTCGTCGCGCAGCAGGTGCTTCACCTTGGCGTCGAACAGCTGCCAGGCGAACTGCCCCGGCTGCGCGAGGATGACGCGGCCGTATTTCGCGTAGGTGTAGTTGCGAAAATCCGCGCCCTCGTCGACGAAGCGCCTGCCCTCGGCATTGATCATGATGCCGAACGGGTAGGAGTGCTTCTGGAACTGGTCGCCCACCGCCAGGTCGCCGAACTCCGGCGCGTTCCTCTCCCAGCCGACCGCGTGGCAGCCCGACCAGTTGCCGGCGGCCGCCGCTCCGATGTCGAGCGCCATGCGGATGCCGTCGCCGGTGTTGAAGCGCGTGCCGCGCACCTTGGCGAGCTCCCAGCCCGGCCCGAGATTGCGCGTGCGCCATTCGGGGTTCGCCTGGAAGCCCCCGCACGCCAGCACCACGGACTGCGACTGCAGATCGAGCGTTTTTCCGAGATGCCTGACCCGCACTCCCCGCACCCCGTCGTCGTCCGCGAGGAGCGAGCCGGCGCGCGCCGAGTACCAGATCTCGACGCCGTTTTTCTTCGCCGCCGCGGTGAGTGAATCAACGAGCCCTGGGCCGCCGCCCACCGTCTCCACCGTCATGCCGCCCCAGAACTTGAACTTGCCGCCCACCTTGAACGCCTGGCGGCCCCAGATGGGCGCGAAGCGCACGCCCTTGGAGCGCATCCACAGCACCGTGTCGAAGCTTCGCTTCACCAGCACCTCGGTGAGGTCGGGATCGCAGCGGTACTGCGTGATGCGCGCCATGTCGTCGAGGAACTGCTCTTCGGTGTAGGCGCCGAAATCGGTCTGCGCGACTTCGGCGTCGGAGAGGTCGGGCATCAGGCGCCGCAGATCCTCGACGCCGCGGTAGGCGATGCGCATGCCGCCGGCGGTGAAGCGCGAGTTGCCGCCCGATTCGTCCTCGGGCGCGCGTTCGAGCACCAAGACGCGCTCGCGCCGCTCGCGCGCCGCGAGTGCCGCGCACAGTGCGGCGTTGCCTCCTCCGACGACGATGACGTCCCAGTCCGACATGCGCCCCTGCGGCCCGGTCAGCCGTGCCAGTCGGCGACCTTCAATTCCCGCACCCGGCCGAACTCGCGCGTGTTGCGGGTAACGAGAGTGGCATTGTGCGCGAGCGCGGTGGCGGCGATCAGCGTGTCCATCGGGCCGATGCCTTCGCCGCGCTGCTCCAGATCACGACGCACCTCCGCTGCCCGGCGCGCAATCGAGGAATCGAAAGCGAGGACTTCGACCGTCGCAAGCAACTGCTCGAACTGGGCCTGACGGCGCGCCGAATCACGAGAGCCGAGCACACCGACCCACAATTCGTACGCGACTATGGCGGGCAACGCCACTTCCCCCGCCGGCACGGCGAGCAACTTCTCGGCAACCGAGCCCTTCCCCCTGAAGTAGTCGACGATCGTGTTCGCGTCCAGACAGTACATCGCTACACGCGCCGTCTGCGGACGTCCTTCGCCTTCGATTTCCGTATCTGCTCGACGGACGGAAAATCGGGCCACGCGCCGGCAAGCGCGCGCACCGCCTCCGGCCACTCGCTTCCGGCGCGCCGCCTGATGCGCTCGGCCACCCATTTGCTGAGGGGCACACCCTCGGCGCGCGCCGCCGCACGGGCCTTGTTTTCCGTTTCATCGTCGAGATAGATGGTCACCTGGCCCATGAACGCGCCCTCGCTCCGTATATGTGCAAGTATAAGTGGCGTGCCGACGACGCGCAAGCGACCCGGGATGTCCGCCTCAGAACTGGTAGCGGCGCATCCCGCCGTCCACGGGAATCACCGCGCCGGTGATGTAGCGCGCAAGAGGCGAGGCGAGAAAGCACACCAGGTGCGCAATGTCCTCGGGCTTGCCGTACTCGCCGAGCGGGATCTCGTGCTCTTCCTCCCGCTTGCGGCGCTCGGGGGGGTAGTTGCGCAGGATCTGTTCGCTCTCGATGCGCCCCGGCGGGATCGAGTTCACCGTGATGCCGTGGCGCCCCAGCTCGCGCGACAGGCCCTTCGCCCAGGCGTGCATCGCCGCCTTCGCGGCGAAAGCGCCGTTCAGACCCTCGGGCTCGGACTTGCCGGTGATGTTGATGATGCGTCCCCAGCGGCGCTCGATCATCTGCGGCAGCAGCCGGTGCGTGAGCTGGCGCTGGCGCGTGAAGTTGAGCGTCATCGCCTCCTCCCACTGCGCCTCGCTCGCCTCGAGCGTGAACCTGCGGCTGCCGCCGGCGTTGTTGACGAGGATCTCCACCGAGCCGAGTCCCTCTAGCGCCTTTCTCGCGATGATCTCGGGAGCGTCTTCGCGCAGGAAGTCGCATTCGATGACCACCTGTTTCCCCCCTGTCTCCCGCTCCAGGGCTTCAAGCCGGTCGCGGCGGCGCGCGACGATCGCGAGTCGGACTCCCTCGCGCGCCAATGCCGCCGCGATGCCCCGCCCGATCCCCGCGCTCGCTCCGGTGACGAGCGCGGTGCGCCCCGCGATTCCGAGCTCCATCTACACGAGCTGCGCGAAGATCACGATCATCCCCGCGACCGAGACCGCCCACACTCCCGTGCGCAGCCACGGCACCCCGACCAGATACACGACGGCGTAGGCGACGCGCGCCCAGAAGAAGATCTGCGCGCCGAGCAGGGTCATGTCGTTGGTCTTTCCCGCGGCGACCGCGGCAAGCACCAGCGCGGCGAACAGCACCAGGTCGTGGGCCATGTTGAGCTGCGCGCGATGCGCGCGCCCGGCCCAGCCCTTCAGCTCGGGGAATCCCTCGCGGTTTCCGACCAGCGGCAGCAGCCCCACCTGGTTGAACGCGCCCTGCACCGCGACGACGATCTGGATGAAGGCGAGCGCGACCGACGACACCAGCAAGGACAGTTCGGGTTTCATTTCGACCTCCTCCCTCGGAATGGAGGCTGCACCCTACGCCGCCCGCGCCTCGCCAGTCAACGATCGGGCAGCTTGCGCGTGCTAGAGTTTCGGCCCCATGGCAGCGCTCGACCGCTCGGCCGAGGACGTCGGCAACATCGTTCTTCTCGAGCACGTCAACGTGACGCAGCCCGACCAGCGGCTCGCGACGCTGTTCTACGTCTCGGGCCTGGGCCTCACGCGCGACCCGTACCTGATGGTCGGCCTGGACAACATGTGGATCAACATCGGCCGCAACCAGATGCACCTGCCGAGCCGCGAGCCGCAGCGCGTGCGCGGCACCATCGGCCTGGTGCTCCCCGATCTCGGCGCGCTCAAGGCTCGCTTCGCGAAAGTGGCGCCGCAGCTCGAGGGCACGCAATTCTCCTGGCAGGACCGCGGCGCCTGCGTGGAGGCGAGCTGCCCGTGGGGCAACCGATTTCGCTGCCACGCGCCCGCGCCGGAGTTCGGACCCACCGAGCTCGCCATGGCGTATGTCGAATTCGACGTGCCGGCCGGGACCACCGACGGAATCGCGCGCTTCTACTCCGGGATCATGGCGGCGCCCGCCTCGGTCGCGAAGCGCTACGGCGCGCCGGCGGCCGATGTGCGCGTCGGCCGCAACCAGCACCTTTACTTCACCGAGGCGGAAGCGACGGTGCCCGATTGGGACGGTCATCACATCCAGATTTACATCGCCGATTTCTCCGGCCCGCACCGCAAGCTGCTCGAGCGCGGGCTGATCAGCATGGAAGCGAACCAGCACGAGTGGCGCTTCACCAACATCGTCGACCCGGCCAGCGACCGGCTGCTCTACAGGCTCGAGCACGAGGTGCGCAGCATGAAGCACCCCCTCTATGCGCGTCCGCTCGTCAACCGCAATCCCGCGCAGAGCAACATCGGGTACTTGGCCGGCCACGACGCGTTTCGCGGCACCTTCTAGCGATTCGAACTCCGGAACGCGGGCGGCACGGCGCTTGCGGGGGAACGGTCACTGGCCCCGCAGCCAGGTGATTTCCTTCAACCGCATCGTCAAAGGAGTTTGCATGAAATTCAAGGCAGTACTGGCAGTTGCAGTGGCGTGCGCGACGGTTCCTTTCGCCGTCTCCGCGCAGGATCCGTCGCGCTACGGCGACAGCTCGCCGGGCATGGGCGGCGCAGAATCCACCCAGCGGCAGGGCACTTTCATGAGCCGCATCCTGGGCTCGGCGCCCGCGCCGACAGCCACCTTCGCGACCTTTCCCACCGGCCCGCAAGGCATTGACGGCGCCGCGATCGGCGCCGGCGAGACCCGGAGCGACCGCACCGTACCGCCCGTTCCCGCGCAGTAAGCGCGCTCGCCCCCGCGCGGGGGCGAGCGCTCCCGCGCGCCTCTCCCCTGGAGGTGTCCATGAACCACATGCACACGACTTCGCTCGCGATTTTCCTCGCGCTCGGCGGCGCGCCGATGGCCATCGGCGCGCCGCGCGCGCAGAGCGAGCTCGAATGCGGCGTCGCCGCCGACATGGCGGTCGTGGCGCGCTCGCTCGCCGAGGAGGAGGTGCAGCGTCCCAAGGCCGATGCGATCATGCGCCGCATCTACGCGGTCAGCACATCGCGCGGCCAGGACCTGATGAACAGCGTCGTCGGGGCGGCCTACGGCGCCAAGCTCGACTCGGGGCAGGTGTTCGCGGAGAGGCTGCTCGCCACTTGCCTGGAAAACGGCGGCGACATGGACGACGTGCTCGGCCGCACGCTCTGAGCGCCGCCCCGCCTACCTCACGACCCGGATACGATTGGCGACCGACCTGATGCCGCCGATGCCTTCGGCAAGGAACTGAGCGCGCTCCTTCTCGTCCTCGGTCTCGACGAAGCCGCTCAGCTCGACGTGGCCCTTGACGGTGTGCACGCGGATGTTCTGCGAGCCCACCGAGCGGTCGCGCATCAGCTCGGCCTGGATCCTGGCCGTGATCACGCTGCTGTCGAGGTACTGGCCGGCGCTTTCCTGGGTCGGCGAGCCGGCGCACGCGCCTAGCGCGACGGCGAGCGCCGCGGCACCGAGCGCGGCCCGGATTGACGGACGATTCATGACCGCTTCGACAGCGGGACCGCGACAGAAAATCCCGCTCCTATAATCCGCCGGTGCCGATCCCCCCGCGCCTCGCCATCGCGGCCGCGCTCGCGGTCGTCTGCGCCGTTGCGGCCGGCCCGAGGAGCGCAAGCGCCTGGGGTCCCGAGGGCCATCGCATGATCGGCGACATCGCGCAGCGGCTTCTCACCGAGCGCGCATCGCGCCAGGTCGCCGGGCTGCTCAAGTACGACCGCCTGGCCGATCGCACGCCCTCGCGTCGCAGCACTCTCGGCGAGATCGCCAACTGGGCGGACGAGATCCGCAGCGAGGCGTGGTCGAAGAAGTACTCGCGGTGGCATTACGACGACATACCGCTGTGCGCGAGCGCGCCGCAATCGAAGATCTGCCCGCGCGGCAACTGCGCTTCCGCGCGCCTTGCGCAGCAGCTCGAGATTCTCAAGGACCGGGGAAAGCGCTGGCGCGATCGCAACGAGGCGCTGAAATGGGTGGTGCACCTCGCGGGCGATATTCATCAGCCGCTGCACGCCGCCAACAACGGGGACCGGGGCGGCAACGGCATCTCGGTCACGTTTTTCGGCGCGGACCGCGGCCGTTGGGGAGCTCTGAACCTGCACGCCGTCTGGGACGAGCAGCTGGTCGAGCGCCTGGTGGCCGAACGCGGCGGCGAGGCGGCGATCACCGCGAAGCCGATCGCGGCAAGCGACCAGGCCGCCTGGCAGCGGGGCTCGATCGGAGCCTGGATGGCCGAGTCGAACGCGCTCGCGCGCAGCGTCGCGTACGGAGGCATCCCGGGGTTCCGCTGCGGTGCCGCTGTCGCCCAGCCGTTCCCGATCGACGACGCGTATTACTCGGCCGCGGCGCCGCAGGTCGAGCGGCAGATCAGGAAGGCGGGCGTGCGCCTCGCGAAGCTGCTGAACGAAGCGCTCGACCCTCGCTAGCGCGCCGGCACCTCCGGCTTGATCGCGTCGCACTTGACCGGGCGCAGGCAGTACTCGCGCGTCGTCGTGCGCGGCCCGACGCCCGAGCTCTCGTACGGCATCGCGCACACCGAGAGCCTCTGCGCCTGCGAGCACTGCCACAGCCGGTTGATGAAGCCCAGGCCGTAGTGCGCCGAGAGATATCCCCAGTTGACGAGCCGCTCGCGCGTCACCTGGTCGAGCGCGCTGAGGCGCGTGGGGATGTTGCCCAGGTCGGCGAGGTCGTCGATCTCGATCCACGGCTCGGGGCGCGGCTCGAAATACTGGTGCGCGGGCGGCAGGCGCTGCACCCCCCAGTACGCTCCGTCGCCGCCGAAGCACAGCGCCTTGAGCCGGTAGCTCGGCTCGCCTTTTCTCTCCTTTTCGAGCCGGCGGTCCTCGCTGCGGTACAGCGCGCAGTGCGCCGCGTTGTCCTCGGTGTAGCTGATCGCGCGATCCAGCATCGCGTCGATGCGCAGCAGGTCCGGCTCGGTCGAGGTGATGCCCATCACGCGAAAGCCCTGCGAGAGCCAGTTCGTCGCCGGATCCGGGTCGAATCCGAACGTCCGCCCGCCGTCCGAGATCAGCTCGTCGAGCGCGTAGCGCGACTGGTTGATGCGCCTGCGGTTGGCCTGGTCCACGGCCACCATGCCCAGGTTGTCGCGCACGCCGCCGTCGGTCAGGTAGACCTCCTCGCGATAGCGCGCGCGGTCCTCGTCGCGGATGGTTCTTCGAGTGTGCGCGCGCGGATCGTTCGCGTGCACGAACTGGACCGGCCGGCAATCCTTCCAGTCGTCGGCGCGCGCGCTCGGCGGCCGGAGATAAAGCGGCGACAGGAACGGCGGAAAGGCGCTCGAGGCGGCCACCGCCTGCGCAAGGCGCGTCTCGCCCGGGGTCGTCCATCCCGCCGATGGCCCGCCCATCGCGTTCGATCTGAACTGCCAGAGCTCCCCGGTCTGGAGGCTGGTCGCGTTGAAGATGAACAGCGGCCCGCCGGTCTTGCCGAGGTCGGCGAGCTTCGCCCCGCCGAACAGGATCTCATCGTAGCGGTTCGCCACCACGTCCGCCGAAGATCCTCCGGGAAAGAATCCCGAGACGACCGCGGGAACGTCGATCGTCGTGTCCGCCAGGCGCTTCATCAGCGGTTCGGAGACCCTGGACTCGAAATTCGTCGCGATCCTCACCTCGAGCGGGAGCGCGCCCGAGGGGCCGGCCGCGTCGAGCGTCCGGGTCTCGAACTCGAGTTCGCCCCAGGCCTTCGCGAGCATGCCGGCGGTGATGCTGCCTCCGGAGACGCTCGAGACGACCGCCAGCTCGGCGAGCAGCCCGGCCTCGTTCAGCCGGCGCAGCGCGCCGATGTGATAGAGCATCGCGCGGTAGCCGCCGCCCGAGAGGCTCAAGGCGAAATTTCGCGCCGGGTCCGGCTTCTCGACCGGCGCCCACAGCCGATCGCGGCACCAAGCGTCGTCCGCGTATTCGCCTTCGGCGCCGAGCGCGCCGCCGGAACCGGACAGGCACGCCAACGCGATTACGAGCGCATTCCGCAAGCGCATATCCCCTCCCCCGAAGAGCGACTGCGCCGCGGATGTTATCGCTTGCCGATAGCGTTATCCCTGCGTCCTGCGCGCAGGCTGCGAGTGCGCTTTCAGGCGTTGGGCCGGACCTGGCCGTCGACGACCCTGACCCGGTCGCCCGGCCGCCACGCCGGCGGATTCGCTTCCGTGAGCACGCGGGTCGACCCGTCCTCGAAGCGGATGGTGATCTCGTAGGACTTGCTGGTCTTGACGCGCTTCTCGATCATGTCGCCCGCCACCGCGCCGCCGACCGCGCCTAGGACGGTGGCCGCGTCCCGCGTGCGGCCTTCGCCGAACTGGCGGCCGACCACCGCGCCGGCCACGCCGCCCGCGACTACGCCCGCGCCCGAGGATTCGCCCGGGCGCTCGACCTCGCGCACCGATTCCACGACGCCGCACACGGAGCAGACGGTTCGCGCCGGCACGCGGCTCGCGACCTGCGCGGGCGCCGCGCGCGGCAGGGCGGCCGCGGGCGCAGGCTTCTGGGAAGCCGGCGGCACGGCGCCCTGGCCGGGATCGCCGCTGGTCGTCGGTATCCAGCCCATCATGGCGGCGATGCCCGCGCCGGAGAGGAGAATGACCGCCGCGGCGGCGATCAGCAGCAAGGGGTGAACGGGCCTACCGGCTTGCGGATTCACAGGAGCCCCACGTTCGGGTACAGGATGATCGCGAACCAACAGGCGGTGAGAACGGCGATGAGAACTCGCAGGCGTATCGTCATGTCCACTCCCGGCAGAAGACCGGCGCAACGATAGGCAAGTGCCGCGCCGCGCGCAGCCGCGCCGCCTTGATCCTGCTGTCGGAGCGCGATGACGCGCTGTAGTGGCGCGATGACAGCGCCTAGGCCGGAAGCGGCCGGTGCTCCTTCAGATGCGCCTTGAGATCGAGCGCGATCTTGAGCCCGATGAGCAGAAGGAGCGCCCAGAGCGGCGAGCCCAGCAGCATCGCGGCGAAGCCTCCGAGCAGGATCGTGAGGTGCAGCACCACCACCCGTCCGTAGGGCTGCTGCATCAACTCGGTGAGCGCCGCGCGGCGGAATTCGCCGCGATACAGATAATTCCAGATGAACGAGAACAGGTGGCTCGCCGCGAGCGCGGCGATCGGAAGCGCCAGATCGAATTCCAGCGCCGCCTGCCAGAGCGCATCGAGCGTCCAGAGCCCGCGCACGAGCTTGTCGTACTCCCGGGTTCCGAAAAGCCCGAACACGAACACGCCGTGGATCGCCGTGAACATGCCGTAGTGGACGACGAAGAACGGCACCATGAAAAGCTTGCCGCCCCACAGCGCGAGGTCCGACGGGTCCGCGCACAGCATGCGCAGGGCGTTGAGCGCGCCGATGAGCACGTTCTCCAGCCAGAACAGAACCAGCAGCGGGAACACGGGCCATTGCCAGGCGAGTACGCCGTACAGCGGCAGCAGGTTCGCCGCGACGAGCACCCACGCCGAGGGCGAGCGCGAGGCATCGCGGATGAGATCCGCGCCGGCGCCGCGCCGCGGCAGCCGCGCGACGACCTGGTCGATGATGCGCCGGGTTTCCTCGTCGTCGCCCCCGGATGGGACCTCGGCGCGCATCCTTTCGGCGATCTCCTCCGGACCCAGATCCGGATACTTCCTGACCATCTCGCGCGCGACCAGGCGCGCGATGAGCGGCGTTAGCAGCCGCGCCAGCCACGGTGGCGCCCGGGTGATCCTCGTGTCGCGGGGGCTCAGCGGCCGATGCGCGTGTTGGCGAGCGCCAGCCGGTCGACGAGGTTGCGGGCGAGCGCGCGCGTGAGCGTGAGCTGCGCGCCGCCGCTCATCTGCGCCAGCGCCTGCGGCTCGAACTCGGCGAGCAGCAGATCGGTCGCCGACTCCACGGTCGCGTGGCGCGGCAGCGAGCCGCCCCAGATGTAGGCCATCTCGCCGAAGCACTCCCCCTGGCTGACCATGTTGAGCAGGCGTCCGCCCCTGGTCACCTTGGCCTCGCCCTGCGCGAGGAAGAAGAAGCTCCGCCCAGGGTCGTTCTCCTTCACGATCGGCTTGCCCTTCGGCACGCGCGTCCACTTCCCGGCGCGCGCCAGCTCCCAGAGCTCGGAGTCGGCGAGCGCCGAGAGCATCTCGACCTTCTTCAGCGACACGTATTTCTCGCTGTCGGGGATCGCCCCGGCCGGCAGGGCCGCCTGCCCGACCTTGGAGAGCTCAAGCGCGAGCTCGCCCCAGCTCGCGTAGCGGTGCTCGGGCTTCTTCTTCATCGCCCGCAGCACCACCGCGTCCACTTCCTTCGGCAAGCCGGCGCGCACGCTGGAAGGCGGCGCGGCGTCCTCGGTCAGGATCTTCTGCACCAGCGCCTCGAGGCTGTCCGCCGTGAAGGGACGCCGGCCGGCGAGCAGCTCGTAGAGCACCACGCCGAGCGAGTACATGTCGCTCGCGAAGGTGAGGTCCTTGCCCTCGATCTGCTCGGGCGACATGTAATAGGGCGAGCCCATCGCCGCGGTCTGCACCGCCTGGCTCTTGCGCAGGAACGCCGCGCCGAAGTCGGCGATCTTCACGTCGGTGCCGCTCGCGATCATGATGTTCGCCGGCTTGATGTCGCGGTGGACGATGCCCTCCTTGAACGCGTAGTCGAGCGCGCCGCAGCACTTGAAGCCGATCTGCAGCACGTCGGCGACCGGGAGGAGCTTGTCGGGTTCGACATGCCGCGACAGCTCGCCGCCCGTCACGAGCTCCATCGCGATGTGCCCCGAGTCTTCCTGCACCACCGCGTCCAGGATCGCCACGATGTGAGGGTGGCGGAGCTTCCCGGCAAGCGAGGCCTCGTTGAGGAACTGCGAGCGGTAAACGGTGCCGAACTCGGGGTCGCGGAACACCTCGGGCTCTATGGTCTTCAGCGCGACCTCCTTTCCGGTGAAGGTGTCCTTCGCGAGATACACCGTCCCGGTCGCGCCCTTGCCGAGCAGTTTCTGGATGTCGTACTTGCCGACCTGAAGGCTGAGGTC
>Ga0156285_1105_pt1 | contig 48769 bp, 53 predicted proteins | sample RifCSPlowO2_12_FD_107934 | JGI IMG/M metagenome (GOLD analysis project Ga0156285, IMG submission 107934) | Betaproteobacteria bacterium RIFCSPLOWO2_12_FULL_68_20 | reverse complement strand
TGGAATTGGACGCCCGGTTCTGGCTGATCCAGATCTTCAACGGGGTCTCGTACGGGGCGCTGCTGTTCCTGCTGGCGAGCGGCCTGACGCTGATCTTCGGCGTGATGCGCATCGTCAACCTCGCGCACGGCGCGTACTTCCTGCTGGGCGGCTATGTCGCGCTGTCGGTGATCTGGGCGACGGGCTCGTGGGCGCTCGCCATCCCGCTGGCCGCCCTCGCGGTGGCGCTGATCGGCCTTCTCATGGAGCGGGTGTTCCTGCGGCCGCTCGGATTCGATCCGCTGCGCCAGGTGCTGCTGACGGTGGGCTTCGCGTTCCTGTTCCAGCAGGGAGCGCTGGACATCTGGGGCGGGGATCCCCTGGACATCGACCCGCCCGCCGTCCTGAAGCAGAGCCTGGTGGTCGCGGGGCTGCACCTGCCCGTGTATCGCATCTTCATGATCGGCGTGGCGCTCGCGGTCGGCCTGGTCCTGTGGCTGGTGATGGAGCGCACGCGCGTGGGGGCCATGGTGCGCGCGGCGGTGGACGACTCCGAGATGGCGCGCGGGGTCGGGATCGACACCTCGCGCGTGTCGATGCTCATCTTCGCGCTGGGTGCGTTTCTCGCCGCGCTGGGAGGGGTGATCGGCGGGCCATTCCTCGGCGTCTACCCGGGGCTCGACTTCGAGATCCTGCCGATCGCCTTCGCCGTGGTGATCATCGGCGGCATGGGAAGCCTCGCCGGCGCGGCGGTGGGCAGCCTGCTGGTCGGGCTGGCGGACAATTTCGGCAAGGCGCTGTTCCCGGAGATCGCCTATTTCAGCCTGTACGCGCCGATGGTGCTGATCCTGGCGGTGAAACCGACCGGCCTGTTCGGCAGGGAGTGAGGCGAGCGCGATGAGCGGCCGGCGCAAGCTCGCGATGCTGATCGGGGTTCTCGCCGCGCTCGCGGCGTGGGCGCCGTTCGCGGGACCGTTCGCGATCCTGCTCATCACGCAGGCTCTCGTGCTCGCCATCGTGGCGATGAGCCTCGATCTTCTGCTCGGCTATACCGGGCTGCCCTCGCTCGGCCAGGCCGCCTACCTGGGCGTGGGGGCGTACCTGACGGCGATCCTCGCCACCCGGTACGGATTCGGGATGGACTGGAGCTTCTGGCTGGTGATCGTGCTCGGCGCGCTCGCCGGCGCGGCGACCGCGGCGTTGTTCGGCCTGTTCGCCATTCGCGCGACCGGCGTGTACTTCCTCATGATCACGCTCGCGCTCGGCATGTGCGTGTGGGGGCTGGCCTATCGCTGGAACTCCCTCACCGGCGGCGACAACGGGATCAATCTCCCCGGTCGGCCGGAGTTCGGCATCCGGCTCGCCGACGACCTGACCTACTTCTACGTGGTGTTCGGCTTTTTCGTCGCCTCGCTCGGGGCGCTGCACGTGATCGTCCAGTCCCCGTTCGGCCGCAGCCTGGTGGGAATTCGCGAGCGCGAGCTGCGCATGCGCGTCCTCGGATACAACACCTGGCTGCACAAGTACATCGCGTTCGTGATCGCGGGCGGCTTCGGCGGGCTCGCGGGGGTGCTGCTGGCGTACAAGAACGGGCTGGTGAGCCCCGAGGACGTGATCCTCACCACCTCGGTGGACGTGCTGCTGATGGTGGTCCTGGGCGGCCCGGGGACGCTGGTGGGCGCGGCGCTCGGCTCCGCGGTGGTGGTTTTCCTGCGCGAGTATCTCAGCACGCTGGTGCACTGGTGGCCGTACGTGCTGGGAGGCGTCTATGTCCTGACGATTCTTTATCTACCCGGCGGCCTGATGGGGATTCCGGAGCACGTGCGCCGCTGGCGCTTGAGGTCCGCAAATCACTGAAGGAGGGGATAGCTATGACAGGCAGCAGCGGTTTCAGCAGGAAATTGGCGGCGGCGTGTGCGGCATTGGCGGTGACGGCGCCGGCCGCGGCCGAGGAATTGCGCATCGGCTTCCTCGCGCCGATGACCGGTATCTTCGCGCAGGTCGGCAAGGACATGGCGAACGGCTTTCAGATGTACCTGGACGAAACCGGAGGCAATTTCGGCGGCGCCAAGGTGACGCTCATCGTCGAGGACGAGGAGGGCAAGCCGCCGGTCGGCGTGCGCAAGGCCGAGAAGCTGGTGCGGCAGGACAAGGTCCACATGTTCATCGGCGGGCTGCTCGCGCCGACGGGATACGCGCTCGCGCCGGTGAGCACGCGGCTCAAGACCGTCTACATCGCATCGATTCCGGCGGCCGACGACCTGACGCAGCGCGACCTGGCGAAGTACCCCTACCTCGTGCGCACCGGCTGGACCAGCTCCCAGCCGCACCATCCGCTCGGGCAGTGGGCGTGCGAGCAGGGCTACAAGCGCGTGGCCGCGGTCGCGGCCGACTATGCCTTCGGCCACGAGGTGGTGGGCGGATTCCAGAAGGCCTTCGAGGGCTGCGGCGGCAGGATCATCCAGAAAATCTGGCCGCCGCTCGGGACCAAGGACTTCGGCCCGTACATCCCGACCATCAAGCAGAGCGCGGACGCGATCTTCTCGCTGATGGTGGGGCCGATGGCGCTGCAGTTCCCGAAGCAGCTCGCGGCCTCCGGCAACAAGAAGCCGGTGCTGGGCGGCGGCACCAGCTACGACGAGTTCGTGCTTCCGGCGATGGGCGAGGAGGTGATCGGCCACGTCTCGGCGCTGCAATACAGCGCCGCGCTCGACACTCCCGGCAACTCGTCGTTCGTGAAGAGGTACCGCGCCAAGTACGGCAAGGTTCCGTCGTATTACTCCGAGAGCAACTACACCACCGCGCAGATGATTCACGAAGTCATGGAGACGTCGCGCGGCAAGTGGCCCGGGGCGGCGCAGTTCGTCAAGATGCTCTCGGCCGTCAAGGTGGACGCGGTGCGCGGTCCGGTGCGCCTGGACGAGATGAGGAACCCGGTCCAGAACATCTATATCAAGAAGGTCGAGAGAAGGAAGATGTTCGGCTACGAGAAGGACGAGCTGTGGAACACCGTCATCAAGACCTACCCTGACGTGGGGCAGTTCTGGAAGTACGGCAAGCAGCAGTTCCTGAAGCAGCCCGTCTACAGCCGCGACTTCCCTCCCTGCAAGTACTGCGAGTGACGACGGCGAGCTCCGGGGCCCCGGACAGGGCCCCGGTTCTTGAACTGCGGGCGCTGTCGAAGAGCTTCGGCGGGCTGGTCGCCGTCGAGAACGTCACGCTGCAGGTGTATCCGGGAGACCGCAAGGCGATCATCGGGCCGAACGGCGCGGGCAAGACCACGCTGTTCAATCTGGTGTCCGGGGTGCTGCCGTGCAGCGCCGGACAGGTGCTGCTGTTCGGGCGCGACGTCACGCGCTGGCCGAGCCACCGGCGCGCGGCGCTCGGCATGGCGCGCACCTTCCAGATCACCAGCCTGTTTCCGAAGCTGACGGTGCTGGACAACGTGCTGCTCGCGATCGGCGGGCTGCGCAGGACCAAGTTCGTGATGTGGCGCTCGCTCGCGTCGTACCGCGAGCTGCAGGAGAAGGCGCGCCGCTTGCTGGAGGGCGCCGGCTACTGGGACAGGCGCGACGCCGAGGTGCGCAATCTCTCACACGGCGAGCAGCGCCAGATCGAGATCGTCCTCGGCCTCGCCGGCGACCCGAAGGTGCTGCTGCTCGACGAGCCCGCCGCCGGGCTCGCCTCGGGCGAGTCGCGCGAGATGGCGGAGTTCCTGAAGCGGCTCGATCCGCAGCTCGCCATCGTGCTGATCGAGCACGACATGGACGTGGTGTTCGACGTGGTCGACCACATCTCGGTGCTGCATTTCGGCAGGGTGGTGGAGGAGGGTCCGGCCGAGCAGATCCGCGCGAGCGAGAAGGTGCAGGAGATCTATCTCGGGACGGGCTGAGCCATGGCGATCCTGGAAGTCGAGGACATCCACACCTACTACGGCGACGCCTACGTGCTGCAGGGGCTTTCGCTCGAGCTCGAGCAGGGGCAGATCCTCGGCCTGCTCGGGCGCAACGGCGTGGGCAAGACCACGCTGGTGAGCTCGATCGTCGGCTTCGTCCCGCCGCGCCGCGGCAGGATCGTGTTCAAGGGCGCCGACATCACGCGCGTGTCCTCGGTCGAGACGATTCGCGCCGGCATGGGGCTGGTCCCGCAGGGCCGGCGCGTGTTCCCGTCGCTCAGCGTGGAAGAAAACCTCAAGGTCGCCGCGCGGCGCGTCGGCCGCCGCCGCTGGAGCCTGGAGCGCGTCTACGAGCTGTTCCCGCGCCTGAAGGAGCGCCGGCGCCAGGGCGCGAAGACGCTGTCGGGAGGCGAGCAGCAGATGCTCGCGATCGGGCGCGGGCTCATGACCGACCCGGACTGCCTGATCATGGACGAGCCTTCCGAAGGGCTCGCGCCGATCGTGATCCAGGGGGTGTGGGAGGCGATCGCGAAGCTGAAGCGTGAAGGCCTTTCCATCCTGCTCGTCGAGCAGAACTCGGCGCTCGCGCTGAAGCTCGTCGACTACGTGCACGTGATGAGCAAGGGACGCGTGGTCTACTCCGGCGGCCCCCGGGATCTGTGGGCGAACGAGCAGGTGAAGTCGAGCTACCTGGGCATATGAGGCGCGGCATGCGCATCGAGTGGGACGTCCCGATCGCGATGGACGATGGCCTTGCGCTGCGCGCCGACGTCTTCCTGCCGAGCGCCGAAGGCCGCGCTCCGGTGATCCTCAGCTACGGCCCGTACGGCAAGGGTCTCGCGTTCCAGGACGGCTATCCGAGCGCCTGGCAGCGCATGGTCGCCGGGCATCCCGACGTCGCGCGCGGCTCGAGCAACCTTTACCAGAGCTGGGAGGTCGTCGACCCGGAGAAGTGGGTGCCGCACGGCTACGCGTGCGTGCGCGTGGATTCGCGCGGCGCCGGCCGCTCTCCGGGCTTCATCGACCCGTTCTCGCCGCGCGAGACGAAGGACCTCTACGAATGCATCGAGTGGGCCGCCGCGCAGCCGTGGTCGAGCGGCAAGGTGGGCCTGAACGGCATCTCCTACTACGCGATGAACCAGTGGCACGTCGCGAGCCTGCAGCCGCCGCATCTCGCCGCGATGTGCGTCTGGGAAGGCTCGGCCGACTGGTATCGCGACATGACGCACCACGGCGGGATCCTCTCCTCGTTCTGGGCGAACTGGTACGACATGCAGGTGAAGACGGTCCAGCACGGGCTGGGCGAGCGCGGCCCGCGCAGCCGTGTCACCGGCGCGCCGGTGTGCGGGGACGAGACTCTGTCCGACGCGCAGCTCGCCGGGAGCCGCTGCAACTTCGGCGACGAGATCCTGGCCCATCCGCTCGACGACGAGTACCACCGCGCCCGCTCTCCGGTGTGGGAAAAGGTGACTGTGCCGTTCCTCTCGGCGGCCAACTGGGGCGGGCAGGGCCTGCATCCGCGCGGCAACTTCGAGGGCTTCGTTCGCGCCGCGGCGAAGGACAAGTGGCTCGAGGCGCACGGCCTGGAGCACTGGACGCACTTCTATACCGACTACGGAAGGAAGTTGCAGCTGCGCTTCTTCGACCGTTTCCTGAAGGGCGAGCAGAACGGCTGGGAGCGCCGGCCGAGGGTGCAATTGCAGGTTCGGCATATCGACCGCTTCGCCGAGCGCCGCGAGAACGAATGGCCGATCGCCCGGACGCGGTGGGCGACGCTGCACTTGCGCCGCAACGGCGGCCTGGCTCCCGTGGCGGAAGAAAGCGATGCGGAGATTTCGTTCGCCGCCCTCGGAGAAGGAGCGAGCTTCGTGTCCGAGCCCGTTCCCGGGGAAACCGAGATTACCGGACCGCTCGCGGCGAAGCTGTGCGTGTCCTCGAGCACGAACGACGCCGACCTGTTCCTCGTGTTCCGCGTCTTCACCCCCGACCTGCGGGAAGTGGTGTTCATGGGCGCGATCGACCCGCACACGCCGGTCGCGCAGGGCTGGCTGCGCTGCTCGCACCGCAAGCTCGATGCGAGGTTGTCCACCGAGCACCGGCCGTATCACGCGCACGACGAGATCCAGCTCCTGCAGCCCGGGAAATTCGTGCAGGTCGACGTGGAGCTGTGGCCGACCTCGATCGTGGTGCCGGCCGGCCATCGCCTCGCGCTCACCGTGCGCGGCAGGGACTACGAGTGGCAGAAGGCGACCGGGGCGCGGCTCTCCAACTTCAAGAACGAGCTGCGCGGCTGCGGGCCGTTCCTGCACGACGATCCGCGCGACCGGCCGGCGGCGGTGTTCGGCGGGCGCACCACGCTGCACCTCGGGCCGGGCCGCGAAAATTTCCTTCTCATTCCCGTGGTTCCCTCCAAATCATGATGTACACTTGTGCACCCGCCTCGCGCGGCTCGGCCGCAGTCGTCAGAAGCGGGAAGCGAAAGAGCCTGCGCGTCGACATCCACTGCCACTACCTCAACACCGAGGCCGCGGCCAAAGTCGCGCCGCTCAATCCGGCGCAGCACGACGCCGCGGTGAAGTTCGCCAGCGCGCTCACGCGCGAGGTCAACGTCAGGCAGCACAAGGACCGCGCCGCGAAGCTCTCGGACATCGAGGTGCGCCTGAAGGACATGGACCGCATGGGCATCGACGTGCAGGCGGTCTCGCCCTCGCCCAACCAGACCTACTACTGGACGGAGCCCGGCCTGGGAGCGCAGCTCGCGCGCATGGTGAACGAGCGCATCGCCGGGATCGTGGGCAAATGGCCGGAGCGCTTCGTCGGCCTCGGCACGGTGCCGCTGCAGGACGCCGGGCTTGCCGTCGCGGAGCTCGAGTACTGCGTGAAGAAGCTCGGCATGCGCGGCGTCGAGATCAACGGCAGCGTCGACGGCAGGGAGCTCACCGATCCGCGCCTCAACCTGGACCGGTTCTTCGCCAGGGTTCAGGACCTGGATGTCATCATCTTCATGCACCCGACCGGCTTCACGCAGGGCGAGCGGCTGATGGACCACTATTTCAACAACGTGATCGGCAACCCGCTCGAGACCACGGTGGCGGCGAGCTACCTGATCTTCGACGGCGTGATGGAGCGCCATCCGAAGCTGAAGATCGTGCTGCCGCACGGCGGCGGCTACCTGGCCCATTACTGGGCGCGCATGGACCACGCCTGGCGGGCGCGGCCGGACTGCCGCACGATCATCAAGAAGGCGCCGTCCGCCTACCTGGAGAGGTTCTATTTCGACACCATCACCTTCGACCGCGGCATGCTGCGCCACCTGGTCGAGCGCTACGGCGCGGACCACGTGCTGCTGGGCACCGACTACCCGTACGACATGGGAGTGGAGGACCCGGTGGGGCTCATCGAGCGCGTGCCGGGCCTGGGCCGCCCCGAAAGGGAGCGCATCCTGGGCGGGAACGCTTCCCGTTTGTTGAAGATTGATTACAATACGAGCACAAGGAGGAGGAGACCATGACACATTCCCGACGGAAGTGGCTGTTGATCTCGGTCGCGCTCGCCGCAGCGGCGGCGCTCGCCGCGCCGCTCGCGCACGCGCAGCAAAAGCCCATCAAGATCGGCTTCAGCATGGCGCTGACCGGCGGCCTGGCGGGCGGCGGCAAGGGGGCGCTGATCTCGATGGAGATCTGGCGCGACGACGTCAACAAGAAGGGCGGCCTGCTCGGCCGGCCGGTGGCGCTCGTCTATTACGACGACGCCACGCAACCGGCCAACGTGCCCGGCATCTACACCAAGCTGCTCGAGGTGGACAAGGTGGACCTGGTGGTCTCGGGCTACGGCACCAACCTGATCGCCCCGGCGATGCCGATCATCATGCGCAAGAAACTGGTGTTCCCGGCGCTCTTCGGCCTGGGGGCGAACGAGGAGTTCAAGTACGACCGCTACTTCCAGATCATGCCGGCGGGGCCCGCTCCGAAGCTCGACTGGTCGAAGGGCTTCTTCGAGCTTGCGATGGAGCAGAACCCGAAACCGAAGTCGGTGGCGATCGTCGCCGCGGACGCCGAGTTCGCGCTCAACGCCGCGGAGGGCGCGCGCGCCAACGCGAAAAAATTGAAGCTCGATATCGTGTACGACAAGACCTATCCGCCGGCGACCACCGATTTCACCCCGATCGTGCGCGCGATCCAGGCGACCAGTCCCGACATCGTCTACGTCGGCTCGTATCCCCCGGACTCGGTCGGCATGGTGAAGGCGGCGAGCGAGGTGGGGCTGAAGACCAAGATGTTCGGCGGCGGCATGGTCGGCTTGCAGTTTGCCGCCATCCAGAAAAACCTCGGCCCGCTGCTCAACGGCATCGTCAACTACGACTTCTGGGTGCCGGAGCCGACGCTGAACTTTCCGGGCGTGAACGAGTTCCTCGCCAAGTACCGGGTGGCGGCCAAGGACAAGGGGGTCGATCCCTTCGGCCACTATCTGCCGCCCTACTCCTACGCCTACCTCGAGGTGCTCGGCCAGGCGGTCGAGGCGACCAAGAGCCTCGACCATAGCAAGCTCGCCGCGTACATGCACAAGACCACCTTCGACACCGTGGTCGGCAAGGTGAAGTTCGGCAAGAACGGCGAGTGGGCCAGGACCCGCACGCTGCAGGTGCAGTTCCGCGACGTGCAGCCGGACAACCTGGAGCAGTTCGCCGGGCCGGGCAAGCGCATCGTGCTCTATCCCAAGGAGTGGAAGTCGGGGAACATCGTCTTCCCCTACAAGCAATAGCCCGCGACCGTAGGGCGCCCGCGCGACGGTGTTTTCCGCGGATCTCCTAGCGAACGCCGTCGTCGCGGGGATATTGCTCGGCGGCTTCTACGCCGCCGTGGCGATCGGGCTGGCGATCGTCTTCGGCCAGCTCGATATCGTCAACATCGCGCACCCGGCGTTCATCATCGTCGGGGCGTACATCGCCTACATCCTGAACAGCCGCTTCGGCTTCGACCCCGTCCTGGTCGGGTTGCTGGCGGCGCCCGCTTTCTTCTTCGTCGGTGCGCTGATCTACCGGGTCTACTTCCTCGCCTTCGAGCGCACCGGCCAGGAATCGCTTTCCGGGCTGGCATTCTTTTTCGGCGTCATGTTCATCATCGAGGTGGTGCTGATCCTGATCTACGGCGTCGACTACCGCCTGGTGCAGGCCGGCTACATCGGCCAGACCTGGCGCATCGGCTTCGTCGACTTTCCGCTGCGCATGCTGGTGCCGTTCGCGGTGTCCGCGGCGCTCACCGCGGCCATCTACGCGTACATGTCGCACACCTTCATGGGTCGCGCCATCCAGGCGGTGGCGCAGGACCGCCTCGCGCTGCAGCTGATGGGCGCGGACCCGGTGCGCATCAAGCAGTGGGCCTTCGGCCTGGGGATCGCTACCGCGGCGATCGCCGGGTCGCTGCTGATCATCATCGGCCCGGTCGAGCCCTCGGTGGGGCGGCTCTACATCGGGCGCGCCTTCGCCATCGTGGTGCTCGGCGGCATGGGCAGCATCAAGGGCATGTTCATCGCCGCGCTGATCCTCGGCATCGTCGAGAGCATGGTGGCGACCTTCGCCGGGCCGTCGTGGTCCCCGGCGGTCGCGTTCGGCGTGCTGGCGCTGACGCTCGCACTGCGCCCCGCCGGGCTGTTCGGCAGGCAGTAGATGAAATCGGCCGCGTTCTGGGGCGCGCTCGCCGCCATCTTCGCCGCGGGCCTGGCGCTCACCGGGGCGGTGGCGAACGAGTATTACTACAACGCGCTCTACCTGATCCTGCAGGCCGCGCTGATGGCGATCGCCTGGAACATCCTCGGCGGCTTCACCGGCTACGTGAACTTCGGCAGCGCCGGGTTCTTCGCCATCGGCGCGTACACCACGGTGGCGCTCAACAAGGCGCTCGGCCTGCCGCTGCCGCTGCTGATCCTGGCTGGCGGCGCGGTCGGCGGCCTGGTCGGGCTCGGCCTGGGCTACCTGACGCTGCGGCTGAAAGGCGTGTACTTTGCCATCGCCACGCTCGCCATGGCGATCGTCATCGAGACGCTGGTCATCAACTGGTCCTACGTCGGCGGCGCCAAGGGTACTTATATCCTGACACCGGAAAAGCACCTCTGGTTCGACAGCTACATCCAGATGCTGTTCGTGGTGATGCTGCTGCTGACGCTGGCGGCGGTGGCGATCTCCAGGATGCTCAGCTCCTCGCGCATCGGCCGGGGGCTTGCCGCGATCCGCGACGACGAAGTCGCCGCCGAGTGCGCCGGGGTGCCGACCCTCAGGCTGAAGCTGGTCTCGACCACCGTGATGGGCGCGATGATGGGCGTTGCCGGGGCGCCGTTCCCGTTCTTCGTCACCTTCGTCGACCCGAGTTCGGCGTTCAACCTGTTCATCGCGGTAAACGCCATCGCGATGCCGATGATCGGCGGCACGGCGCACTGGCTCGGCCCGGTGATCGGCGCGCTGCTGGTGGGCACGACGCAGGAGATCGTCAAGGTGACTGTGTCCTCCGAGATGAACGTGCTGATCGTCGGGGTGATGCTGGTGGTGTTCATCACGCTCGCGCCGCAGGGCATCGTCGGGCTGGCGCGCAAGCACCTGCGCAGGCGCAAGCCATGAGCGGCGAACTGTTGCGGGTCACCAGGCTGAGCAAGCGTTTCGGCGGCTTCGTCGCGCTGGACAACGTCTCGCTCAGCGTGCGCGCCGGCGAGCGCCTCGGCCTGATCGGCCCGAACGGCTCGGGCAAGACCACCCTGATCACCTGCATCTCGGGGGCGCTGTACAACGACGTCGGGGAGATTCATTTCGAGGGCCGCGACGTCACCCGGCTGCTGCCGCACCTGAGGGCCCGCGCCGGAATCGCGCGCAGTTTTCAGATCCCGAAGCCGTTTGCCAGCATGACGGTGCTCGACAACCTGCGGGTGCCGCTGGAATATGCCGCGAGGTCGCGCGCCGCGCACGGGCGCGTCCTCGACGAGGCGATGCGCGTGCTGGAGCTGATCGGCCTGGTTCACCGCGCGCACGAAAACTCCGCCGGCCTGACGCAGGTCGACATGCGCAAGCTGGAGCTCGCCCGCGCGCTCGCCGCCAAGCCGCGGCTGCTGATCTCTGACGAGGTCATGGCGGGACTGGCGCCCAACGAGGTCGCCGAGGTGCTCGCGATCCTGCGCAAGCTCAACAACTCGGGCATTACCATCATCATGATCGAGCACATCATGCACGCGGTGATGCGCTTCTCCGAGCGCGTCATTTGCCTGGACGCCGGCCAGATCATCTGCGAGGGCACGCCGGAGTCGATCGTGCAGGACGCCGGCGTGCAGCGGGCCTACCTTGGCGCTTAGCCTCGCCATTCGCGACGTCGACGCCGGCTACGGCGCGGTGCGCGCCCTGCACGGCGTGTCGCTCGGCATCCGCGACGGCGAGACGGTGGCGCTGCTCGGCACCAACGGCAACGGCAAGAGCACGCTCATGAAGTGCATCATGGGCATGGTGCGGCCCACGCGCGGCTCGGTGACCCTCGAGATCGACGGCGCGCGCCACGACCTGGTGCGGCTGTCGACCGAGGAGATCGTCAACCTCGGCGTCGCCATGGTGCCGGAGGGCCGCAGGCTCTTCCCCAAGCTGACGGTCGAGGAGAACCTGCTGCTCGGGGCGTTCCGCCCGCTCGCGCGCGCCGACATCGGCAAGAACCTGGCGTTCTGCTTCGAGGTGTTCCCGGTGCTGGTGGAGCGCCGCCGCCAGCTCGCCGGCTCGCTCTCGGGCGGCCAGCAGCAGATGCTGGCGATCGGCCGCGCGCTGATGAGCGCGCCGCGGCTGCTGCTGGTGGACGAGCCCTCGGTCGGCCTCGCGCCGATCCTGGTGTCGCACACCATCACCAAGATCAAGGAGCTGAAGGAGCGCTACGGGCTCACCGTGCTGATGGCCGAGCAGAACTTCCACCAGGCGATCCGCATCGCCGACCGCGGCTACATCATCGTGCACGGCGAGATCGTGTTCGAGGGCGACGTCGCTGCGCTGGAGCAGAACGAGCTGGTGAAGAACTACTACCTGGGCTCGGCGGCTTGAGCAGCCAGTCGATCCGCTTTCTCCCGGTCGGGATGTTCGGCGCGGTGATGGGGCTCGCCGGGCTGGGCTTGAGCGCGCGACTCGCTGCGCCGGTGTTCCCGGGCGTGCTGCGCGCGCCGGCGTATTTCACCGAGCTGTGGATCGGGCTCGGCGCGCTGGCGCTCGCCATCCTCCTTCCCGCGTACCTCGTCAAGCTGATCCGCCATCCCGGCGCGGTGCGCGAGGAATTCAATCCCGCGCAAATGGGCTTCTGCGCGACGCTGCCGCTCGCGCTGGCGCTGGTGGGCGGAGGCCTCGGCTCCTATTTTCCGTTTCTCGGCAGCGTCCTCTGGTGGGCGGGCGCCACGCTGCTTTTCGCGTTCCAGGTGTGGGGCATCGCGCGCGTGCTCGCGGGAGGAATCGAGCTCGCGCACGTGAACGCCGAGTGGATGATCCTCTTCATCGGCGGCATCGTGGTTCCCGGCCCGGGGCTCGCGCTGGGTCACGGAGACGCAGCGCGCTTCATGTTCGGCGTCTCCGCCGCGGTGTCGCCGCTCGTCATGGGGCTGGTGTTCTATCGCGCGGTGGCCGGTCCGGCGCTTCCCGAGGCGATGCGCCCGAGCTGGTTCACCCTGCTCGTGCCGCCCGCGCTCATCTATGCGCACGGCGCCGTGTTCTACGGCTCGGAGCCGCTCGAGGCGCTCTTCTTCTTCGCGGTCGTGCTGGCGATCGCGCTCCTTTTCTACGCGAGGGGATTCCTGCGCTGGGCGTTCGGTCCGCCCTGGTGGTCGTTCACGTTTCCGCTCGATGCGCTCGCCTGGGCAGCCGCGCGCTACGCGCAGGCGCATCCCGAACCGGTCTGGAAGGCGGTCGCGGCCGCCGCCCTCGCGCTCGCGACTATCTTCGTCGCGCTCGTGCTCGTGAGGACGATCCTGGCTTTCGCGCGCGGGACGCTGCTCGCCGCGCCGCCCACTGCTCGCAGCGCTGCATCGCCAGCGGCGTGAATTCCGCCTGCGGCTGGTCGCCGCCGATGATGAACATGAGGACGTGCTCCTTTGCGGGCTGGTCGTAGGTCACGTTCATGAAGCGGCGCGCGACGCCGACCGGGAACGAGATCACGTCGAGCGGCGCGAGGTCCACGTGCTCCTTGGCGCCGCCCTCGTTCCACTCGCAGCGCCAGCGGCCGGTCATCGCGATGAAGGTCTCGTTGCTGTCGTGGTTGTGCATGAGCGGCCCGCGCCCGGGCTTCGCCTTGCAGTAGCCGAGGTTGAAGCCCTCCGCGATGGGGATCGCCGGCATCGCCGAGGCGTCCTCTCCTACCGGCGATGTCGTAGCCCGGTTTTGCTTTTCCCGGGGCGGCTGGAAGCCGATCACGGCGAACAGCTTGCGGCGGCATTCGGGCAGCGGGCTGTCGGGCAGCCCGCCGTCGGAGCCTTTCAGCTTCCCGAAGCGCGCCACGCGCTTCAGCATTTCGCTCTTCGACCAGTTGCGGACCTGTCGCCAGCCAGCCATGGGTTTCTTGGTCACGTTCGCAATCCTGGTCAACGGCCCTTGAACACCGGCTTGCGCTTCTCGATGAACGCCCGCTGCGCCTCGCGGGCATCTTCGGACTGCGACAGCTCTACCGTGACAGTCTGCTCGAAACGGTAGGCGTCGCGCGCCGGCATCTCCTCGACCGCGTTGAAGGCTCGTTTCACCTTGCGCACGGCGAGCGGGCTCTTGGCGGCGATCTCGCGGGCGATCTCCAGCGCCGCAGCCATCAGCTGGTCGCGCGGCGGGCAGGCTTCGATCACGCCGAGCCGATAGAGCTCCGCGGCCGGGACGCGGCGCCCGGTGAAGTACAGGGTGCGGGAACGGGAGCGGCCGAAATGCTGCATCAGGAAGCGCGCCCCGCCCGCCAGGCCGACGTCGATCTCCGGCATCACGAAATAGGCGTTGTCGGAAGCCAGCATGATGTCGCAGGCGAGCATCAGGACGAAGCCGGCGCCGATCGCCGGGCCGTTGACGGCCGCGATCACCGGCTTGGCGCAATCGGTCACCGCGTAGAAGAACTCGCGTGTCAGCCGGTTATGGCGCGGGTAGTCGCCGGGCTCCTTGGCGAGATCGATGCGCTCCTTGACGTCGGCGCCGGCCGAGAACACCTCGCCGGCCGCGGTCAGGACCACGACCCGGACGTCGTCCCGGTCGCTGAGCGCATCGAAAATCCGGATCAGCTCCTCGCGCGAGCGCCGGTTCTGCGCGTTCACGGGCGGCCGGTCGAAAGTGACCGTCGCTATGCCTTCGGCGACGTCGAGGCGAAACAGCTCGAGATCCATGGTTGCCTGCGTTCGGACTGTAGCAGTTGCGGCTCGCTTCGTCCCGTACCAGGCACCCGACCGGTTCGCCGCGCTGGTGACCGGGTTCCTCAACCGCCTGCCCGCGGGCGAACCCTGATTTCGCGATCACGGGTTCGCTGTTAGGCTAGCGCGGATGGCTGCCGGCCGCGACGTCAGCGACCAGGATCGCGGAGCATGGATGCCGGGCGCACTCGACGGCATCCGGGTCCTGGATTTCTCGCGCGTGTTCGCGGCGCCCGCCGGCACGCAGATCCTCGGCGATCTCGGCGCCGACGTCGTCAAGGTCGAGGAGCCTCGCAAGGGCGACGAGGCGCGCTACTACGGCATGACCGAGCAGGCGCTGCGCGCGCCGGGCGCCGCGAGCCCGCCGTTCCTCGCGCTCAACCGCAACAAGCGAAGCATCGCGCTGGACCTGGGTTGTCCGGCGGGGCGCGAGGTCGCGTTCAGGCTGTCCGCCGGGAGCGACGTGCTGGTGCACAACTTCAGGCCGGGCGCGATGGCTCGCTGGGGCCTGGGCTACGACGCGATCAGGGCCGCCAATCGGCGCGTGATCTATTGCGAGTTCTTCGCCTACGGCAAGGAGGGGCCGCTCGCCCAGGTCGGCGCCAACGACCTTGCGCTCCAGGCGCACAGCGGCCTGATGAGCATCACGGGCGAGCCCGGCCGGCCGCCCGTGCGCTGCGGGACCGCCGCAATCGATCTTCACGCCGGCCTCGCCATGGTCGCTGCCGTGCTGGCGGCCTTGTACCATCGCGAGCGCACCGGCGAAGGCCAGGCCGTCGAGACGTCGCTGCTGCTCGGTTCGGCCCACCTGATGAATTACTTCTACACCGAGTACTGGCTCGACGGGACCGTGCGCAAGCCCATGGGAACGGCCAACCACCTCAGCGTTCCGAACCAGGTATTCCCTGCCTCCGACGGCGGCGTGGTGATCATCGCGCCGAGCGACGAGATGTGGCGGCGATGCGCGGCGGCGCTCGCCCCCGCGCGGCTGGATCGGCCCGAGTTTCGCCGCAGCCTCGACCGCCTGCGCCTGCGCGCCGAGCTGATCGAAGCCCTCGGCGCGGTCACCAGGACCATGTCCTGCGGCGAGCTGGTGAAGCGCCTGAGCGCCGCCCGCGTCAACGTCGCCAAGGTGAATTCGATCGGCGAGGCCGCCGATCACGGGCAGCTGGCCGAGGCCGGCGGGCTGGTGGAAATCGGCGTCGACGGCCGGCCCCTGAAAGCGGTTTCGTCGCCCTTCAAGCTCGGCGGGACGCCGGCCCGGGTCGATCGGCCGCCTCCCCGGCTCGGCGCGCACACCGAGGAGATCCTCCTGCAAAGGGGCTTCGGCGGGGACGAAGTGTCCGCGTTTCGGGAGCAGGGAGCGTTCGGCAAGGCCTGAGCGCTTCGCGCTCAGGCGCGGGATCGTCGCCGCGAGGGGCCGACCCGCGCCATGTTCTCGAGCACGGCGCACACCGACGCCGTGTCCTGCGCCGAGAAGCCCTGCGCCATCGCGGCGTTGTAGAGCGGCGCGCAGGCGCTGAAAAGCGGCGTCGGGCAGCCGAGCCGCGCGGCGAACTCGCCGATGATCTTCATATCCTTCTGCCACACCTCGACTTTCATGGTCGCGGGCTGGTAGCGACCCTTCACCATCAGCGGCCCGCGGATCTGGAACACGCGCGAGCTGCCCGCGCCGTCGCCGGCGACGCGCAGGATCGTCTCGGGATCGAGCCCCGCCTTCATGCCCAGCACGAACGCCTCGGCCGCCGAGACGTTATGGATCGCCACCAGCAGGTTGGCGACGAATTTCATCCTGCTGCCGTTGCCGAAGGCGCCGAGGTAATGCTGCGAGCGCGAGAAGCCGCGCAGAAACGGCAGGGCCTTGGCGAAGGCCGCCCTGTCGCCGCTCGCGTAAACGACCAGGTCCTTCGTCTTCGCCTGCGCGCCGGTCCCGGAGAGCGGGCAGTCGAGCACCACCGAGTCGACGCGCTTCAGGCTGCGCAGCGACCTGACTTTGTCCTCGATCGGCAGCGTGCTCGTCTCGACCACGATCCGGCGCGGCTCGACGCTCAGTTGCGCGGTCACGTCCTCGAGCGCATCGACGCCGGGGAGGGAAGTGATCACGACTCGCGCCAGGCGGGCCAAATCGCCGATCGAGCGGGCCGGATGCCCTCCGATCCGCCGCAGGGCGCTGCGGCGCGCGGCCAGGATGTCGTAGCCGTGCACGGCGAAGCCCGCGCGCACCAGGTTCGCGGCCATCGCCGAGCCCATGATGCCGAGCCCGATCATCCCCACAGCGCCCTTCGCCATGGAGCCGAATGGTACCTAGATCACGCCGGCGCGCGATACGCCAGTTTGTCGAACGAGAACTCCCTCAGGTGCTGGTCGAGGCCCCAGCGCTTCACCTGCGCCAGCGTATCGTCGAATTCCGCGCGCGGCACCGGCGCATAGACGAAGCGCTCGCCGCGCGTGAAGCGGCTGAAGTCCCAGGGGTGAGTGGTCTCGAACTCCGGCGGCACCGCGATCTTCCACAGGTGCAGGTACTTGGACAGGTTCTCCTCGAGCGCCCGCTCGGCGCGATCGAGGCCCCGGAGGTAGGCGCGCACATCGTCGAGCGGCGCAGATTCCGGCACCCACCACAGCGTGTGGAACTCGTCCTCCATCACCATGCGCAACCCGAGCTGTCTTGCCATGTCGATCTGCGGCGGCAGCAGGCTCGCCGCCTCGACCTCGCCCTCGAGCAGCGCCTTGAGGCTTCGAACTCGACCTCGATGCCTTCCTGCTCGAAAAACCCTTCCTCGTGCGCGACGAAGTCGTTGAGCCCCATGCCCTTCGGCGCTACCCTGACGCGTCTCAAGCTCCTGGCCATGATGGTCTCCTCGGAGTTGTGGAGAATATACATCGGATGATGGCCCGCTCCTTCCTCGCCCTGGCGCTGCTCGTGCCGCTCGCGGCAGTCGCGCAGACCATCCGCTCCGAGGAGCACGCGTTCCGCGTCGTCACCGTGGTCGAAGGGCTCGAGCACCCCTGGAGCCTGGCGTTCCTGCCCGACGGCTCGATGCTCGTCACCGAGCGGCCGGGGCGCCTCAGGGTCGTGCGCGGCGGCAAGCTCGAGCCGCAGCCGGTGTCCGGCTTGCCGCAGGTGGCCGAGCACGGGCAGGGCGGCCTGTTCGATGTCGCGCTCCACCCGCGCTTCGCCGAGAACGGCCTCGTCTATCTCGCCTACGCGGCGCGCGGCGCGGACGGAGTCGGCACCGAGCTCGCGCGCGGCCGGCTCGCCGGCGGCCGGCTGGAGAGCGTGCAAGTGCTGTTCCGCCAGAGCCCCAAGGGCTCCACCGGGCGGCACTTCGGCGGCCGCATCGTGTTCGATCGTGCGGGCTTCCTCTACCTCACGCTCGGCGACCGCGGCGAGATGGAGCGCGCGCAGCGCCCCGGCGATCACGCGGGCTCGGTGATCCGGCTGCACGACGACGGGCGGGTGCCGGCCGACAACCCGTTTGCAGGCAAGCCCGGCTGGAAGCCGGAGAAATACACGCTCGGCAACCGCAACATGCAGGGCGCGGCGCTGCACCCGCGGACCGGAGAGCTGTGGACGCACGAGCACGGTCCGCAGGGCGGCGACGAGGTGAACGTCATCCGCGCCGGGGTCAATTACGGCTGGCCGGTGATCACCTACGGGGTGAACTACGGCACCGGCACGAAAATCGGCGAAGGCACGTCGAAGCCCGGCATGGCGCAGCCGATCCATTACTGGGTGCCGTCGATCGCTCCGTCGGGAATGGCCTTCTACACCGGCGACAGGTTTCCGCGCTGGAAGGGCGACCTCTTCGTCGGCGCGCTGCGCGACCAGATGCTGGTGCGCCTGAAGCTCGACGGCGAGAAGGTAGTGCGCGAGGAGCGCATGCTGCGCGGCGCGCTCGGCCGCATCCGCGACGTGCGCGCGGGCCCCGACGGCTACCTCTACCTGCTCAACGATTCCTCGAGCGGGGTGCTGGCGCGGCTCGAGCCGGCGCCCTAGGCTTCGCCGCCCAGGTAGCGGCGCAGCAGCTCCAGCGCTTCGGGGCTCGGGTTGACGAACCGGCAGCCCGAGCGCATCGCGCGCCTGCCGTCGGCGAGCGTCACCGGCTGCGAATAGCGCACCTCGAGATCGACGGCGCCGGCGATGCCGTCGGGCAGCTCCATGCGGCAGCCTTTCAGCATTGTGCCGGGCTCGAGGATGATGTCGGCCGAATAGACCAGAAAGCCGATCCCGGCGACGCTCATGTCCACGATGCTGGCGTCGAACGGCGTGATGCCGCCGGCGTCCGCGACGCACAGCAGCGGCAGCTGCGGGTCCAGCGCGCGGGGATGCTGGCGCCGCTGGTGGCTGACCAGCACCTCCGGGAAGCGCAGCTCGATCGCGCGCGTTCCCTCGTGCACCACCTCGCGGGGATCGGCGGCGACGAACTCGACGCGCCAGCCCGTCAGCTCCGATTGGAAGGCGCAGCGCTGCCGCGAGAGCAGGGCCGAATTCGCCGCCTCGACCGGGCTGCGCTCGAGCACGATGCGGCCCGCGGCCGAGTCGACCACGCGCAGCAGCGACTGGAACGTCGCTTCACCGCCCGCGAGGAACGCGGTGACCAGCGTGGCCTGCGCCCTGACCCTCTCGAGCACCCGGGTGATCTCCCTGGGCGAGCGGGTCATGACGCCGGTGATCGACAGGTCGGGCCTTGAAGCCATGCATCACTTTACCCGCCCGCGAAACGCAGCATGCGCCCGATACCGACGCTGCGACGCGGGAAGGCTCCGGAATCGGACGATGGGATCAATTCGGGCGAATCTAGACCTTGAATGCTTCGAGCGTCTCCGGCGCAAACAGCTCCTCGGGCGCGTAGCGGCGCCTGGAGAGCCCCTGCTCGTGGTGGTAGCGCAGGAACGCGTCGAGCACGTGACGATTGGGCGCGAGCCCGTACGGCCACCAGTCCTCGCCCATCTCGCGCTTCACCTCCTCTACGTGCGCCGCCTGCCACGGCAGCATGGTGTCGAGGCAGTGCGTGCGCGCGAGCCCTTGGTACGCCTTCGCCTTCGCGGCGGTGAACGCCTTGTGCAGCGACTGCGCGATCCAGCGGTTCTTCTCGTAGACCTCGCGCCGGATCGCGACCGTGTGCATGATCGGGAAGATCTTCGTGCGCCGGTAGTACTCGCGCTCGACCTCGACGTAGTTGGCGAACAGCCGCTTGACCGCGTCCGGGCGCGAATACAGGGTGGAGGGCGCGCGCGGCGCCTGCACGGCGTCGATCTCGCCTTCGGCGAGCATGCGCGAGAGCGTCTGCGCCGGCCCGATCGGCCGGATGCGGATCGAGGGCGGCAGCTCGAGCTTGAGCTTCTCGTCGCGCCCGGGCTCCTCCTCGCCGCCCGAGAGGTACTCGATGCTGTCGACCGGCACGCCGTGCTCGTCGGCGAGGATACCGCGCACCCATACGTTCGCGGTCAGCTGGAATTCCGGCACGCCGACGCGCTTTCCCCTGAGGTCCTGCGGCCTGGAGATGCCGCTCTTCGTCGAGATGAATATTGAGGAATGGCGGAACGAGCGCGACGGAAAGACGGGGATGGCGATGAAGGGCGGGGGATCGGCGCGCAGCGACATCGCATATGAGGACAGCGACATCTCGGCGACGTCGAACTCGCGGTTGCGCAGCATCCGGAAGAACGTCTCCTCGACTTCGTGTGGCAGGTAGACGAGCTCGATTCCCTCGGGCCGGACGCCGCCGTCCGCAAGCGCGCGCGTGCGGTCGTAGCTCCAGCAGGAGAGGCTCAGGCGCAAGGCGGACACGCCGGGCAGTATACTTGGCGCCCGTGAGCGTCAGCGCGAACCTGCAATAGCTGATCGGCGCCGCGGCGCCGTATTGGGCCGGAGAGGCGGAGGTGTTCCGCGCCTACTGGGACTGGGAAAAGCGCACGCGCGAAACCGACCGGCGCTGGCTGATGCTCCAATGCTACAAGGAAGTGTGGGGCTCGGGCCTCGCGCCGCTCGACAAGGGCATCTTCCTCGCGCCTGCGCAGCAGCTCGTCGCCGCCTTTCCCAAGATCGACATCGAGATCGACCGCCACGAGGTACTCGACATCGCCGAAGGGCTGTGGGCCGAGTTCCTGCACTACTGTGCGTTCGCCGACGCGCACGACGCGCTCGCGGCTCCGGGCGAGCCGAAGCTCAACCCGCACGCGATCAAGGCCGGCTGGAAGGAAGACCTCGTGCTTACCGAGCTGCGCTTCGCGCACAAGAGGGAGAACGCGAAGCTGGGCGAGCGCGCGACGCGCTTCACCGAGGGCGGCTACTGCACGCTGTTTTCCGAGGGCATGAAGCTCGCGGGCCGCGGCGACGGGCCGCACGGGCGCGCCAACCGCCTGATCGCCGAGGCCTGTGCCAAGGTCTACGACGACGAGTTCGGCCACATGCTGAAGGGAATCGTCGGGCTGGACGCCGAGGGGCTCGGCGCTGCGGAATGGCACCGGCTGGAAGAAATGTCGCTCGAGCAGCTGAGTGCGCGCATCAGCATGCGCAACGCGCAGTTCAGCTATCCGCTGCAGGGCGGCCGGCTCGAGCGGGCGCTCGCCGGGCGGCTCGCGCCGCTCGCCTTCGACTACGCCAGGGCGGAGGAAAAGCTCGCGGCCTAGTCGAAGTGAACCTGGAAGCGCAGTTGCGCGAACTCGATCCCCGGGTTCGGATCCTTGATCCCGCCGTTCGACAGGTGCTGCACGCGCACTCCCAGGTCGTAGCGCCCGCGATCGCCGAAGCGGATGCCGGCCCCGATGTGGTCGCCGAAGTTGAAATTGGTGCCGAAGCTCTTGCCCGAGTGGATGCGTTTCCTGGACAGGTAGTGAAAGCCGATCGCGGCTTCGAGGTAGGGCGACACGCTCGATAGGCTGGTCTGCTGCAGCCGGAACACCGGGGTGAGCCCCAGATCCACGAGTGAGGTATTGCCGCCCGCGCTGCCGTTCCCCTTCCAGTAGCCTGCCGACAGCTCCCAGTATCCGCCCAGGTGCCAGTTTCCGGTGTCGAACCAGCGGCTCTTCCACTTCCATTGCACCCCGGCGCGCGCCATGTCGGTCGCGTCCCCGGTGCCGATCTCGAACGAGACCCCGTCCACCGCCCCTGCGGGCTGCGCGGCGGCGAGCATTGCCGCGGCGGCGAACGACGCCGCGATGTTCTTGTCCATTTTCCCCCCTGAACGAGCCTCTATGATACGGAAATGGCGCAATACGTATACACCATGCGCCGGGTGGGCAAGCTCGTTCCGCCCAAGCGCGCGATCCTCAGGAACATTTCGCTCAATTTCTTCCCGGGCGCGAAGATAGGCGTGCTCGGGCTGAACGGGTCGGGAAAATCCACGCTGCTGCGCATCATGGCGGGCGTGGACGGGGACTTCGAGGGCGAGGCGATCCCGATGCCGAACCTGCGGATCGGCTTCCTGCCGCAGGAGCCGCAGCTCGACCAGGCGAAGGACGTGCGCGGCAACGTCGAGGAGGGGCTGGCCGCGCTGGTCGCAGCCAGGAAGCGCCTGGAGGAGATCTACGCCGCGTACTCCGAGCCGGACGCCGACTTCGAGAAGCTCGCCGAGGAGCAGGCGAGGCTCGAGGCGCTGTTCGCCGGCGGGGACATCGAGCGCAAGCTCGAGGTCGCCTCCGACGCGCTCAGGCTCCCGCCCTGGGACATGGACGTGACCAGGATCTCGGGGGGGGAGCGCAGGCGCGTGGCGCTGTGCCGGCTGCTGCTCTCCGAGCCCGACATGCTGCTGCTCGACGAGCCGACCAACCATCTGGACGCGCTCTCGGTGCAGTGGCTCGAGCAGTACCTCGCGCGCTTCCCCGGCACGGTGATCGCCGTCACGCACGACCGCTACTTCCTCGACAACGTCGCCGGCTGGATTCTCGAGCTCGACCGCGGCTTCGGCATCCCGTGGCAGGGCAATTACTCGAGCTGGCTCGAGCAGAAGGAAAAGCGGCTGGAAACCGAGGCGAAGCAGGAGGCGGCGCGCATCAGGACCATGCAGGCCGAGCTGGAGTGGGTGAGGGCGAACCCGAAGGCGCGGCAGGCGAAGTCGAAGGCGCGCCTCGCGCGCTTCAAGGACCTGGAGTCGCAGGAGCTCCAGAAGAGGAACGAGACCAACGAGATCTACGTCCCGCCCGGGCCGCACCTCGGCGACGTGGTGATCGAGGCCGAGGGCCTGAGGAAGGCGTTCGGCGACAAGCTTCTCTTCGACAAATTGTCGTTTCGCCTGCCGCCGGGCGGCATCGTCGGCGTGATCGGCGCGAACGGCGCCGGGAAGACTACGCTGTTTCGCATGATCGTCGGGCAGGAAAAGGCCGACGCCGGGAAGCTGCGCGTCGGCGAGACGGTGAAGCTCGCCTACGTGGACCAGAGCCGCGACACGCTCGATCCGAAGAAGACCGTCTGGGAAGAAATCTCCGACGGCCTCGACGACATCCAGGTCGGGGACTACAGCACGCCCTCGCGCGGCTACGTGGCGCGCTTCAACTTCCGCGGCCCGGACCAGCAGAAGCGCGTCGGCGAATGCTCGGGCGGGGAGAGGAACCGCGTGCACCTGGCGAAAGTCCTGAAGAGCGGCGGCAACGTGCTGCTGCTCGACGAGCCGACCAACGACCTCGACGTCGAGACGCTGCGCGCGCTCGAGCAGGCGCTGCTCGAATTTCCCGGCTGCGCGGTGGTGATCTCGCACGACCGCTGGTTTCTCGACCGCGTCGCGAGCCACATCCTCTCGTTCGAGGGCGATTCGCAGGCGGTGTGGTTCGAGGGCAACTACGCCGAGTACCTCGCCGACCGCAGGAAGCGCCTCGGCGAGGACGCCGACACGCCGCACCGCATCCGCTACAAGCCCCTGGTCGCATGAAGCGCTTCGACATCGTCTCGATCGGCGAGCCGATGGTCGAGTTCAACCAGACGCGGCCCGGCGAGCCGAGCTACCTCCAGGGCTTCGGCGGGGACAGCTCGAACTTGGCGATCGCCGCGGCGCGCACCGGTGCGCGCACCGCGTACGTGACACGCATCGGCGACGACGAGTTCGGTCGCATGTTCCTGCGCCTGTGGGCGGAGGAGGGCGTCGATACGGGCGGGGTGGCGGTGGACCCGGCCGCGTTCACCGGCGCCTACTTCGTGTTCCACGGCCCGCAGGGCCATGTCTTCAGCTATCTGCGCGCCGGCTCGGCGGCGAGCCGTATGAGCCCCCGGAATCTGCCGCTCGAGCTCATCCGCTCCGCACGCTTCGTGCACGCCTCGGGCATCAGCATGGCGATCTCGGAAAACGCATGCGATGCGGTGCTTGCCGCGTTCGCGGAAGCCCGCGCGGCGGGCGCAAAGATTTCATTCGACGGGAACCTGCGGCTGAAGCTCTGGCCGCTCGAGCGCGCGCGCGACCGGATCGGCGCCGCGGTGGCGATGGCCGACTACTTCTTTCCGAGCCTCGAGGACGCGCGCGCGCTGAGCGGGCTGGAGAGCGCGGACGCGAACCTGGACTGGGCGCACCGCCTCGGCGCGGGCAACGTGCTTCTCAAGCTGGGGCCGGATGGGGTGGTGGTCAGCGACGGAGCTGCGCGCACGCGCATCCCCGGCCACAAGGTGAACGCGGTGGACGCGACCGGGGCCGGGGACTGCTTCTGCGGCGCGGCGCTGGCGCGCCTCGCCGCCGGCGACGCGTTGCTTGTCGCCGCGCGCTACGCCAACGCGGCGGCGGCGCTCGCCACGACCGGCTTCGGCGCGGTGGCGCCGCTGCCGCGCCCGGACGCGGTGCGCGCGCTGCTCGGACGCTGACTCAGATCAGGATCTGTCGTCGCGGCCGTTTTGCCGCGGGGGCCGCTGGCGCGCTTCCCTGCGCGGCCCCTCCTTCTCGGCGCGCTGCGGTCGGTCGCCGTTCCCGTTCGCCTCGCGGCGGGGTTGCGGTTGCGCCGCCGGAGGACGCGGTTGAGCTTGCGGCTGGGCGGTCTGCGGACGCGGCTGAGGCTGAGGCTGCGCGACGGGAGCCTGCGGCTGCGGTTGCCGTGCAGCGGGTTGCGGCGTCGCGACGGCCGGCCGCGAATTCTGGATCACTTGCCTGCGCGCGTCGCCGCGCGGTTCCGGGCGCTCGGCATCGCGGCGCCGCTCCTCGCGGCGCACGTCCTTGCGCTCCGGGCGATCCGCGCGCTCGCGCTTCGCGTCCGGACGCGCTTGCGGCCGCGCCGGTGCGGCGGGCGCGGCATTCTCGGGCCGACGCTGCTCGGTGCGGCGATCCTGCGCCTGCGGCTGGGAGCGCGGCTGCGCCTTCTGCTCCATGAGCGCGTCGCGCGTCTGCGCGCTCGCGGCAAAGCGCTGCTGCACGGCCGGGTCGCGATACGGCACGCCGCGCCGGCGCGCCGGATCGTGCTGCCATCTGCCCGGCGCGAGGCTTGTTCGCTGCACGGTCGGGCTGCTCGCCGCGGCGCCGCGGTTCACCACCACCGTACGGTTGACGTAGTAGTTGTTGACCTGGACCACGCGCACGTGGCGCTGGCGCCAGTCCACGCCGCCGAAGAAGAACCCGACCGACACGCCGACCGACGGGCCCCAGGCGACGCCGACGACCGCCGGCGCCGGGCGCCACGGGTAGTGGCGGTGCACGATCACGTAGCCCGGCCACGGCGCCCAGAACACCGGCGCATAGTGCGGCCACCACCACGGGCCGTAGACGACCCACGGGTCGTAGTACGGCACGTACACCACGCGCGGGCTGACGGGCTCGATCACGATCGTGCCGCCTTCGTCGGCGACGCGCATGCGCTCGTTCGATTGCAGGTTGCCTGCGGCGCGCGCCTTCTGACGCAATTGCTGGACGGTCTCCATCACGTGCGGCTCCTGCGCGAGGAAGGCGTCGCCGAGCTGGCGCGTCCATTCGAGGTTCTCGTTCATGCGCTGCAGCACGTTGGGGAACGCGACCAGCGACTTCACGCTCGGGTCCCAGTCCCTGTCCTGCACCGCGCGCACCGCGTCGTCGCCCTTCAGCCGCGGGTTGGCGCGCGACCAGCGCGCCGCCTCCACCACGTCGAGGGGATAGGTCGCGGCCATCAGTATCTGCGACAGCAGCGGGTCGGGATACAGCGCGACCGGCGCGAGCATGCGGTCGAGCTCGGCCTGCGAGTAGGCGGCCTGCTGGTCCTGCGCCTGCGCGAGCGCGCCGCTCTGCGCGAAGCCGAGCGAGGCCGCCGTCAGCAGAGCGAGCAGGGAAATCGCGATTCGTCTGGCGAGAAGCGTCATGGGCACCTCCAGTGCCTATTAAACGCTTGGACCGCCGAATGGCCGTCGACGATTCGGTAAGAATTGCAACAACGTGTAACCGCCGCGCGTGCGCGGCGTCGGCCTCAGGCGACGGCGAGGCGCGAGCGCCGCAGCAGGAACAGCGCCACCGAAACGGTGACCAGGTTCCAGGCGATGCCGTTCAGGAACGCGGCGCGGTACGAGCCGGTGAGGTCGAACAGCGCGCCCGACATCCAGCCGCCCAGCGCCATGCCGAACAGCGTCGCCATGATCACTGCGCCGAAGCGGGCGCCGGCCTCGCGCGGCGTGAAGTACTCGCGCACGATGATGGCGTAGGAGGGGACGATCCCGCCCTGGAACAGCCCGAACAGCGCCGACACCACGTACAGCGAGACGAGCGCGTCGGAGGGCAGGAACATGAGCAGCGCGATCCCCTGCAGCACCGCGCCGAGCAGCAGCGTCCTCACGCCGCCGATGCGGTCCGAGATCCAGCCCGAGGCGAGCCGGCTCGCGATGCCGGCGCCCAGCATGATCGACATCATCTCGGCGCCGCGGGCCGTGCCGTAGCCGAGATCGGCGGAGTAGGCGACGATGTGCACCTGCGGCATCGACATCGCCACGCAGCACGCAACTCCCGAAATCATCATCAGCAGCTGCAGCGCGCGCGGGGAGAGGCCGCTGTCCTGGAGGCGCGAAGCCGCAAGCGCGGGCGCCGACGAGTCGATGCGCGGCGGGCGGCGTCTGAGCACCAGCGCGAGCGGCAGCATCGCCGCCACGCAGAACACGCCCACGGCTACGAACGTCTGTCGCCAGCCGACCGCCTCGAAGGAGTGCTGCAGCACCTGGGGCCAGATCGCGCCCGCGAGATAGTTGCCGCTCGCGCAGATCGCCACCGCGATGCCGCGGCGGCGCGTGAACCAGAGCGAGGTGTCGGCGACCAGCGGCGCGAAAGTGGCCGAGGTGCCGAGCAGCCCGATCAGCAGCAGGTGCACGGCGTTCAGCTGCCAGAGGCTTTGCGACATCCCTGCGGCGACGAAGCCCAGGCCGAGGCTCGCCGCGCCGATCATCACCGGCACCATCACCCCGAAGCGGTCGGCGAGCCTGCCCATCAGGATGCCGCCGACGCCGAAGCCGATCATGGTGAGCGTGTAGGGAAGCGAAGCGTCCCCGCGCGCGACGCCGAATTCGGCCTGCACGCGCGGCAGCGCCACGCTGATCGCGTACATGCCCGATCCGCCGAGCGTGGTGAGCGCGACCGCGGCGGCGAGCCGCGCCCAGGCGTACGGGGACTCGGCCTGCGCCGCCGTCACTGCGCCGGCGCGACGGCCTTGCCGCTGATCGGGGCCTGCGGGCGCCTCGCCTCGCCCGGCTCGATCGTGAAGGTGAATTCGAGCGCGTAGCCGCCGTCGGGCTGGCGCCGGTAGTCGCCGATCAACGCCCGCGTCACGCCGAACTGCGAATCGGTCTCGAGATAAGGATCGTCCTGCACGTACACCTGCGAGGCGATGGTCTTGAAGCCGGGCTTGTGGATCATGAAATGCAGGTGCGCCGGCCGCATGTTGTGGCGCTTCTGCGCCGCGAGCAGCGCGCCGTTCGGGCCGTCAGTCGGCACGGGGTAGCCGGCCGGCTTGACGCTCGCGAAGCCGAACGAGCCGTCGGCCTCGGTGGTGAAGACTCCGCGCAGGTTCATATCGGCCTGCGTGGGGTCCTGGTTCTCGTACAGGCCCACCGGCGAGGAATGCCACACGTCCACCTCGGCGCCCGCCACCGGCCGGCCCTGCGCGTCGCGCACCCAGCCCTTGAACGAGAGCGCCGGTCCCGGCGTGGCGGAGCGCAGCAGCGAATCGCCGTTCCTGAGATGCGGCGCGCCCTCGCGCCAGAACGGGCCCAGGTTGTTCGCCTGCGTCGGGCGCGTGCCGAGAGCGCCGTTGTTGAGCAGGCACACCAGGTTGGAGACGCCGAGCGCGCCCGCCATCAGCATCGCCTCGTTGTGGCTGGGCGTGGTCTTGCGCCCGATCGCGTTCACGAGGCCGATCGCCTCCTGGAACTCGCGCTCGGTGAGCCTCAGCTCGCGCACCAGGGCGTGCAGGTGGCGCACCAGCGCCGAGAGGATCTCCCTGGTGCGCGGATCGGGCGTGCGGTGCATCTCGGCGAGCACCGCTTGCGTCACGTCTTCCTGTTTCTCGATGATCATATGCGCAGCAGCCTCTTCGCGTTGCCGCTCGAGATCTTCGCCACGTCCTCGCGCGAGAGCGGCAGGTCCCTCAGCCATTCGGTTCCCGGGGGATTCATGACGAACGGGTAGTCCACGGAAAAAAGGATCCGGTCCACGCCCATCTCCATCACGCAGCACATCAGCGCCGGCGTGGAGAAGTTGCCGCTGGTGGTGATCCAGAAATGCTCGCGGAAGGTGTCGCGGAACGGCGTCGGGCTGCGGCCGCGCTGCAGCGCCATGTCGATGCGCCACAGCGAGAAGGGCAGCGATTCGCCCAGGTGCCCGAGGATGATCCTCAGCCGGGGGTAGGCCTCGAACGCGCCCGAGAGCACCATGCGGATCCCCTGCGTCGCCGTCTCCACCGTGAAGCCCCAGGCTGCGGTGAGCAGCGCGGGAAACTCCTTCAGGTAGTCCTTGTAGTAGACCTCGACCACCGCCGGATGCGGCACCGCCGGATGCAGGTAGAGCGGCACGTCGAGCGCCTGCGCGCGCTCGAGCACCGGCCAGAAGCGCTTGTCGTCGAACCAGGCGCCGTTGGTCATGCCGTGCACCATCGCGCCGACGAAGCCGAGCCTGGTCACTGCACGCTCCAGCTCGTCGGCCGCCGCCTTCGGGTCGGCGGTGGGCAGGCAGGCGAATGCGGCGAAACGCCCGGGGTGCGCCTTCACGGCCTCGCGCAGGCGATCGTTCGCGCGCCGCGCCACCGGCACCGCGGTCGCGGCGTCCATGCGCTGGGTCGCCGGCGCGCCGTGCGAGAGCACCTGGAGGTCGATGCCCGCCTCGTCCATCTCCTTCAATCGCAGCGCGCCGAGGTCGTCGAGACGCTGCCGGATCGCCGGGACGCGCCCCTCGGGGCTGTCGTAGCCCTGCGCCACCTCGGCGTCCCAGTAGTGCTCCTCGAGCGCGATGACGAAGGGGTTTGCCGTGTTTGCCATGAGGATGATTTTCCCGCTTAATGGAAGGGCATGAAACCGGGCGAGGTTACTCTAATCGTCGGCGCGGGAAGCGGCCTGAGCGCGTCGCTGGCGAAACTGTTCGCGCGCGACACGGCGAAGCTCGCGCCGCTCGCCGCCGAAACCGGGGCGCTTCCGATCGCCTGCGACGCGACCGACGCCGCGCAGGTCGAGGCGATGTTCGGCGCGGTCGAAGCAAGATGGGGCGTCCCGGACCTGGTCGTGTACAACGCGGGCTACCGCGCGCGCGGCCCGTTCGTCGAGCTCGATCCGCTCGAGGTCGAGCGCAGCATCCGCGTGAGCGCCTTCGGCGGATTTCTCGCCGCGCAGGCGGCGGCCAGGCGGATGCTGCCCCGCGGCGCGGGCGCGATCTTCTTCACCGGGGCGTCGGCGAGCGTGAAGGGCTACGCCGAATCGGCGCCTTTCGCCATGGGGAAATTCGCGCTGCGGGGCCTGGCGCAGAGCCTGGCGAGGGAGCTCGCGCCGAAGGGGATCCACGTCGCGCACTTCGTGATCGACGGCGGGATCCTCAGCCCTCGGGGCGATGCGCGCGCCGGCACGCGGGGACCCGACGGCATGCTGCTACCCGAGGAGATCGCGAAGACTTACCTCGCCGTGTATCGCCAGCACCGCAGCGCGTGGACCTGGGAGGTCGAGCTGAGGCCCTGGGTGGAGAAGTTCTAGGCCGCCAGCGGCTCGTGCTTGCGCAGCAGCTCGGCGAATTCTCCGGGCGCGATCGGCTTGCTGAAGTAGTAGCCCTGCATCTGGTCGCAGGCGTGCTCGCGCAGGAACGCCTGCTGCTCCTCGGTCTCGACGCCCTCGGCGACCACCGTGAGGCTGAGGCTCTTGCCCATGGCGATGATCGCCTCGGTGATGGCGCGGTCCTCGGCGTCCTTCGGGATCTCGCGGATGAACGAGCGGTCCACCTTCAGGGTGTCGATCGGGAAGCGCTTGAGCTGCGCGAGCGACGAGTAGCCGGTGCCGAAATCGTCGATCGCGAGCCGCAAACCCATCTGCTTGATCGCGGTGAGCAGCGCGATCGCGCGCTCGGGATTGTGCATCACCATGCCCTCGGTGATCTCCAGCTCGAGCAGCTCGGGCGGCATGCCGGTCTCGCGCAGCGCCGCGGCGATGTCCGTGAGCAGGTCCGGGTCGGCGAACTGGCGCGGCGACAGGTTCACCGCGATGCGCATCGGCCGCAGGCCCTGGCGCTGCCACGCGACGCCCTGCGCGCAGGCGGTGCGCAGCACCCAGCGGCCGATCGGCACGATCAGCCCGGTCTCCTCGGCGAGCGGGATGAACTGCGCCGGCGCCAGCGCGCCGAGCTCCCGGCTCGTCCAGCGCAGCAGCGCCTCCACCCCCGCGATCGCCCCGCTGCCGAGATCGAGCTTCGCCTGGTAGTGCAGCGAGAACTCGTTTCGCTCCAGGGCGCGGCGCAGGTTCGTCTCCAGCGCCAGCTTCTCGAGCGACTGCGTCTTCAGGCCCTTGGAGTAGAACTGGAAGTTGTTCTTGCCTTCCTCCTTGGCGAGGTACATGGCGATGTCGGCGTTCTTCATCAGCGACTGCTCGTCGGCGGCGTCCGCCGGGAACATCGAGACGCCGATGCTTGCGGTGACGCGGCATTCCTGCCCGAGAATCTGCATCGGCTTGATCACCGCGGACAGGATCTTGCGCGCCGCTGCGGCCACCTGCTCCGCTCCCTTCACCTCCTGGAGCAGCACCACGAATTCGTCGCCGCCGAGGCGCGCGACGATGTCGCTCGAGCGCAGCACCTTTTTCAGGCGCGTCGCGGTCTCCTGCAGCAGCGTGTCTCCCGCCTCGTGGCCGAGGGAATCGTTGATGACCTTGAAGCGGTCCAGGTCGATGAACAGGACCGCGAACTTGCGCCTGTAGCGCCTGGCCGTCTCGAGCGCGAGGTTGAGCAGCTGGCTGAACATCGTGCGGTTCGGCAGGCCGGTGAGGCCGTCGTGCGTCGCCAGGTACTGGATGCGCTCTTCGGCTTGCTTGCGCGCGGTCACGTCGCGCGAGGTGCCGCGGTATCCCGCAAACGTTCCGGGCTCGTCGAAAACGGGCTCGCCGTTCACGCTGAGGTGGTACTGCTTGCCTGCCTGGTCCCGGTACGAGTACTCGAAGTCCCGGAACGGCTCGTGGCGCAGCAGCCGCGCGCGGGGCTGCTGCCAGTCGGCCGACTCGAGCACCACGCCGGGAAGCTCCCAGGGACGCTTTCCGATCACCGCGCGCTGCGGATCGTAGCGGCCGTCCGTGACGCCCTTGCCGTCGAACTTCGTGAACCTGAACTCGGCGTCCTTTTCCCAGTACCAGTCGGAAGACAGCTCGACCAGGCTGCGAAAGCGCTCCTCGCTCCGCCGCAGCGCATCCTCCGCCTGCTTGCGCGCCGAGATGTCCTGCACCACGGCGACGTCGTGCAGCGGCTCGCCCGAGGGCCCGCGCGCGACCGAGATGGTGAGCCCGACCCACACCGCCGTGCCGTCCTTGCGCAGGTAGCGCTTCTCCATCTGGAACGAGTCGATCACCCCGGCCCGCAGACGCGCTCTCACCTCGTCGGTGACGTTCTTGTCCTGCGGATGCGAGACCTGCTTGACCGTCATCCCCAGCAGCTCCTCCCTGCTGTAGCCGAGCAGCTCGCACAGGCAGCGGTTGGCGTGAAGGAAGCGGCCCGCGGCGTCCACGTGCGCGATGCCGATCGCCGCCAGCTCGATGGTGCCGAGAGACTGCTCCTCGCTTTCGCACGGTCGCTGCCCGGTCCGCGTCGTCGATTCCATGTGGAAAGCTCCTTTGCTGCGGTCCATCTTGGGGGAGCCGTCCCGGCCTGGGTATCGGTGCCTTCCCGATGCGCCATCAGGGAATCCCCTAGGCCGGGGGGCCGAAGGCGACGTGCGACACCGGTTTTACAGTTCCTGACCGTTGCCTCCCGGGGCCGCTAGCGCCGCCGCTTGAACGGAAAACCGCCGCGCCGGTACTGGATCATGATCCAGCCGCCGAGCATGCCGCCGAGATGCGCGAAGTGCGCGACGCCCTCGCGTGTGCCCGTGACCCCGTAGTAGAGCTCGAGCGTCGCGTACACCGCCACGAACAGCAGCGCCGGCATCGGAATCGGCGGAAAGACGAGCATCACGATGCGCCGGGGGAAGTACAGACCGTAGGCGAGCAGCACCCCGTAAATCCCGCCCGAGGCCCCCACGGTCGGGTGGGGCGGCGCCCCCGTCCAGCCGGTCACGACCAGGTGCGTGAGCGCGCCCGCGACGACGCTGGCGAGGAAATAGCGGAGAAAAAAGCGCGAGCCGAACAGCCGCTCGATATCGCCGCCGAACATGTACAGCGCGAGCATGTTGAACGCGACGTGCGCGACGCTGCCGTGCAGGAAGCCGTAGGTGACGAGCTGCCAGACCTGGAAGGAGGGAGCCTCGAGCGGCCCGGCGCTTGAGAGCGGCCACAGCGCGAACCACTCGAAGAGCGGCGCGCTGACGCCGAGCTGCAGCAGGAACACGGCGACGTTCGCGACGAGCAGCGCGCGCGTGACGGGCGGCATGGCGCAGCGCTGGCCGTCAGCCCTCCAGCACCATCTGCGTCTGCGTCGTTACCGACAGCAGGCGCCCCGACTCGTCGGTCACGCGCGTCTCCCAGACCTGCGTGCGCCTGCCCTTGTGGATCGGCGTCGCCTCCGCGCGCAGCGTCCCCGAGCGCGCCGCGGCGATGAAGTTGGTCTTCGACTCGAGCGTGGCGGTTCTCTGATCCGGCTGCAGGGAGGCGATGGTGCCCGCGGCGCCTGCCGTGTCGGCGAGCGCCATCAGCGTGCCGCCGTGGACCGTGCCGCCGAGCGTGCACAGCTCGCCGCGGAGCGCAAGCTCGGCGACGACCCGGTCCGGCCCGACCTCGACGAAGCGCATGCCGAGCAGGGCGCCGAGGGTCCCTTGCCATTTTTCGTTGAGCGTTTTCGCGTCCATGCGGCATCATAGCGGCATGACATTCGTCCTGGTGCACGGCGCCTGGCACGGTGGCTGGTGCTGGCGGGATATCGTTCCGCTGCTGCGGCGCGCGGGGCACGAGGTGTTCACGCCGACCCTGACCGGCCTGGGCGAGCGCAGGCATCTCGCCCGCCCCGGCATCACGCTCGACGATCACGTCCGGGACGTCGTTTCGCTTCTCGAAACCGAGGACCTGGCCGGGATCGTGCTGCTCGGGCACAGCTACGGCGGGATGGTGGTCACGGGTGTCGCGGACCGGTGCGCCGCGCGCATCCGGCGCCTCGTCTATCTCGATGCCTTCGTTCCGGAGGACGGCAAATGCGCTCTCGATTACGTGGTGCCGGAGCGCGCCGCTGCGTTCAGGAAGGAGGGCGAGGAGCTCGGCACGGTCGCGCCGCCGCCGCTTTCGCTCTGGGGGCTCACCAGGCCCGAGCACATCGCCTTCGCCAAGCCGCGCGAGGCGCGGCATCCCTATCACACGTTCACGCAGCCGATCCGCTTGACGAACCCGGCGGCGCTCGCGCACCTGCCGAAGACCTTCATCTATTGCTCGTCGCCCGCGACCGGTACGTTCGACCGGTTCGCGGCGAGATATCGCGGCGACCCGGCGTGGCGCTTTCACGAGCTGAAGACCGGGCACGACGCGATGATCCTCGTGCCCGGGGAGCTGGCAGCCTTGCTGCTGCAATCGGCGTAGATTGCAGGCGCGCTAACGGGCGGGCAGGCTGAAATAGAACCTGGCGCCCTCGTTCACCTTGCCCTCGGCCCAGACGCGCCCGCCGTGGCGCGCGACGATCCTGTGCACGATCGCGAGGCCCACGCCGGTGCCGGGAAACTCCCCGGCGCCGTGCAGGCGCTGGAACACGCCGAACAGCTTTTCGTAGTAACGCATGTCGAAGCCCACGCCGTTGTCGCTCACGCAGTAGACGCAATCGCCGACGCCCTCGCTGCCGGTCACCTCGATCAGCGGCGCGCCGCCCTTGGCGCTGTACTTGAGCGCGTTCGACAGCAGGTTCGCCCACACCTGCTTGAGCAGCGTGCGGTCGCCGCGCGCCCGCGGCAAGGCCTCGATCGTGACCGCCGCGTTGCCGCGCCCGTTCAGCTCGGCGAGCGCCTGCGCGGCGAGCACGGACATGTCGACTTCCGAGGGAGCCATCGACTGCCTGCCCAGCCTGGAGAACGTGAGCAGGTCGTCGACCAGCGCTCCCATGCGCCGGCTCGCGTCGCGCACGATGCCTAGCAGGCGCCTGCCCTCGGCGTCCAGGGCGCCCGCGTAGCGGTCCTCGAGCATGCGGGCGAACCCGTCCATCGCGCGCAGCGGCGCGCGCAGGTCGTGCGACACCGAGTAGGAAAAGGATTCCAGCTCCTTGTTGGCCGACTCGAGCTCGGCGGTGCGCTCGCGCACCCGCTGCTCGAGCTCGACCGAGTGGCGCTCGACCCGCTCGCGCAGCCGCGCGTGCGAGATCGCGATCGCCATCTGGTCGGCGACCTCGCGCGCGATGGCGACCCGCTCCGCGGGGAACGGACCGGGCGCGCCGCCGAAGCTGAGCGCGCCGATCAGCTCGCCGCCGACGACCATCGGCACCGCCATGTACAGCTCCACGCCCGAAGCGAGCAGGGCGTCCTTGTGGGCGCTCGGCGGCAGCTCGCGCGTGTCGATGGTCTGCGGCTCGCCGCGCTTCAGCGCCTCGAGGTCGCCCATCAGCGCGATCGGATAGCGCACGCCGGGCCCCACGTGCATGCGCTGCCGTCCGATCGCGGCCAGCCACTCGACCTCGCCGGCCGCGAGGTCGAACAGGTTCACGATCGCGCGCGGCACGCCGAGCAGCTCGCGCAGCGCCTTGAGCGCCGCCTGCGCGATCGCTTCGGCCGTTTCTTCCGCGAGCATTCGGCGGTCCACCTCGTGAAGCAGCCGCAGCCGCTCGGCGTTGCGCGCGGCCCGCAGCTCGGCGATGTCGCGCTGCGTCTCGACCACGATGCGCTCCAGCTCGTACCCGACGTCGCCGGCCACCTCGGCGAGCAGCTCCAGCTCTTCCTGATCGAATCGGTCGGGCCCGCTCGCGACCAGCACGAACGCGCCGGTCGCGAGGTGCGCGACGCGGATCGGAAGCGCGGCCGTGTCTCCGGCGACGACCCGCTTGTCCTCCTGCAGCACGCGGTCCGCCTGTGCGCCGGCCTGCGCGGGCGCGGCGGCGAGCGGCTCGCCGCTGCGCGCCGTCTCGCGCGGCGGCTCGCCGCCTTCGCCGCTCATCCAGATCGAGGCGCAACGGAAGCCGCCCAGCCTCACCGCGATCTCGCAGACTTCGGCGAGCAGCTTGTCGCGCTCGCCGCCGCGCAGCAGCAGCTGGTTCACCTGGCTGAGCAGCGCGTGGCTGCGGGAGAGCCTGAGGATGCGCTCGTGGCCGAGGTTGGCCCTGCGCGCCCAGACCAGGACGGCGAGCGAGAGAACCACGATGGCGGCGACCACCATCAGCACCAGGCCCGCTTCCAGCCCGTACCAGCCCGCTTCCTGCCCTTTCAGGCGCAGCCACCCCAGCAGCGGCAGGACGACGATCACGGCGGCCAGCACCCGCCGCGCCATTGCCGCGCCCGGCGTATCGCGCGCGATCTCGCCCAGCCAGTTGCGCGCCCGCGGGAAGACCCCCCGATTCACAGCGCAAAGTGTAGTGCGCGCCGGGGGCGCGCGCCGTGACTTATCCCCGCGTCCGATCGAGCTCGGGGTAGTGGCGGAAGATGCCGTGCAGGTTGAACGCGATGCGGCGCTTCGAGGCGAGGTAGGCGGCGAGGCGCGGGCGCGCGGCGACGCGGTCGCGCAGCGCGATCACGCGCGGAAACCTGCGCTCCAGCCGCGCCATGGCGCGCGGAAACGCGTAGCGATGGCCCTCGATCATCTGGAACAGCGACAGGTCGGCGTAGCTCGCCCGGCGCCCGGCGAGCCATCCCGAACGCGCCGCATTGCGCGCGATCACGCGCTCGAAGTAGCCGAAAAACTTCGGCATGCGCTCGGCCCGGAAATCCGCGGCGGCGCGCCGGGCCGCGGTCTTTTGCTCCTCGTAGTAGAGGCTTGCCGAGATCGGGTGATGCACGTCGTGCACTTCCTGCACCCAGTCCGCGATGGTGAGCTGCAGCTGGTGCACCCACAGCCTGTCCTCCTCGCTTCGCGGCGCCAGCCCGATGCGCGGACCGAGGGTGAGCAGGATGTTCGCCGTCTGGCCGATGATGCGCTTGCCCGCCCTGAGGAACGGCGGCGCGAACGACGGCCGGGCAGGGACTTCGAGCAGGCGCTCCAACCTGGCGACGCCGCCGCGCCCGCGCGCCACGTCCACGTAATCGGCTCCCGCGTCCTCGAGCGCCAGCCGGATGAACTCTCCGCGCCCCTGGATGCCGGGCCAGTAATACAGCTCGAATCGCATGCGGAATCTCCCTTGCCGCGGAGTCAAGCCGGTCCCGCGGGCAGGCTGAAGTAGAACCTGGCGCCCTCGTTCACCTTGCCCTCGGCCCAGACGCGCCCGCCGTGGCGCGCGACGATCCTTTGCACGATCGCGAGCCCCACGCCGGTTCCGGGGAACTCGTGCTGGCCGTGCAGCCGCTCGAACACGCCGAACAGCTTGTCGTAATAGCGCATGTCGAAGCCCGCGCCGTTGTCGCTCACGCAATACACCGCCTCCCGGCCGTCGTCGCTCCCGCTCACCTCGACCGCCGCGCCTTGGCGCTTCGAGCTGTATTTGAGCGCGTTCGAGAGCAGGTTGGCCCATACCTGCCTGAGCAGCGCGCGGTCGCCGCGCGCGGGCGGCAGCCGCCCGAGCCTGAACTGCGTCGCTTCGCCCGCGTGCAGCTCCCCCCAGGCCGCGCCGGCGAGCTCGGCCATGTCGAGCCGCTCGGGCCTGAGCGTCTGGCGCCCCAGGCGCGAAAACGCGAGCAGGTCGTCGATCAGCTCTGCCATGCGGCCGCTGTTTTCGCGGATGACGCCGAGCAGGCGCCTCGCCTCGGCGTCGAGCTTGTTCGAGTGGTCCTGCTCCAGCAGGCGCGCGAAGCCGTCGATCGCGCGCAGCGGGGCGCGCAGGTCGTGCGACACCGAATAGGAGAACGACTCGAGGTCCTTGTTCGCCGCCTCGAGCGCCGCGCTGCGCTCGGCGATGCGCCGGCGCTGCATCACGACTCGCACGGCGAGCGCCGCCGCCGAGGCGACCAGCAGGACGATCAGCGCGTAGGCGATCGCGAGGCGCAGCAGCTGCTGGTCGCGCGCCGCGAACGCGGCGCGCGCAGGCTCCTGCGCGATCACCGCCCAGCCGAACCTGGCGATCGGCTCGAAGGCGGTGACTTGCCCCGCGCCCTCGCGCTCGTCCGGGCCGATCAGAATGCCGCGCTCGCCTTTCAGCGCGCGGGCGACCGCAGGCAGCTTCGAAAAGTCCGCCAGATCGGCCTGCGGGTCGATGTTCGGATGGAAAGCGACCCGGCCGGCCCGGTCCACCACGTACAGGAAGCCGGCTTCTCCGAGCTGCACGTCCCTGGTCCAGTCGAGAAACGTATCGAGCCGCATCTGCAGCGACAGAGTCCCTGCGATCTCCCCGCCGGTGTTGCGCAAGGGGAGTATGACGGCGAAGACATTGAACCGCGGAGCGGCCTGGCGGCGCACGGCGTTGGTCACGTACGGCTTCCATTCGCGGCTCACCCCCTTGAACCACTCGCGCCCGGAAAAATCCTTTCCGATGACGCTGGGATCGCTGGGAACGTCGGCCTTCAGCACGCCGCGGGCGTCGCTGAGGACGATGCGCTCGATGTAGGGAAGATCCTTGGGAACGTCGACCAGGATCTTGATCGCCTCGGTCCAGTTGCCTTCGGTCACCAGGGCGCGGAACTTCACCCGTGTGGCGAGCGAAGCTCCCACGTCGAGCAGGCGATCGAACTTCTCCTGCACGGTCACGGCCGCGAGCCGGGCGATGGCGGAGCGCCGCGAGAGCGCAGCCTCGGTCAGCTCTTGCCTTACCACCAGAAAGCTCTGCACCGCGAGTGCAATCACGATCGCAATCGGCAAGGCGGCGAGCGCGAGCAGGCGCCATTCCGCTTGCGCTTGCGCCCGGAGCATGCTCATTCAGGACCGGCGCAGGCAGTCTTCGAGCAGCGCGAGCGCGCGGCGCGCGAATTCCCGCATGTTCGCCTCGCGCTCGGCGCTTGCGGTCTCGACCGTGATCGCCGCCTCGAGCGGGCCGGAGATCGCGATGCACGCGTGGCCGGGCGCGTCGCCGTAGCGGTTGCCGGTCGGGCCCGCGGCGCCGGTCTCCGCGAGGCCCCAGGTGGCGCCCAGATTGGCGCGCACGCGCTGCGCTAGGAGCTTCGCGTAGGGCTCGGTCGCGGAGCGCAGGTTCGCCACGTCCTGCGCGGCGATGCCGAGCAGCGCCGAACGTCCCGCGGCCGTATAGATGACGCCGCCGCCGAGGTAGTAGGCGGATGCGCCCGGCACGGCGACGAGCGCGGCGCTGATCAGCCCGCCGGCGGAGGACTCGGCGATCGCGATCGTGTGCTTGCGTTCCTTGAGGAGCGCGCCTGCGACCCCGCCGAGAGCGGCGAGCGAGCCGGGCACCGAAGCGTTGCTGCTACTTGGTGCGGACGATGACCGCGTCCACGGCCTCGAGCGGGATCGCGGCGTCGAAGAATTCGCGGCCGGTTATGGCGCCGAGGACGACGAGCTTGGGCGTCGCCTCGCGCACCGTGCCGGTGAGCTCCTGGCCGCCGCGCAGGCGCAGGGTGATGCGCTTTCCCTTCTGCGCGGCGATCACCGATTGCGTCGTGTCGCTGGCGGAAACGGCGAGCTCCTGCGCGAGCGCCGGGAAGGCGAGGGCGAGGCAGGAGAAGACGACCATCGCGATTCTCGTTTTCATACCCCCTCCTTTGACGACTGCCGGAATTCTATGCTTGCCGGGCATCGGCGAGGGCTATTTCATCATCACAGCCGGCGGGTTCAAGAACGGCTGGCCAGTGGCGTAGAGTAAGGAAATCTCGCTGAAAGCAATCCAGCCATGCTCGCCAAGCTGACCTCGAAGAACCGACTCACGCTGCCGAAGGCCGTGGTCGGCAAGTTCCCGGGCGCGCGCTATTTCGAGGTGCGCGCCGAAAAAGGGCGCATCGTCCTCGTGCCGGCGAAAGTGACGAGCCTCGAGGGCCTGTGGTCCAAGATCGAGTCGCTCGGCATCACGGAAAAGGACATCGAGGACGCGGTGCAGTGGGCGCGCAGGAAGAAGTAGCGCCGCGCCGCCTCGCTCGCCGTCTCATGAACGACCAGCGCGACCCGCAACTGCGTCCCTCCAGCGCGTACCTGGCGCTCGAAAACGGCTGCTACCGCGCCACCGCCCTGACTCGCGGCCCCTGGCATCCGGACCACCAGCACGCCGGACCTCCGATCGCGCTCGTCGCGCGGGAGGTCGAGCGTGCCGCGGCTGCGCTCGAGCTGACGCACCTCGCGCGGCTCACCGCCAGCCTGTTTCGCCCGATTCCGATCGCCGAGCTCGAGGTCGAGGTGCGCCGCGAGTACGTCGGACGCAACGTGGCCCACTTTTCGGCATCGCTGAGCGCCGGCGGGAAGGAATTGGCCCGCGTCACGGCGCTCGCGCAGCGCGAAGCGGAGCTCGCGATCCCGTCCGGCCTTCCGGGGCACCCGCTGCCCGTGGCCCCGCGCGCGGTAGAGGAGTCCGCCGCGGCGAAGTTTCCCTTCAACAGCGAGATTGCCGGCTATCAGGACCTCGTCGAAATCCGCATCGCCGAGGGCGAGTTCTTCCGCGGCCCGTGCGCCGCGTGGTTCCGCATGCGCTTTCCGCTCGTCCAGGGCGAGGAACCGACCGCGGTCCAGCGCGTCGCGGTGGCTGCCGATTCGGGCAACGGCATCAGCGCGGTGCTCGACTTCCGGCGCTACAGCTTCGTCAACTCGGATCTCACCGTCAACCTGCTGCGCAAGCCGCAAGGCGAATGGATCTGCATCGACGCCCGCACGCTGGTGGGGCCGGGCGGCGGCGGCATCGCCGAGGCGAGGATCTTCGATTCGAGCGGGCTGGCCGGCAGATCGACGCAGAGCCTCTCGATCCGCCCCCGCGATTGAGGCCGTAGAGCAGCGCCCTCAAATGCCGGCGTACCACTCGTAGCCGCGGTCTTCCCAGTAGCCGCCCTTGCCTTCGCCGAGGGCGGCGAAGCTCTCGACCGCCTCGATGCGCATCACGTACTTCGCCATCTTGTAGCCGAGCTGGCGCTCGACGCGCATGCGCGCGGGCGCGCCGTACTCGACCGGCAGCGGCCGGCCGTTCATCTCGTAGGCGAGGATGGTCTGCGGGTGGAAGGCGTCGACCAGGTCGATGCTCTCGTAGTAGGGCGCGCCTTCCTTCTCGTCCATGACGTCGGCGCAATGGAAGACGACGTAGCGCGCCTGTGGCCGCAGGCGCGCGCGCTCGAGAAGCATCGCGAGCGGCACGCCCTTCCACTTGCCTATGCAGCTCCAGCCCTCCACGCAGTCGTGGCGCGTGATCTGGGTGCGCGCGGGCATGCCGCGCAGCTCGGCGAGCGAAAGCGCGAGCGGCCGCTCGACGAGCCCGTCGACGGCGAGCCGCCAGCCGGCGAAGCCCTCGCGCGCGAGCGCACGGTAACCCGCGTCGGGCGGGTTGATGCTGCCGTTGGCGCGGAAAGCTTTCGAGATCTCGGCCTCGGTGAACTCGCGGGCGAGCGCGTCGCGGCCGAGGAGCGCGCGCTGCGCCGCCATCGTGAGGCGCTCGACGCCTTCGAAGGCGCCGGTCACCGATTCGCGCTCCGAGAGCATGTCGCAGCCGCCGAGCGCGAGGCCCGCCGCCGCGCCGAGGCCGCGGCGCAGGAAGCGGCGCCGCTCAGCCAGTGGGTCTTTCGCCACGATCGTCCTCCGGCTCGAGCACGTAGCGGCCGGTAATCATCGAGCGCAGGTTGTTCCACAGGCCCGAGAGAATCACCGTCGCGACGTGCGCGAGGAAAAACAGCACCAGCAGGTTGGCCAGGATGAAGTGGATGGTGCGCGCCGACTGGCGCCCGCCGAAGAGCGGTACGAGCCAGGGGAACGCAGCGTCGATCGCCGGCGACATCGCCAGGCCCGCGAGCAGCATCACGGGCAGGAGCACCAGCACCACGGCGAGGTAGGCGAGCTTCTGCAGCACGTTGTAGCGGCGCGCCTCCTCGCCCTTCGGAAAGCGCAGGCGGACGTGCTCGGCGATCGAGCGGCCGATGTAGCGCAGCTGCTCGCGCGTCGGGAAGAGGTCGCGCCAGAGGTGGCCGCCGAGCAGCGAGGCGGCGAGATAGACCGCGCCGTTGATCACGAAGATCCAGGCGAAGAGGAAGTGCCAGTGGCGGCCGGTGGCGAGGCTCTGGTAGCTCGGCACTGTCAGCCAGCCGGGGAACTCGCCGACGGTGAACGGGCTTTCGAAGTGCGAGATCTCGCCCCAGTAGAGCGCCGGGTGGGCGTTGAAGATCTGCAGGCCGCTCATGAGGAGGAGGGCGAGGCAGACGACGTTGATCCAGTGGGTGACGCGAACGACCGCGCTGTGGCGGTGGATCGGGATTCCTGCGGTCGCGTCGCGGGACATGCCAAACCTACTTCGAATCGTATCGCGCGGGCGGCTGGTGGAGCTGGTTGGTGAGCTCTTCCATCTCTTCCAGGGCGAGGATGATGCGCTCCAGCGGCAGCTCGGCCCAGCGCCGCAACTGCTCGCGGCGCGCGCCTTCCCATGTCGTCAGCTGCCAGTCGATGTCGGGCTCGGCTTCAGCCATCGGATTTCAGTCTCCTGCGCAGCTCCTCGGCATCGATGCGATCCTGGGCGCGGCCCACGGTTTCCTTCATGGCGATGAGCGTGGCTAGCGACACGAAGCGTACCTCGATTCGCCCTTGAAGGGGCTTGACGAGCGCCCTGGCGTACTCCTCTTCGAACGGGAACGGCTCGCGCACGAACAGATCGATCGGCGTCTCGCGATGCGCGTCGCTCCAGAACTGCAGCACCTGCATGCCTTTCTCCGCGATCCAGCGCTCGCGCTGCGCAGCGTCGGCGAACTGGTCGGCCCGGATCGGAACGAGGGGCTGGTAGCCGAGCGTCGCCAGCGCCGCGAAGGCACGTCGGATGTTGTCCGGGACGAGCTGGATGACGAAGTCCACGTCCTTGGTGAAGCGTACGTAGCCGTGCGCGTTTACGGCGAGGCCTCCGGCGACGAGATAGCGCACGCCGGCGTCTCGCAGCGCGGCGGCGATCGCCTCGAAGCTGGCAAGTCTCACGGCCGCACTCTAACGTGCGCGTCCGACCGCGACTAGCCCGCGGCAGACCTCTCGCCGACCCGCTCCTCCGCGATTGCTTCCTCGACCACCTCGATCTCCGGCTCGCCCGGCACCACGTCGTTCGCGAGGAACCCGCCCGACTGGTGGCGCCAGAGCTTCTCGTAGAGCCCGCGCGCGCGCAGCAGCTCCGCATGCGTGCCTTCCTCCACGATCTTTCCCGCCTCGAGCACGATCAGGCGGTCCATGCGCGCCACCGTGGAGAGCCGGTGCGCGATCGCGATCACGGTCTTGCCTTCCATGAGATCGAGCAGTTGCTCCTGGATCGCCAGCTCGGCCTCGCTGTCCAGGGACGAGGTGGCTTCATCCAGCACCAGGATCGGCGCGTCCTTGAGGATCACGCGCGCGAGCGCGACGCGCTGGCGCTGCCCGCCGGAGAGCTTGACGCCGCGCTCGCCTACGTGCGCCTCGTACCCGGCGCGGCCCTTCCAGTCCCTGAGACCCAGGATGAACTCGTGCGCCTGCGCCTGGCGCGCGGCGGCCTCGATCTGCGCGGCGCTCGCGCCGGGGCGCCCGTAGCGGATGTTGCCCGCGATCGAGCGGTGAAGGAGCGAAGTGTCCTGCGTCACCATGCCGATCGCCGCGCGCAGGGACTCCTGCGTGACCGCGGCGATGTCCTGGTCGTCGATGACGATCCTGCCGCTCTCGGGCGAGTAGAAGCGAAGCAATAGATTCACCAGCGTGGACTTCCCGGCACCCGAGCGCCCCACGAGCCCGATGCGCTCGCCGGGGCGGATCGAAAGGCTCAGCGCATCGAGCACCGGCGGCGCGTCGGTTCGCCCGTAGCCGAAGGTCACGTTCTCGAGCCGGATCTCGCCGCGCGTGACTTCCAGCGGCTTCGCGCCCGGCCGGTCGGTTCCCGCTTGCGGCACGGCGATCGACTGCATGCCTTCCTGCACCACGCCGATGTTCTCGAAGATCCCGGTCACTTCCCAGCTCACCCAGCCGGCGGCGTTCGAGGTCTGCCAGGCGAGCGGCAGCGCCGTCGCCACGATCCCCGCGCCTACCGTGCCGTTCACCCACAGCCAGATGCCGATCGCCCCGGTGCCGACGAGCAGCGCCGCGTTCATCGCGGTGAGGCAGAAGTGGAAGCGCGTGATCACCGCCATGTGCGCGCTCATCGCCTTCTGGTGATCGTCGACCGATTCGCGCACGTAGGCGTCCTCGTCGGCGAGCCGCGCGAAGAGCTTCACCGTGAGGATGTTGGTGTAGCTGTCCACCACGCGCGCCATCACGAGCGAGCGCGCTTCCGAGCTCGAGCGGGCGAGCACGCGCAGCTTCGGGACGAAGTGGCGCAGGAAGACCACGTAGCCGGCGAACCAGAGGAGGGTGGGGAGGCCGAGGCGCCAGTCGGCTATCGTCATCAGGGCGAAGGCGGTCGCGCCGTAAACGCCGATGTACCAGACCGCGCGGATGCTCGCCATCGTGCTCTCGCGCAGCGCGTGCGCGGTCTGCATCACGCGGTTGGCGATGCGGCCGGCGAAGTCGTTCTGGAAGAACGGCCAGCTCTGGCGGATCACGTGCCAGTGCGATTGCCAGCGGATGAGGCTGGTCGCGCCGGGGATGAGGGCGTTGTGGCGGATGGCGATGTCGAGGAGGAGCGCGGCGGGTCGGATTATCAGGATCAGGGCGACCATGGCGAGGAGGATCGGCCATTGGTTTGTGAGCGCTGCCGCGCGGTCGGCGGATTCCATCAGCGAGACGAGCTTGCCGATGAAGAGCGGGATCACCGTGTCGAGGAGGGCGACGGCGAGGGACGCGGCGAACATCGCCGCGTACCAGCCTTTGGTCTGGCGGATGAAGTGCCAGTAGAAGGCGAGCAGGCCGGGCGGGGGTGCGGCGGGGCCGGGGGTGGCGGTGCCGCGGATGGTGCTTTGGAAAAGCTTCAAGATTCCAGTTTCCGTGCAGACTCGACTTTACCGAAGATTCGCGCCGCGATGGCAAATAGCTACGGCCAAGTGATATTCGACGGTTGAACGGCGTCAATCGCCCGCATGCCCGCAAGGGGTCGCGGAGTCGGTCCGCCGTTGATACGCGTGAACCGGCCCGAAGACGGAGGAACGATGCTCCCCGTCGACCGGCCACCGGCGCCGTCTTCGCCCGGGGCAATGCGAGCGTGGAATTCCCAGCTGGCTTGTCCATAAACCCGATACTCGGCGGGCCGATCCGGGCGCCAGGCGCAGATATAGACGTCGAATTTCCATTCGGACTTCGCAGAAACTAGAGGTCCCCCCGCACGCAAACCCGGCCAAAACGTACTCGGGCTGTCGAGGAGCGCGATGGGCCTGGAGGTGTTGCTGGCGGAAACATGCAGTACGCCGCCGTTTTCGTCGTACCAAGGGGTCTGCGCGCCGCGCGGATAGTCGTTTTTGGGCGGAGGATCGGCGAAGGTGGCCTGCGTCACATGCCCGGGATAGCTAGCGAGCCAAACCGTCGCGTCGCGCAGAATCTGGATGTAACCGATCTTCACGCCCGGGATTCCGGGAGCGCCGGGCGGACCGTTGAGCGCGACCGTGGCGTCGATCCGCATTCCCCGCGGATTCCCTGTCATCGCGACCCGCGGATCGACCGAGCCCGTATCGAACACCTGCCCCGGCGTGAAACGATCGCCGCTGATTTCGACGTGGTACACGTTGACCCGAATCTCCTCGGTGCTTCCACGCCCTTGCGGACCGCAGGTCACTTGCACCTGGGCGCGAGCGGGCCCCTGGCCCCATTGCACGTCGATCGCGGCGGTCCCGCCCCCGGAAACGATCCGCCCCGGAGAAGTCACGCCCCACATCGGATTCGGACATATCCGGCCCGCCAAGTATCGACTCGCGGTGTATTCGATGACGTCATTGTCGCCCTCAGGAGGGCTGGCGCATGCGGACATCAAGAGCGCTGCACCGAGCGCCGACAACCGCCGAACGTTCAACATCGAATGCATCGTTTCTTCGCTGACGCGGTTCGGCGGTACCGCGATCTCGCGAGCGAGCGCGTTGATGCTGACGCCGAGCGGCTTCATGAACTCTTCGTACAGTATTTCGCCGGGTGGAGCCGGTTCCAGCAGTCTGGCAGTCATCGGAGCGCCTCCTATCAGTGGCTGCGCCGCCGATGGTACGGTGGAAACCTTTAGCCCTCGCGCTTCATGCGCTCCCGGCGGGCAATCTCACGTTCGCTGGGGGAATCGAGTGTAGTGCCGCCGATCCTGATCTCGCCCTCTCGCTCGTAGTGGCCGACGATCAGGCCGTTCGGAGAGACGCGGGACCTGGTCAGCTTGAACGAATGCGGCGCCGAGCCGTCGGCGAACAGCTTCTTGCCGCCGCCGAGCACCACCGGCACCGTGAAGATGCTCATGGCGTCGACCAGGTCGTTGGCGAGCAGCGCGTGGACGAGCTCGGTACTGCCCTGGGTGACGAGGCTCGGGCCGTCTTCCTGCTTCAGGCGCTTCACGTCGGCGATGTCGCGCAGCAGCACCGAGCCCGCCCAGCTCGAGTCGACCTCGCCTGAGCGCGAAACCACGTACTTCTTGACGTCGTTGAACGCCCTGGCGATGCCGCCATGGGGAGCGCCTTCTTCGTAGTAGGGCCAGTACGCGGCGAAAATCTCGTAGGTCTTGCGGCCGAGCAGGAGGTCGAAGTCCTTGAAGAGGCGGTCGATTTCTTCGCGGCCCTCTCGACTGATAGGGCATCGCCCAGCCGCCGAACCTGAAGCCCTTGGTCGGATCCTCGGTCGGCCCGCCGGGCGCTTGCATGACGCCATCCATGGAAACCTGGGCGCCGACGATGATCTTCCGCATGGGTCAGTTTCCTTGTTGCCAGACGCGCAGGACGATGGTCAGCCTGCCTGAATATCGAACGAATTGGCCACAAAGCTGATCATCGTATAGTGGCCACAGAGCGTCACCGCTTCGACCAGCACCTTTTCGCCCAGCTCTGCTTTCGCCCGTTCGTACAAATCGGGCGGCAGGGTTGACTCGCTGCAGAGAGTCCGCGCCAGCTCGATGAGCAAGGCCTCACGTGGCGTGAGCCCTTGCGCGCCTGCGCCCGACGCCGCCGCGTAGCGGGCCGCTTCGCTGGTGCCGGCTTCGCGCGCTAGGTCGTCATGGATCGCGTAAGGAAAGGCGGCGCCATGGTACTTCGTGACGGCACAAACGATCAGCTCGCGGTCCGCGGGCGAAAGCCGACCCTCGAAGCGGAAGTAACCTTCGAGCTCCGACACGCGCAAGCCCATCGGCGGTACGTGAATCAGCGCCGAGAACGGGCCGTTGACGTTACCGCGATGCGTCCGCGCGATTTCGTCCCAGGCGTGGTGGTGCTCCGGGCTCAGGTCTTCGCGCCTCAGGCTGGGCAGACGGCTCATGGGTCACCTCCGCGCGTACGATAAGCAGCTAGGACGCCGGGCGGCATACCGCTGCGAGCCTCAGGCAAGCGGCCTTTTATCATAGTGACATTTTTAAACTGCTGGTTCACAAATGTCACACGGAGTCGATGGCGGGCCGCGCGGCGATTGGCCGTGCCGAGGAGGGCAGGGGTGTATCATGCAGCCGATGCTGAGTGCGGAACGCCGCGATGACGACACTGCAAATCGACTTGCCTGAATCGCTTGCGAAGGAAGCGCAGGCGCTTGCGCCGGAGGAGTTGGCGCGGCTGGTGCGCGAGGCGCTGCGTGTCAAGCGCGTCGAGCGTCTGGCTGCGGCACGCGACAAGCTGGCGTCCGAGCCGCTCCCCCCAATGACGCCGGAGGAAATCCAGGCGGAGATCGACGCCTACCGGGCCCAGGTCCGCCGTGCGTCTGGTGCTTGACACCAACGCGGCGATTTCCGCACTGCTCTGGAGCGGCACCCCCGGCAGGCTGATCGAAGCGGCTCAGCAGAGGACCGTATCGCTTGTCAGCAGCGCGCCGTTGCTCGCGGAGCTGCGCGGAGTGCTTTCGCGCGACAAGTTTGCGGGCCAGCTCCAAGCGAAGGGCCTCACCGCTGAGGAGATCGCCGACGGCTACGCGGCGCTGGTCACGATCGTGGTGCCGGCGGTGATCGCCCCGAAGATCGCCAAGGACGCGGCTGACGATATGGTAGTCGCCACGGCTCTCGCCGCAGGCGCCGATCTCATCGTCTCGGGAGACGCTCACGTGCTCGATCTCAAGAACTACCAAGGCATGCCGATCGTGAGCGCCGCGGAAGCGGTGAAGCGCGTCGAGCAGCGGCGCTAAGCCGTGGGCTCCGAACGAATGAAACGCCGCTATGAGGAAGCCGAGCACCTTTCCATGTTGCGGGCGCTGGTCGAGGCGGCCGAGGACATAGAGGCGGGGCGAGTCTATTCGTGGGACGAGTTCAAACCCCGGCTTGCGCGCCTGCGAGCCAAAGCTAAGCGCATCGCCGGCGCGTGAGCGCGCCGCGCCGCTTGCCCGTCGTGGCGACGCGGCGCTAGGACTGACACAGAGCGAATCCGAGAGCCTTGCGGGGGTGCGGCGGGGCCGGGGAGATTCGCGCCGTGCGTGCCCGGCATCGGGAAGTGTCGCCGACTCGGGGCTCGCCTGCCACCTGCTCGGGATCGACACGGCGGCCGAGCTCGAGAAATCGCCGTTTCTCGGCACCCTGTTCGAAGGCTTCATCGCCTCGGAGCTCGCCAAGGCGCAGGCGAACGCCGGGCGGCGCCGCGAGCTCTACTATTTCCGCGACCGCGCGGGGCTGGAGGTCGACTTCGTGGTCCCGGGCGAAGGCGGCGGCGTGAGGCTCGTCGAGGCGAAGGCCTCGCGCACGGTGACACCGGACATGGCCGCGCCGATGCGCCGGCTCGCGACCGCCTTCGGGAAGCGGCGCCGCGCCGTGGAGATGCAGGTCGTCTACCGCCCGCCGCGCTTTCTCGAGCCGTCGCGCGCCGTCGCGCCCGGCGTCCAGGCGCTCACGTGGCAGGAATTCGCCGGCGGGCTTGAAGCTCGGCGCTAGCCGCCGCTTGCAGCCGCGCGAATGGCTGGTCGGCGACTTCTGGATTCTCTACTACCGGACTGCGAGCGCGGTGTACCTGGCGTCGGGGCGGTACGAGCGCGAGGCGGAGTACCGCTGAGCAGGCCTTGCGGGGGTGCGGTGGGGCCGGGGGGGGGGTAGGATCTTTCTGGTGCCTCGCGATCGAATTGGATGTACTCAACATCGCCCTGCAATCCTCCGGGAGCACGCAATCCGTTCTCGATTAGCAGAATCAAATAGAGGTTCTTGCCCCGCGCTAAGCCAATCTCTTGGATCATCCAATCCGATGTTTTCCACTCGAAATCATCGGGCCTACCTTTCAGGAACCGACTGAAGAGTCCACCAACCTTCAGCCGACTCGCTGAGATAACGCGCTCCTTCTTGGTGCAAATGGCCACGAACACATTCTTGTCCGCCATCAGAGCCAGAACCTTATCTGCGAGTAGTTTTGGTTCCGCTGGTTCGGCATGCTGCCATGAGAAGCTCAGACTCGATCGAGAGAGCTGGTCCAGGTACTTAAGAAATGTCCCGACCACCGGTTGATCATCTTCTGTAAAGCTATGACCAACAAAGGCACGCAGAACCGTCATGTGTCACCCCCTACAAACCCTTCGGTCTTTATTGTGTGAGCGCCGAAGCTGATGACCTGCCCAGGTTGCTTGGCGACACACCTGGCTGCATTGGAATTCTCGACTATCCCGTCTGTTCATGCACCATGGCTACGACTGCATAGAGCCAAAGGAGAAGCAATGCCCCTCACCCAACCCCAAATCGACCAGCGCGTCTTCACCCTCTACGACGAGTACTGCCACGGCGCCATCGACCGGCGCGAGTTCCTCGCCCGCGCCGGCGCCCT
>Ga0156285_1007_pt1 | contig 50463 bp, 42 predicted proteins | sample RifCSPlowO2_12_FD_107934 | JGI IMG/M metagenome (GOLD analysis project Ga0156285, IMG submission 107934) | Betaproteobacteria bacterium RIFCSPLOWO2_12_FULL_68_20 | reverse complement strand
ATCCAGAAGCTGCTGCAGAACTGCGACTACGACGTCGACAAGGCGAAGCGCGGCATCGTCTACATCGACGAGATCGACAAGATCTCGCGCAAGTCGGACAACCCATCGATCACGCGGGACGTCTCGGGCGAGGGCGTGCAGCAGGCGCTGCTCAAGCTCATCGAAGGCACCATCGCCTCGGTGCCGCCGCAGGGCGGGCGCAAGCACCCGAACCAGGACTTCGTGCAGGTGGACACCACCAACATCCTGTTCGTCTGCGGCGGCGCGTTCGACGGGCTGGAGAAGATCGTGCGCAACCGCACCGAGAAGACCGGCATCGGCTTCGGCGCGGAGGTGAGGAGCCCCAAGAACTCGCGCGCGAACTACGACCTGCTCAAGGCGGTCGAGCCCGAGGACCTGATCAAGTACGGCCTGATCCCGGAGTTCGTCGGCAGGATGCCGGTGCTCGCGGCCCTGGAGGAGCTGGACGAGGGGGCCCTTATCCAGATCCTCACCGAGCCGAAGAACGCGCTGCTCAAGCAGTACCAGCGCCTCTTCAACATGGAGGGCGTGGAGCTCGAGGTGCGGTCGGCGGCGCTCGGCGCGGTGGCGACGAAGGCGCTCGCGCGCAAGACCGGAGCGCGCGGGCTGCGCTCGATCCTGGAGGGCGCGCTGCTCGACACGATGTACGAGCTGCCGGCGCTCGAGAACGTGAGCAAGGTGGTGGTCGACGAGCAGATGATCACCTCCGACGGCAAGCCGCTGCTGATCTACTCCGACCAGCAGAAAGTCGCCGGATCCTCCGGCTAGGGCGGTAACAATTGCTTGCCTGTTCCGCATTGCGGCGGACGCCGCAAGCGTGTAGGCTTTCCCTATTGATTTTTCGGCGGGAACCCGCATCTCACCCGGGTACTCCAACCGGTTAACGAGGCTTTACATGTCCGACGCCGACCAATCCGCTGCCGTCCAGTACCCGCTGCTCCCGCTGCGCGACGTCGTGGTGTTTCCGCACATGGTGATCCCGCTGTTCGTCGGGCGCCCGAAGTCGATCAAGGCGATGGAGACCGCGATGGAAGCGGGGAAATCGATCCTGCTGGTGGCGCAGAAATCGGCCGCCAAGGACGATCCCGGGCCGGAGGACATGTATCCGATCGGCTGCGTGTCGAACATCCTGCAGATGCTGAAACTTCCCGACGGCACGGTGAAGGTGCTGGTCGAGGGCGGCACGCGCGCGAATATCAGCAACGTGATCGACGTGCGCACGCACTGGGTCGCCGAGGCGGTCGCGGTGGCGCCCGAAACGGCGCAGCCGCCCGAGGTCGAGGCGATGCGCAGGGCGCTGCTTTCGGCGTTCGACCAGTACGTGAAGCTGAACAAGAAGATCCCGCCTGAGATCCTGACCTCGCTTTCCGGCATCGACGAGGCCGGCCGGCTCGCCGACACGGTCGCCGCGCACCTGCCGCTCAAGCTCGAGCAGAAACAGCAGGTGCTCGAGATGTTCGAGGTCAAGAAGCGGCTCGAGCATCTGCTCGCGCAGCTCGAGACCGAGATAGATATCTTGCAGGTGGAAAAGCGCATCCGCGGCCGCGTCAAGCGGCAAATGGAGAAAAGCCAGCGCGAGTACTACCTGAACGAGCAGGTGAAGGCGATCCAGAAGGAGCTCGGCGAGGGCGAGGAGGGCGCGGACCTCGAGGAGATGGAAAAGCGCGTCAAGCGCGCGCACATGCCGAAGGAGGCTCGCAAGAAGGTCGAGTCGGAACTGAAGAAGCTGAAACTCATGTCGCCCATGTCCGCCGAGGCGACCGTGGTTCGCAATTACATCGAGACGCTGGTCAACCTGCCGTGGAAGAAGAAGTCGAAGATCTCGCGCGACATCAAGGCGGCGCAGGAGATCCTCGACAAGGACCACTACGGCCTGGAAAAGGTGAAGGAGCGCATCGTCGAGTACCTCGCGGTGCAGACGCGCGTGGACAAGATGAAGGCGCCGATCCTGTGCCTGGTCGGCGCGCCCGGCGTGGGCAAGACCTCGCTCGGCCAGTCGGTGGCGCGCGCCACCAACCGCAAGTTCGTGAGGATGTCGCTCGGCGGGGTGCGCGACGAGGCGGAGATCCGCGGCCACCGCAGGACCTACATCGGCTCGATGCCCGGCAAGATACTGCAGAACATGACCAAGGCCGGGGTGAAGAACCCGCTGTTCCTGCTCGACGAGGTGGACAAGCTCGGCATGGACTGGCGCGGCGACCCGTCATCGGCGCTGCTCGAGGTGCTCGACCCGGAGCAGAACCACACCTTCACGGATCACTACATCGAGGTCGAGTACGACCTCTCGGAGGTGATGTTCGTCGCCACGGCGAACACGCTCAACATCCCGCCGGCGCTGCTCGACCGCATGGAGGTGATCCGCCTGTCGGGCTACACCGAGGACGAGAAGATGAACATCGCCCTCAAGTACCTGCTGCCCAAGCAGATGAAGAACACCGGCCTGCACGAGGGCGAGCTCTCGGTCTCGGAGTCCGCGATCCGCGATATCGTGCGCTACTACACGCGCGAGGCCGGCGTGCGGGCGCTGGAGCGCGAGATCTCCAAGATCTGCCGCAAGGCGGTGAAGCTGCTGCTCACCGAGAAGCAGGCCGGCGAGACCAAGCCGCACCGCGTCTCGGTGACGCCGAAGGGCCTGGACAAGTTCCTCGGCGTGCGCCGCTACTCCTTCGGCATGGCCGAGAAGCAGAACCAGGTCGGGCAGGCGACCGGCCTCGCCTGGACCGAGGTCGGGGGCGAGCTGCTCACGATCGAGGCGGTGACCATGCCCGGCAAGGGCAAGACGATCACCACCGGCAAGCTCGGCGAGGTGATGCAGGAGTCGATCCAGGCGGCGCTCTCGGTGGTGCGCGCGCGCTCGCGCAAGCTCGGGGTGAAGGAGGACTTCTACCAGAAGAACGACATCCACATCCACCTGCCCGAGGGCGCGACGCCCAAGGACGGCCCGAGCGCCGGCATCGGCATCGCCACCGCGATGGTGTCGGTGCTCTCCGGCATTCCGGTGCGCGCCGACGTCGCGATGACTGGCGAGATCACGCTGCGCGGCGAAGTGCTGCAGATCGGGGGACTGAAGGAAAAGCTGCTAGCGGCGCACCGCGGGGGCATCAAGACGGTGTTGATCCCCGAAGAGAACGTCAAGGACCTCGCCGAGATCCCCGACAACGTCAAGAATCGCCTCGAGATCCTGCCGGTGAAGTGGATCGACAAGGTGCTCGAGGTGGCGCTGGAGCGCAAGCCCGAGCCGCTGCCCGAACCGGCCGAGGCGGCGCCGATCCCGCCCAAAGGCGACGATCAGACCGGAGCCGTCACGACGCATTAGGCGGCGAGGGGGGAACGGCCGTGAACAAGGCGGATCTGGTGGAGCACATCGCGCGGGCTGCCGAAATATCCAAATCGGCGGCTGAGCGGACGATCGAGGCACTGGTTGCCGTGGTGAAATCGAGCCTGAGGAAGGGCGAGACGGTGACGCTGGTCGGATTCGGCACCTTCTACGCCGGCAGGCGCGCCGCGCGCACCGGACGCAACCCACGCACCGGCGCGGAGCTGACGATCAGCGCGGCGCGCCTGCCCAAGTTCCGCGCTGGAAAGGCGCTGAAGGACGCTATAAACTAGCTCCCCTTTTTCGGGGTGCTTAGCTCAGCGGTAGAGCGCTGCCCTTACAAGGCAGATGTCGGGAGTTCAATCCTCTCAGCACCCACCAGGAAGGAGCGGTAGTTCAGTTGGTTAGAATACCGGCCTGTCACGCCGGGGGTCGCGGGTTCGAGTCCCGTCCGCTCCGCCAAATCTCGCTGTAGCCGCCCATGTTCGACTTCGTACATAAGAACAAGCTCGCGATGCAGGTCATCCTCGGGCTGATCGCGATCACCTTCGCGTTCTGGGGCGTCGAGTCGTACACGACGTTCCGCGGCGCATCGGACTCGGTGGCGACCGTCAACGGGCTGTCGATCTCGAAGCGCGAGCTGGAGGAAGAGCTGCGGCGCCAGCAGGACCGCCTGCGCGAGGCGCTCGGCCGTGGCTTCGACTCTGCCGCGTTCGATACGCCGGAGGTCCGCCGCGCGCTGCTCGAATCGCTGATCGCGCAGAGAGTGATCGCCTCGGCCGCGCTCCAGGCGAACCTGATGGTGAGCGACGAAGCGCTGCGCGAGGCGATCGCCGGCATGCCGGTGTTCCAGGGCGAGGGCGGGTTCTCGAAATCGAGCTACGAGCTGGCGCTGCGCTCGCAGAACCCGCCTCTCACGCCCGCGCAGTTCGAGGCGCGCCTGCGCCGCGACCTGTCGCTCGCGCAGCTGGCGCGCGCGGTCGCGGAGGCGGCGATCCCGTCGCGCACGGCGGCCGAGCGGCTGGCGGCGCTCCTGGAGCAGAAGCGCGAGATCGCCGAGGCGCGCATCGCCGCGCAGCCGTATGCCGCGCAGGTCAAGCTCGACGCGGTGAAGCTGAAAGCCTATTACGACGCCAACCAGGCGGAGTTCCGGACCCCGGAGCGCGTACGCGCGCAGTACGTGGTGCTCTCCGCCGACGAGCTCGCCAAACAGGACGCGGTGTCGGAGGCGGAGCTGAAGGCGGCCTACGATGCCCGGGCGTCGCAGTACCAGGTCGAGGAGCAGCGGCGCGCGAGCCATATCCTGGCGAAGACGAAGCAGGAAGCCGAACGGCTGCTCGCCGAAGCGCGCAAATCCCCGGCGAGCTTCGCCGAGCTCGCCAGGAGGCATTCGCAGGACTCGGGCTCGGCGGCCAAGGGCGGCGACCTCGGATTGGTCGGACGCGGCATGATGGTCAAACCGTTCGAGGACGCCGTATTCCGGATGAAGGAGGGAGAAATCTTCGGCCCGGTCGAATCGGAATTCGGGTTCCACGTCGTGCGCCTGACCGGCATCCGGCCAGCCGCGTCGCGTCCGCTCGAGGAGGTGCGCCAGGAGCTCGCCGCGGAGCTGGCGAAGCAGAAGGGCGCGCGCAAGTTCGCCGAAGCGGCCGAGACCTTCGGCAACATGATCTACGAGCAGCCCGACAGCCTGAACCCGGTGGCGGAGCGCTTCAAGCTCCAGCCGCGGACCTCCGGCTGGTTGACGAGATCGGCCGGCCAGGAGCCGGGCGCGCTCGACCATCCGAAGCTGCGCGCGGCGCTATTCTCTGCGGACGTCATCCGCAACAAGCGCAATACCGACGCGTTCGAAGTCGCCCCCGGCACGCTGGTCGCGGCGCGCGTGGTCGAGTACCAGCCCGAGTCGCAGCGCGGGTTCGAGGAAGTCACGATCGACATCGAGAACCTCCTGCGCCGGCGCGAGGCCGCGGCGCTCGCGCAGAAGGAGGGCACTGCGAAGCTCGGGCAGGTGCGCGGCGGCAGCGATGCTGGAATACGGTGGGGCCCCGTGCGCACGGTTTCGCGCCGTGACGCGCAGGGGCTGTCCGCCGAGACCCTGCGCCGGGTGGTCGCCGCCGACGTCTCGAAGCTGCCGGCATACGTCGGCGTGGAGCTGCCCGACGGCTACGCCCTGTACCGCATATCGAAAGTGATCGAGTCCGGTCCGAAGACCGATCAGCAGCGCTCGGCGGACGTCGCCGGCGTCGCGCAGATCATGGGGGCGGCGCAATACGGCGAGTTCGTCGCCAGCCTGCGCGAGCGGGCCGACATCGAGATCAACAGGAAGAACCTGGAGGCGAAGTAAAGGGCGGTTTTGCTTTTCATCGATCTCGCGACTTCCGCCTGGTTTTGGCGGAAGTCGCGAGACATTGGGGCGATTCGCCCTTCCGCGAATGCCTACGCTATGCCGAGGCACCAATGTCTCGTCATTTCCGCAAAGGCAAATACGCGGAAATGACGAGATCGGAGAAAAGCGAAAAAAGCAGCTAGCCCTTCGTCCTTTCGCCTGCGATGCCGGCGACGACATGGCTGAAGCCTGAGTCCACGTAGAGGATCTCGCCGGTAATCCCGGCGGCAAGGTCCGAGAGCAGGAACGCCGCCGCGTTACCCACGTCCTCGGTGGTGACATTGCGGCGCAGCGGCGACTGCTCCTCGACGAACTTCAGGATGCGCGAGAATCCCGCGATCCCGGCCGAGGCGAGCGTCTTGATCGGACCCGCCGACAAGCCGTTTACGCGGATCCCGTGCGGCCCGAGGCTCGCGGCGAGATAGCGGATCGCCGCCTCCAGGCTCGCCTTGGCGAGGCCCATGGTGTTGTAGTGCGGCACCACGCGCGTCGATCCGAGGTAGGTGAGCGTCACCAGCGCGGCGCGCCGCCCGCGCATCATCGGCAGCACCGCCTTGGCGAGCGCCGGGAAGCTGTACGCCGAGACGTCGTGCGCCTGCGCGAACGCCTCGCGCGACAAGCCTTCGAGGAAGTCTCCTGCGATCGACTCGCGCGGCGCGTAGGCGATGGCGTGCACCAGCCCGTCCAGTCCGTCCCAGCGCGCGCCGAGCGCGGCGGCGAGCGACGCGATATCGGCATCGCTCGCCACATCGCACGGCAGCGCGATCTCCGAGCCGAGCTCGCGCGCCAGGCCCGACACGCGGTCCCTGAAGCGCTCGTTCTGGTAGGTGAAGGCGAGCTGCGCGCCCTCGCGGCGCGCCGCCTTGGCGACGCCGTAGGCGATCGAGCGGTCGCTCAGCAGCCCGGTGACGAGGATCTTCTTGCCTGAGAGGAAGCCCATATCGTTCCGATTATACTTTCCGCATGCTGCGGGCTCTCCTGCTGTTCGCGGTCACGGCGCTTGCCGGCTGCGGAGAAGTCTGGAACGATCCCTATCCCGCTTCGGAGCGGACTTCGAACACGCTGTATTCGGCGTTCGTCGAGCGGCCGAAGCACCTCGACCCGGTGCAGTCCTACACCGAGGACGAGGCGCGGTTCACGCAGCAGGTGTACGAGCCTCCGCTCCAGTACCACTACCTGAAGCGGCCCTACGAGCTGATCCCGCTCTCGGCGCTGGAGGTGCCGAAGCCGAGGGAGATCGAGGGCGGCAAGTTCACCGTCTACGAGATCCGCATCCGCCCGGGAATCTCCTATCAGCCCCATCCGGCGTTCGTCGCCGGCAACCACGCGCTGGCGCCCGCGCGGATCGCGCGCCTCAAAAGCCCGTACGAGCTTCCCGCAGCGACGCGCGAGCTGGTCGCGGACGACTTCATCTACCAGATCAAGCGGCTGGCCCATCCGCGCCTGCACTCGCCGATATACGGCCTCATGGCCGAGTACATCGTCGGCATGGCCGAGTACTCGGAGCAGCTGAGAAAGGCGGATACGAAGAAGGGCGAATGGCTCGACCTGCGGCGCTTTCCGCTCAAGGGCGTCGAGCGCGTCGACTCGCACACCTACCGCGTCACGCTCAAGGGCCGGTATCCGCAGTTCGTGTACTGGCTCGCGATGCCGTTTTTCGCGCCGGTGCCCTGGGAGGCGGAGAAGTTCTTCCATCAGCCGGGAATGCAGCCGAGGAACTTCACGCTCGACTGGTGGCCGGTCGGCACCGGGCCGTACATGCTCACCGAGAACAACCCGAACGCACGCATGGTGCTCGAGCGCAACCCGAATTTCCGCGGCGAAGCGTATCCCTCCGAGGGCGAGCCGGAGGACGCGCAGGCGGGGCTGCTCGCCGACGCCGGCAGGACGGTGCCGTTCATCGACCGCGTCGTCTACAGCCGAGAGAAGGAGGGCATCCCCTACTGGAACAAGTTCCTGCAGGGGTACTACGACACTTCCGGCATCGGCTCGGATCAGTTCGACCAGGCGGTGCGCGTGGCGATCGAGGGCGAAGCGCAGCTCACGCAGGAAATGGAGGCGCGCGGCATCGGGCTGCAGACCTCGGTCGCGACCACGATCATCTACGTCGGCTTCAACTGGCTCGACCCGGTGGTCGGGGGAAGCTCCGAGCGCGCAAGAAAGCTCAGGCAGGCGCTCTCCATCGCGGTGGACATGGAGGAATACCTCTCGATCTTCGCCAACGGCCGGGGACTGGTCGGGCACGGGCCTCTTGCGCCCGGCATCTTCGGCTGGCGCGACGGCGAGCAGGGCATCAACCCGGTGACGCACGTGTGGAAGGATGGCGCCGCCCGGCGCCGGCCGCTGGAGGAGGCGAAGCGGCTGCTGGCCGAGGCCGGCTACCCGGACGGGCGCGACGCGAAAACCGGCCAGCCGCTGGTGCTTTACCTGGATGCGCGCACCACCGGTCCCGGCGACAAGCCGCGGCTGGACTGGTGGCGCAGGCAGTTCGAGAAGCTGTCCGTCCAGCTCGAGGTGCGCGAGACCGACTGGAACCGCTTCCAGGAGAAGATCCGCAAAGGCAGCCAGCAGATCTTCATCCTTGGCTGGAACGCGGATTACCCGGACCCGGAGAACTTCATGTTCCTGCTGCACGGCGCCCAGTCGCGCATGAAATCGCAGGGCGAGAACGCCGCGAACTACGCCAACCCCGAATTCGACGGGCTGTTCGAGCGCATGAAGAACATGGAGAACTCGCCCGAGCGGCAGAAGATCGTCGACCGCATGACCGACATCGCGCGGCGCGACGCCCCGTGGATCTGGGGATTCCATCCCAAGGACTTCAGCCTGAGCCACGGCTGGCTCGCCAACGTCAAGCCGAACAACATGGCGCGAAACGGCATCAAGTACCTGCGCGCCGACGTCGAGAAGCGCGCCGCGCTGCGGCGCGAGTGGAACCGGCCGGTGCTGTGGCCGCTCGTCCTCATCCTCGTCGTGCTCGCCGGCAGCGCGGTTCCGGCGATCGTCGGCTACCGCCGGCGCGAGCGCATGGCGGCGCGGCCGGCGTCCTGAGTGCTCGCCTACATCGTCCGCCGGATCCTCTATGCCGTCCCGATCCTGATCGGGGTGAATCTGATCACCTTCGTGCTGTTCTTCGTCGTCAATACGCCGGACGACATGGCGCGCATGCAGCTTGGCACCCGGCGCGTAACGCCGGAGGCGATCGAGAAGTGGAAGGGGGAGCACGGCTACGACCGGCCGCTGCTGTGGAACGCGAGCGCCGGTGGCCTCGGAAAGGCGACGCAGACAGTGTTCTTCGAGAAATCGGTCAAGCTCTTCGCGCTCGAATTCGGCGCCGCGGAGGACGGGCGCGACATCGCGAATGAAATTCGCGCCCGCGTGGGCCCCAGTCTCGCGCTGGCCGTTCCGGTTTTCCTGGTGGGATTGGCGGTGAACATAACCTTCGCGCTCTTTCTGGCGTTCTTCCGGGCGACGTACCTCGACTTCTGGGGCGTCACGCTGTGCGTTGGCATGATGTCGATCTCGGCGTTGTTCTACATCATCGGCGGCCAGTACGTCGCCTCCAAGCTCTGGCACCTTGTGCCGATATCGGGGTACGCCGGCGGCCTCGACGCCCTCAAATTCGTCGTCCTCCCGGTCGTCATCGGGGTCGTCAGCAGCTTCGGCACGAGCGCCCGATTCTATCGAACGATATTTGTCGAGGAGCTTACGCGGGATTACGTGCGAACGGCCCGCGCCAAAGGGCTCGCGGAGACTTCGGTGATGTTCGGCCACGTGCTTCGGAACGCGATGATTCCGATCCTGACCGGCCTGGTGGTCGCCATCCCGGCGCTTTTTTTCGGAAGCCTGATCACCGAATCGTTCTTCGGCATCCCGGGGCTGGGCAGCTACACCATCGACGCGATCCAGGCGCAGGACTTCGCCGTGGTGCGCTCGATGGTCTTCATCGGTTCGGTGCTCTACGTTCTCGCGCTTCTGTTCACCGACATCTCCTACACCTTCGTCGACCCGCGCGTGCGGTTTGAATAGATGCCGTTCCTGCCCGTTTTCCTCACGACCGACGTGCTGCTGTGGCTGCTCGTGTGCGTATCGGCCGGCTACGGCTGGTATTGCCGCCGCCACGCGCATCTCGCCGCGCCGTGGGTGCGGGTCTTCCAGACCCGCACCGCGGTGGTATCGGTTGTCATCTTGACGCCCTACCTTCTGGTCGGTCTGGCGGATTCGCTTCATTTCCGCACTCGGCTGGAGCAGGTCGGTGCGGGCTCCGCCGCCTCCTACTCTCCGGAGGTCCTGTCGCTGCTGGACATTGCCGCGTCGCATCTTCGGAGCAGGAGGGAGAAGACTTACTCGGCGCCGTTTGCCACCCGGCTCTATGCGAAGGAGCAGATCGAGCTCGCCGATGGCAGGCAGGTTCGCGACTTTCCCCGCCTGCAATACGGCGGGGCCCACCTCCGGGACGAAGAGGAGAGAGTGGTCGACATGTCGCGGCGCGCGGCAGCCGGGCTCGCTGCGGCGGCGGCGCTCTGGATCCTGCTCGCCTGGGTCGTGAAGCCGCTGCGGCGGCGCTGGGCGGCGGTTCCGTGGGGGGCCGCCTGGTGGACGGTCGGCCCCCTGCTGGTGATCGCCGCGCCAGTGCTCCTGCTATCGGAGGGCTACCACGTGTTCGGCACCGACAAGGTGGGGCAGGACGTTCTCTATCTTTCGCTTAAGTCGATTCGGACGAGCCTCGTCATCGGCACTCTGACCACGCTCGCCATGCTTCCGTTCGGAATCGGCTTCGGCATCGTTGCCGGGTACTTCAGGGGCTGGGTGGACGACTTGATCCAGTATGTCTACACGACGCTCAACTCGATCCCGGGAGTGCTGCTCATCGCCGCGGCCGTGCTGATGATGCAGGTGTACGTCGACATGCGCCCCGAATTGTTTCCGACGGCGGCCGAGAGGGCCGACTTCCGGCTGCTGATGCTGTGCGGGATCCTCGGCGTGACGACGTGGACTGGCCTCACGCGCCTGCTTCGGGGAGAGACGCTGAAGCTCTCCGAGCTCGAATACATCCAGGCGGCGCACGCCTTCGGCGTATCGAATGCCCGCATCCTCACCCGCCACATCCTTCCCAACGTGGCGCACATCGTGATCATCACCGTCGCCCTGGAGTTCTCGGCGCTGGTGCTCACCGAGGCGGTGCTGTCCTACATCGGCGTCGGAGTGGATCCCGCCACGACCAGCTTCGGCACCATGATCAATGCAGCGCGCCTGGAGATGTCGCGCGAGCCGATCGTGTGGTGGTCCATCGCCGCCGCGTTCGCCTTCATGCTGGTCCTGGTCCTGGCCGCGAACCTGTTTGCGGACACCGTGCGCGACGGCTTCGACCCGCGCGTTCGCATGGTGGCGATCGCCGCATGAGCGGCCCGCTCCTCGCCGTCGAGTCGCTGCAAACCCTGATCGACGCGTCGCAGGGCCCGGTGCGTGCCGTGGACGGCGTGAGCTTCGAGCTTCGCACCGGCGAGTGCTTCGCGCTCGTCGGCGAGTCGGGCTGCGGCAAGTCCGTCACCGCGCTGTCGATCATGCGACTGCTTCCCGAGGCCGGCCGGATCGCCGCCGGCCGCGTGCTCCTCGACGGCGCCGACCTGCTTGCACTTCCCGAGGCGGCGATGCGCGCGGTGCGCGGCAAGCGCGTTGCCATGATCTTCCAGGAGCCTTCGACCGCGCTCAACCCGGTGCTCACCGTGGGCCGCCAGATCGCCGAGGTGATCGAGCGGCACTCCGGGCTCTCAGGCGATGCCGCGAGGCGCCGCGCACTCGAGCTGCTCGAGGCGGTCGGCATCCCGGACGGCGCGCGGCGCATCGACGAGTACGCCTTCCAGCTCTCCGGCGGGCTGCGCCAGCGCGTCATGATCGCCGCCGCGCTCGCGGTGGACCCCGAGGTGCTGATCGCCGACGAGCCGACCACCGCGCTCGACGTGACCATCCAGGCGCAGATACTCGACCTTCTCGCGAAGCTCCAGGCCGAGCGCGGTATGGCACTGCTCCTAATCACGCACGATCTCGGCATCGTCGCGAAGATGGCGCAGCGCGTCGCGGTGATGTACGCCGGCGAAATCGTCGAGGTCGCCGTGCGCGACGAGTTCCTGCGCGCGCCGCAGCACCCGTACTCGCAGAAGCTGTTCGAGTCGCTCCCGTCGCCCGGGAGGCGCGCCGGCGAGCTCGCCGTGATCCGCGGCCAGGTGCCGGCGCTCACCGGCGGGTTCCGGGGCTGCCGCTTCGCCGAGCGCTGCGATCTCGCGTTCGAGCGCTGCCGTGAGGAGGCGCCGCGGCTGCTCGAGCTCGGGGGCGGGCGCCGCGCGCGCTGCCACCTTAGGGAAGCGGGTCTCGCGCCGCCGCGACAGGCGGAGTTATCGAGCGGGATCGAGCGACCCGAGGCGAAGCCGCAGCGGACCCTTCTGGACGTCGACGGCCTGAAGGTTCACTTCCAGATCCGGCGCGGAATCTTCAGGCGCGCAGTGGGCTACGTGCGCGCGGTGGACGGGGTCTCGTTCGCTCTTCACGAAGGCCGCACGCTCGCCCTCGTCGGCGAGTCGGGATGCGGCAAGACCACGGCGGGCAAGGCGCTCCTGCAGCTTCTCGCCCCGACCGCGGGCAGCGTGCGCTACGAGGGTGCCGAGCTGGCCGGCCTGTCGCGTGCCGCAATGCGCCCGCGCCGCGGCGCGATGCAGATGATCTTCCAGGACCCGTACGCGTCGCTCAACCCGCGCATGCGCGTCGCGGAGATCCTGCTCGAGGGCATGCGCGCGCTGGGCGTCGGGCGCGACGACGCCCAGCGCGAAGCGCGGCTCGCAGAGCTGCTCGGCGAGGTGGGCCTGCCGGGCGAGGCGCTGGGGCGCTATCCGCACGAGTTCTCTGGTGGCCAGCGCCAGCGGATCGCCGTCGCCCGCGCGCTCGCGGTGAATCCGCGGCTCATCGTGTGCGACGAGCCGACCAGCGCGCTCGACGTCTCGGTGCAGGCGCAGATCCTGAACCTGCTGCGCTCGCTGCAGCAGCGGCGCGGCATCGCGTACCTGTTCATCACACACAACCTGTCGGTCGTGGAATACCTGGCGCACGAGGTGGCCGTGATGTACCTCGGCCGCATCGTGGAGCGCGGCACGGTGCAGGAGGTGCTGCGCGACCCGAAACACCCGTACACGCAGGCCCTGCTCTCGGCCGTGCCCACGCTGGAAGGCGGGCGCGAGATCATCCGGCTGTCGGGAGAGCTGCCGTCGCCGGCGAATCCGCCCGCGGGCTGCCATTTCCATCCGCGCTGCCCGAAGGCGCGGCCGGAATGCCGCGCCGCCTATCCCGAGAACCTGCCGCTCGGCGAATCGAGGACGGTGGCCTGCGTGCTCTACCGGGGGGCGTCGGGCGAAGGCTCGAGCGCGGCGAGCAGCAGCTGATTGAGGTCCGAGGGCACCGGCAGCAGCCGGCGCTCGAGGATCTCGTGCAGGTGAGCTCGCTCGTCGCCGGGAATCGCCGCCGTCTCCCTGCGAAATTCCTCCGCCAGCAGTTGCTTCTCGCGGTACGAGAGCTGCGCCAGGCGCAGCTGCGCGGCGCGCACCTGCAACGCCCGCTCGGCGAAGTACTCGATCATCGCGCCGCGCACCGCGGCGTTCTTCGGCTTCATCAGCTCGGCGTGCAGCGAGTCGAAGATCTCGCCGCGCTGCGCCTGCGAGAGGTAGAAGAAGCTGTCGTCGATCAGCCGCCGCAGATGCGCCGGCTCGACCGCCGTGCCGGGATAGGTGAGGACGGGCTCGGGCGCGACCGTCTGCGCGGGTTGCGATGCGATCGCATTGGTGATGATCTCGCGCGCCACGCTGAGGAGGAACATCAGCATCGGGTCGGCCGCGCGCGCCGGCCAGGCGGACGCGAGCAACGCGACGAAAAGAACACCCCTCCCCAGGCGGCTCATGATCCGGTCATTTTATGCGACGCGCAGCGTGTCGGTTATTGCGCCGCAGCAAGGAACAAGAAATGTTCTGAGGTTAAAGTTCTAAGACCCTTCTTTCTTGTACGGTTTGCCCTTTGGAAGGCTGCGAGGTTTGCCTTTGACGGGAGTCCGGACCTCGAGGGTCAGCTTCTGGCCGGCGAGCAGCCGCCCGATCCGGTTCCAGCGCTTGAGATCCTCGACTCTGACCCGGTAGAGCGCGGCGATCGAGTTCAGCGTCTCGCCGCGCTTCACCGTGTGCACGATGCGGCGCACCGCCGCCACGGGGATCGGCGGCGCGTACATGATCGGCAGGCGGCGGTAGCCGTCGACGGCGCCGTTCGTCGGCACGACCAGGGTCGAGGGCAGGGCGCGGGCGCGGGGCGCGATGCCGTTCACCTCCCTCAGCCGCGCCACCGTCACGCCGAATTTCTTCGCGATCGCCTCGAGCTTTTCTCCGCGCCCGGGCTGGTAGGTCTTCCACGACACGAGAGACGCGGCGTCGTATTTCGTCAGGTTCTCGTGGAACACCTCGACCTTGTCGGCGGGCAGCACGATCCTCGGCGTCATCGAGGCCCGGATCAGCGGCCGGCTGAAGCCCGGATTCAGCGCGACGAATTCCTCGACCGTCATCTCGGCGAGCTTGGCGGCGAGCTGCACGTCGATGTCGCGCGTCCTGGTGACGGTGGCGAAGTACGGCTCGTTCGGGATCGGATCCAGATCGATGCCGAAGGCCTGCGGATTGAGGATCAGGTTTTTCAGCGCCTGCAGCTTGGGCACGTAGTTGCGCGTCTCGGGCGGCATGCCGATGCTCGAATAATCGGTGGGCAGGCCCGCGGCGCGGTTCTTCTCGATCGCGCGCGCGACCGCGTTCTCGCCCCAGTTGTAGGAGGCGAGCGCGAGATGCCAGTCGCCGTGCATGTCGAACAGGTCGGCGAGGTAGCCGAGCGCGGCCGCGGTCGAAGCCACGATGTCGCGCCGTCCGTCGTACCACCAGTTCTGCTCCAGCTCGTAGCGCTTGCCGGTGCCGGGGATGAACTGCCACAGACCGGAAGCGTGCGCGCGCGAATACGCCATCGGATTGAACGCGCTCTCGACCATCGGCAGCAGCGCCAGCTCGGTAGGCAGCCCGCGCTTCTCGATCTCCTCGACGATATAGTGCAGGTACAGGCGACCACGGTCGATCACGCGCCGCAGGTAGTCGGGCCGCGCGGCGTACCAGGCCATCTGATTCTGGACCAGCGGGCCGCTGAGGTCGGGCATGGCGAAGCCGTTGCGGATGCGCTGCCAGACGTCGTCTGGCGGCACCGTGCGATCGATCTTCGCCAGGCCGCGCAGCGGCACGACCACCGCTTCCCTGTCGCCGTCGAACGGCGGCAAATTCGTCGCATCGACGGGCTGCTGCGGATGCTGCGCGGGCGCCGCCGGCGCGAGCGGCGCGGCGCTCTCGAAGACGGACGATTGCGCCTGCGGCGCGGCCGGTAACGGCGCTTGCGGCGGCTGCGAAGCGCAGGCCTGGAGCAGCGCAAGCGCCGCTCCGAGCCACCACCGTTTCGCCATGCCGGCCACCGGCGCGCAGTTTAGCCGCTCAGAAGCGGTTCTTCCAATCGCGTATCGCCGCGAACACGCGCACCGGGTCGGCGATGCGCGCGCCGAGATACTTGTTCGCCGAGTCGACCACCGCCGGCTCCAGGCAGCGCAGGAACGGATTGGTCGCCTTTTCTTCGCCGAGAGTGCTCGGCACCGTGGGCTTTCCGGCGTCGCGCAGCCGCCGGTCGCGCGCCTCGCGCGCTTCGAGCGCCGCGTTCGCCGGCTCGACCGTCTTGGCGAAGCGGATGTTCGAGAGCGTGTACTCGTGACCGCAGTAGACCAGGGTGTCGTCCGGAAGCGAGACCAGCTTCTGCAGCGACGCGTACATCTGCTCGGCCGTGCCCTCGAACAGCCTGCCGCAGCCGCACGCGAACAGCGTGTCGCCACAGAAGAGCATCCCTGCGCCATAATAGGCGATGTGCGCGCGCGTGTGCCCAGGGATGTCGAGCACCGAGAGCGTGAGATCGAGTTCGGGAACCGATACGGTGTCGCCCTCGGACACCGGCCGCGTGAGCGTGGCGATCGGCTCGTTCCTGGGCCCGTACACCGGGACGCGGCGCTTCTCGAGCAGGTCGGCGACCCCGCCGACGTGATCCGGGTGGTGGTGCGTGGCGAGGATCGCGGCGAGCTCCAGGCGCTCGCGCGCGAGGTACTCCAGCACCGGCCGCGCCTCGCCCGGGTCGACGACCGCGGCGTGGGTGGCGTTGCGCAGAGTCCAGATGTAGTTGTCGTTCAACGCCCGCACTGGAGCGATTTGGAGCATGGACCGGCAGTCCTTCGTGCAAAACGGCGGCCTGAAGTATAACGGCGAGCGCTCATCGCTCTCGGAATGGCTGGCGACCCCGCAGGGGCGCTACGTGCTCGACTGGGAGCTTGCCCAGTTCGACAGCGCGGTCGAGGACGTGTTCGGCTTCCGCGCCGGGCAGATAGGGCTTCCTGAAATAGAGTTCCTGCGCCAGAACCGCATCCCGTACCGCCTCACCCTGGCCCTCGAGCCGGGGGCGTCGCTCGCGGCCGACCCCTTGCAGCTGCCGCTCGCCAACCAGGCAGTGGACCTGCTCGCGCTGCCCCACGTGCTCGAGTTCCACCACAACCCGCACGACGTGCTGCGCGAGGCCGAGCGGGTGCTGATGCCCGAGGGGCAGGTGGTGATCTCGGGATTCAATACCGCTTCCCTCTGGCGTCTGAGGCAGCTGTTCTCTTCCGGGAGCCCGCAAACCCCGTGGGACGCGCGGTTCATCGGGCTGTTGCGGCTGCGCGACTGGCTGCGCGTGCTCGGCTTCGAGCTGAACGGGGGAAAGTTCGGCTGCTACGCGCCTCCCTTCGGGGAGCGCAGATGGCTCGAGCGCTTCGCCTTCATGGAAAAGGCGGGCGCGCGCTGGTGGCCGGTATGCGGAGGGCTGTACGTGGTGCGCGCGGTGAAGCGCGTGCACGGTATGCGCGTGGTGACGCCCGCCTGGCGCAAGGAACGCGCGCGGCGCCGCTCGCTCGCCGCGATCCCGCAGCGCGACGGCCACGCCACGCGCGTGAACGGCGCTGCGCGTCGGCAGTGAGCGCCCAGCCGGTCGAGATCTACACCGACGGCGCCTGCCGGGGCAATCCCGGGCCGGGGGGCTGGGGCGTGCTGCTGCGCGCGCGCGGTGCCGAGAAGGAGCTCCACGGCGCCGATCGCGCGACGACCAACAACCGCATGGAGCTGACCGCGGTGATCCGCGCCCTCGAGGCGCTCAAGCGCCCGAGCGAAGTGCGCCTCTATACCGATTCGCAGTATGTTCAGAAGGGCATCTCGCAGTGGATCGGCGACTGGAAGCGCCGCGGCTGGCGCACGGCGGCGAAAAAACCGGTGAAGAACGAGGACCTGTGGCGCCGGCTCGACGAGCTCGCGGCGCGCCACCGCGTCGAGTGGCGCTGGGTGAAGGGGCACGCGGGCCACGACGGCAACGAGCGTGCGGATGCGCTCGCCAACCGGGCGATCGACGAGCTGCGGGGAGCCTGATGGCGGCGCGACAGGTGGTGCTCGACACCGAGACCACGGGCCTGAACGCGAAGCTCGGCGACCGCGTGATCGAGATCGGCTGCGTCGAGATCCTCAGCCGGCGCGTCACCGAGCGCCACTTCCACGCCTACGTCAATCCGGGCCGCGAAATCGACGAGGGGGCGGCGCGGGTGCACGGCCTGACGCGCGAGTTCCTCGCCGACAAGCCGCGCTTCGCCGAGATCGCGCCGGGCCTGCTCGAGTACCTGCGCGGCGCCGAGGTGGTGATCCACAACGCGGAGTTCGACGTGGAGTTCCTCGACGCCGAGCTCGACCGGGCCGGGCTCGGCAGGCTCGCCGAGCACGCGGCGGGCGTGGTCGACTCGCTCGCGCTCGCGCGCGAGCTGCATCCAGGCAAGAAGAACTCGCTCGACGCGCTGTGCGAGCGCTACGCCGTGGACAACTCGCACCGCACCCTGCACGGAGCGCTGCTCGATGCCCGGCTGCTCGCGGAGGTCTACCTCGCGATGACGCGCGGGCAGGAGAGCCTGATGATGGAGCTGGAGGCGGACGGCTCGGCGGCCGCCGCGGACAAGATCGATACCTCGGGCCTGATCGTGGTGCAGGCTAGCGCAGAGGAGCTCTCCGCGCACGAGAGGGTGCTCGACGCGATCGACAAGGAATCGAAGACCGGGAGCTTGTGGCGGCGCCTGCCCGGCGTCTAGCGGTCCTTCAGCTCGACGCCAGCCGCGTGGCGAGCGCTGCCAGGCGCTCGCCGTAGCGCGCCGCCGCCTCACGCGCGCGCACGCGCCTCGACGGGAAGATCATCGTGAGCGCGCCGAGTGTTTGCGCGCCGCTGCCGATGCCGATGGAGATTGCCGCGGTCCCGGGTGCGCCGGACCATGTGCCGTCGTGGTAGACAAGGCGCGCCGCCCCCTCGTCGCGTGCCACCCGGTAGGCGCGTCCGCTCGCCGTTTCGCCGAGCGGCAGGCGCAAGCCGACGTCGTCGCGCCGCGACACGAAGGCGCTGATCCTCAGCGTGGATGCCCGCACCACGAGCGCCTCTGCGTCGGGCGTGGCAACGATCACAGGCCAGTGCGAATCGCCGGTGAACTCGGCCAGCAGCGGCGCCGCCTTCACGACGACGAGATCTTGGTCTCGCGCGCCGCGCGCGAGCGCGCGCACCTGAGAAGTGACGGCGTAGCGCCTGCTCATCGGGAGCACGGTTACCCAGCCTTCCTTTACCAGCGTCTCGAGCAGCCGCTTGACAGTGGTGCGGTGCAGCGACAGCTCGTCCGCCAGCTCCTCGAGGGGCCAGGCGCCGGGCGCGCGCGCGTTCAGGGCTGCCAGCACGGAAAGGCCGCGCGCGAGGCCTCGCACCGGCTTGTAAGCCGCCTGCTTCATCGGTGCACCAGGTGCACGACGCGTCTGCCGTTCGTGTTCAGCCCGGAAATCCAGTCTAGCATCGCTGCATGCGCCTGCTGACGGCTCTTGTCCTCCTTGTCATTTCCTTCGGCGCGCAAAGCTTCGCCGAGCGCCCTGTGCGGATCGTGGTCCCGTTCCCCGGCGGCTTCGCCGACACGCTTGCCCGCATGGTGGGCGCGCCACTGTCGCGGGCGCTGGGACAGCCGGTCGTGATCGAGAACAAGCCTGGCGGGAGCGGACAGATCGGCGCCGCCGAGACGTTGCGAGCGCCCGCCGATGGCCACACGCTGTTCATGGGCCACATCGGGACGCACGCCATCAATCCCCACCTGTTCGCCAGGCTGACGTACGACCCGGAAAAGGACTTCATGCCGGTGACGCTGCTCGTCACGGTGCCGAATCTGCTGATCGTGCATCCCTCGGTGCAGGCCACGACGGTGCGCGAGCTCGCGGCGCTCGCCAAGGCAAGCCCTGGCAAGCTTGCCTACGCGTCGCCGGGCAACGGCACCTCGGGCCATCTCGCCGCCGAGCTGTTCAAGTCGCTCGCCGGTTTGCGCGTGCTGCACGTGCCTTACAAAGGTGCGGCGCCCGCACTGCAGGACGTGATCGGCGGGCGCGTGCAGTTTATGTTCGACACGCTGGCGCAGGCTTACCCCCACGCCAAAACAGGCCGGGTGCGCGCGCTCGCCGTGACCACGCTCAAGCGTCATCCCGCGACGCCGGAAGTGCCCACCATGCACGAGTCCGGCTTCCCGGACTGGGAGACCGGCCCTTGGTTCGGCTTGTTCGTACGTTCGGGCACGTCCGAGCCGATCGTGAGGCGCCTGCACAGCGAGCTTGCCGAGGCCCTGTTGGTCCCCGAGATCCGCGATCGCCTCGCCGCGCAAGGGGCCGACCCGGTCGGCAACTCGCCCGAGGAGTTCGCGCAGTTCATCCGCGCCGAATCCGCCCGCTGGGGCAAGGTGGTGCGCGAGGCAGGCATCCGCGCGGACTGAAGTGCTCGTTGCGGACCTCGAGCCGCGCTCGCGGGCGACGCGCATGTGCCCCGGGACGCGAAGTTCATCCGCCCGTTGCCCATAGGCCATCAGTATGCGGAGAATCCGACATGACAGACGCTAAGTCCCGGGATAGGCAGAATCTTGAGATCTTCTGCTGGCCGGAATTGATGCGGATTTTCCAAGATCTTGTCCAGCTGGCAATGGTTTCTCCCACCAATCTTTCCCAGCAACTTCGCAGCGAGCTTTTTACGATGGCGAGCATCGCCGCCGGGTGTCAGCACTGCCAAGCGCATGGCGCATACTCGTTGCAGTTGATGGGCGTCGACTCGGATCGGATTCGCGATATCTGGACGTTTGAACAGTCGACGGAATTCTCCGAAGCGGAAAAGGCCGCATTGAGGCTGGCGCGAGATGGAGCGCTTGTACCCAATATGGTCGAGCCTGGGCATTTTGCAGACTTGCGTAGACATTACTCTGACCGCCAGATCGTCGAGATGCTCGCAGTCATCAGTTTGGCCGGTTGGTACAACCGTTGGAATAATTCCATTGCTACTGTGACGGACCATGAATCGGTGGAATGGGCCGAGGCAAATCTCAAAGCAGTGGGTTGGGAATTGGGGAAACACGCGGGAGCGGCCCATGAACAGCGCCGAAAGCACCCGCGGTCTACCGATCCGGATCGGATCGAGTATTAACTAGCGATCGCCTCGGGCGCTGCTTCAACCGAACGCCGGATGCCCGAAGGCAGGCAGCCTGTGGCGCAGGCTGGGCGGCTAGCCGGGCGCGCTCCGGGGCGCCTCTAGCGCCGCAGCTTGCGATACTCGCCCATGTGCCGGATCGCGCCGCGCGGGTTCCCGGCCGCCTCGTAGGCAAGCGCCAGGTTGTAGTGGCAGTCGGCGAAGCGCGGGTCCTCGTGCAGCGCCGAGCGGTACGCGCCGATGGCCTCCTCCAGCCGCCCGGTATCGGCGAGCAGGACGCCGAGGTTGAAGAAGAGCAGGGGATCCTTGACGTTCCGCTCGAGCCCGTCGCGATAGATGCGCTCGGCGCTCGGCGCGTCGCCGGCCTCGTGCAACAGCCGGCCGAGGTTGATGCGCGCGGCGACATGGGCGGGGTCGAGCGCGAGCGCGCGCTCGTACGCGTGCCGCGCTTTTTCGATGTTGTCGCCTTCGAGCCCGGCGCCGCGCTTGAACCAGTCCTCGGCGGCATCGCCCGGAAGCTCCTTCGCCTTCACGTTCAGCTCGCCGCCCTCGACGCTCACGTCGAGATCGAGGAGCAGCTGCCCCGAGTCGGCCTGCCAGCGGCTCTTTCCCTCGGCGACGATCACGCGATCTCCCACAGCGCGGATGCGCAGGCCCGAGAGCGGAACGTTCTCCGGCAGGCGCCGGCGCAGCGCCTTCAGCGAGCGCGTGATGCGCCGCGCGGGCACCTTCGCCCTGGCGAGCGCGCCCGCGGTGCGAAGCAGGATCAGGTCCTGGAAGGAGAAGCGGTACTCGCGCCGCGGGCCGCGGCCCGGGGAGACGAAGCCGGCGCGCACCAGCCCGAGGATCGCGCTGCGCGGCATGCCGAGCAGCCTTTCGACGTCGCGGACGCCGAACTGCGGCACTACTTCCTGGTGACCTTCCTCGCCGGCTGGGCGGCCTGTGCAGCGCGCTTGGCGGGCTTGGGCTGCTCGGCCGCCGGCGCCTCCTCGGGCGCGCGCTTCTTCAGGCTCGCGCGCAGCGCTTCCATGAGGTCGATCACCTGTGCGCCGCCGCCCGCTTCCTCGGCCACCGCGATCTCCTGGCCTTCGACTTTCTTCTGGATCGCCGCCTCGATGCGCTGCTTCACGCTGTCGGTGTAGGCGGCCGGATCGAACTTCTCGGCGGCCTGCTGGTCGATCAGCTGCGCCGCGAGCTTCAGCTCCGCGTCCTTCACCTCGGTCTTCGGGATCTCGAGCTCCGTCATCGGCCGCACCTCGGCGGCGTAGAGCAGCTGCTGCATCACCAGGCCGTCCTCCACCGGGCGCAGCATCACGATGTACTGCTTGCCGCGCGCCGCCCAGCGCCCAAGCGCGCAGCGGCCCGAGTCGCGCAGCGCGCGTGTGAAGAGCGCATACGGCTTGGCCCCGCCCTTGTCCGGTGCGAGGTAGTAGGCCTTGTCGAAGTACACCGGGTCGACGCTCTCGAGCGGCACGAACTCGGTCACTTCAACCGCGTGCGTGCCGGTCTCCTCCAGCGCCTTCAGCTCCTCGGGCGTGAAGACCACGTACTGGTCCTTGGCGAACTCGTAGCCCTTCACCATGTCCTCGCGCGGCACCACCACGCCTTCCTTGGCGCAGGTGTACTGTTGCTTCAGGCGCGAGCCGCACGGCGGCTTGTGCAGCAGGTTGAACGACACGCCGGAGGAGGGCTGAGTCGCGGAAAAGAGCCTCACCGGAATCGCAACCATTCCGAACGAGACGGTGATCGACGCTAACGATCGGGCAGCCATGTCTTCTCCAGGTTCTGTTTCTTCGCCGCGATATTCTGCCATTTATCACCATTGCGCTCCAAGCGGCTGATTACATTGGTGATCCTGAAGTCCAGCGGGTGGGCCTTGGCGAGCTCCTCCCAGGTCAGCGGCATGGACACCGGGGCGCCGGGCTGGCCGCGCGGCGAATAGGCCGCGTTCAGGGTCTTGCCGCGCACGTTCATGCTCCAGTCCATGAACACCTTGCCGGTGCGCTTGCCGGTCGCCCACTCCATCGTCAGCTCTTTCGGGTGCTTGCGCGTCAGGTGCCGGAACACCGTTTCGCACACGTGGCGCGCGGTGTCGAAGTCCAGCGTCCGCTCGATCGGGACGTAGACGTGCAGCCCCGTCTTGCCCGAGGTCTTCACGAGCGGGTCGAGCGACATCTCCACGAGCAGCTCGCGCAGCCGGAACGCCGCCTCGCGGGTCTTCTCGAACGCCGCGGTGTTCAGCTCGGGCTCGGCGCCGGGCGCTTCGCTTCCCGAGTAGATATACGGGTCGAGGTCGAACACCAGGTAGTCGGGGTAGTTGAGCACCGAGCGCTCGAGCGTCTCGAGCGAGGTTGCGAAGTCGGCTTCGCGGCTCTTCGCGTCCGCGCCCGGCGTGACGCGCGAGTGCGTGACGTGGAATTCGAGCGTGCCGTGCTGCGCGAGCCACAGCAGCGTCGCGAGGTTGTTGCACACGAAGTACTCGTCGTGCCGGCCCTTGTGCTCGGAGAACACGCTCACGGTCTCGACGAAGCGCGGCGGCGGCGCTTGCTCCCAGCGCTTCTGGTAGAAGCGCTCGCCGTGGATTCCTTCGGGCATGCGGATGAGCGTCATCAGCCGCCCGGCGAGGTGCGGCAGCATCCACTGCGAGACGCGCGCGAGGTAGCGCAGGAGGTCGCGCTTGGTGAGCGCCGGCTGGCCGAGCGCGGCGTCGGCCGGCCAGTAGACCCGGTCGAGGTGCGTGAGCCGCACCTTTTCCGCGCCGACGACGAGCTCCAGCGTCTGCCGCTTGTCCTCGAGCTGGCGCAGGATGCCGGCGATCGAGCGGTCCCACGCGCTTGCGGCGGCGGCGGTTTTCGCTTCCTCGCGCCCGGCGCTGCGGGCGACGCCCTTCGGATCGACGTCGTCGCGCAGGCGCAGGAACACCGGCGCGCGCAAATGGCCGTCCGGGGTCCATTCGGCGAACTTCACCTCGGCGACGAGCTCGGGTTTCACCCACGTAACGGTGCCCGTCACCGGCGGTTTCTCCGCGAAGGGCGACTTCGCGCTGCGCAGGTCCTCGCAGCGTTGCTTGACTGTGGCGAGCGTCACCTCGTCGAAGCCGCTGCCCACGTTGCCCGCGTAGCGCAGCTCGCCTTTCTTCGCCCAATAGCCGAGGAGGAGCGCTCCCAGCGGCTCTCGGCTGCCCTTTCCCTTGGTGTAGCCGCCCACGAGGAACTCGGCGCTCTTCGTCGCCTTGATCTTGAGCCAGCTCGCCGAGCGGCGGCCGGGCTCGTAGCGGCTGTCCCTGCGCTTCGCCACCGCGCCCTCGAAGCCGCTCGCGAGCGCGGCCTTGTAGAGCGCTATCCCGTCTTCCTCGGCGTGCACGAGCTGCACGCGCGGGGAAGGGAGCAGACACTGCGCGAGCCAGCGCCGGCGCGCTTCGTACGGCGCGCCGCGCAGGTTGACGCCCGCGAAGTGGAGCAGGTCGAAGCAGAAGAAGACACACGGCGCCTCGCGCTCGGCGGTGGCGATCTCGCGTGCGCTCCGGAGCTGCGCGCGGTTTTGCAGCGCGTTGAACGACGGCTTGCCGTCCTCGAAGGCGACGATCTCGCCGTCGAGCACCATCGTGCTCACCGCCTGGTTGGAAAGGCCCGCGACCACGCTCGGAAAGAGCGGCGTGAGATCGAGCCCCTTGCGCGAGCGGAGTTCCACTTTGCCGTCTTCGATGAAGGCGAGCACGCGGTAGCCGTCGAGCTTGGGCTCGTGCAGCCACGCCGGATCGCTGAACGCCTTTTCGCCCGCCTGCGCGAGCATCGGCGAGAGCTTCTTCGGCAGCGCTTCCGCCGGACCGGCCGGCGAGAGCCGCGCGGCGGCCAGGCGCTCGCGCGCGGGCAGGCGCTTCAAATCCTCCACGCCTATTCCCGAGAGGATCGACTCGCGTCGCTCGGAGATGTCGGCTTCCTGCGCGAAGCGGTCCTTGTGCTTGATGAGGAGCCAGTTCTTCCCGTCGGAAGTGCGCACCAACGCGAACGAGCCCTTCAGCTTTTCGCCGCGCAAGAAGATGGAGAGTTTTCCCTTCTCGATTCCCGCCATCACGCGGCGCTCGGCCTCGGCGCGGTCGTGGAACCGGTACTTGCCGTCCTCGTCGGGCGAGTACACGCCGCAGTCCCACACGATCACCTCCCCCGCGCCGTACTGCCCGGCCGGGATCGCGCCCTCGAACGAGGCGTACTCGAACGGGTGGTCCTCGGTGGGCACGGCGAGGCGCTTGTCGGCGGGGTTGAGCGAGGGACCTTTCGGCACCGCCCAGGATTTGAGGACGCCTTCGGCCTCGAGGCGGAAGTCGTAGTGGAGCCTGCGCGCGGAGTGCTGCTGGACGACGAAGAGGAGGGGGCCCGAGCGGGCTTCGACCGCCGCCGGCGCGGGTTCCGGCGTTGCTTCGAATTTCCGCTTGGCGGTGTACTCGGCGAGCTTCGCTTTCGCCATGCGGGATTCTAGGTGCAGCTTTAGCGGCTGCGCTCCACGATCGCGAGCGCTTCGGCGGCGCCGACGATGCGGATGCGCTGGTAGGTCTTGAGGACGCGCAAGTCCTTGTCGCCCGAAACGATAAGGTCGGCGCGCGCGGCGAGCGCACAAGCGATGACGGCCTCGTCGTCGGGATCGCGCCCCACGGGACGGCGGAGCGTGCGGGGCTCGACGAGTTGGACGAGCCCCTCGTACTCGGCGACGAGCGTCGAAACCGATTTGCCGCTTGCCTTGACGGCGCGGGCGAGCTTGCGGCGCGCGAGCACATCGGCGAGCTCGTCCACGAGCGCCCGGCTCGCGTAGAAAGAAAGCCCCTCCTGCTCGACCGCCTCTAAGAGGCGGTGCGGCGCGCCGTGCCAAAGCAGCGCCGAAACGACGGTGTTGGTGTCAGCGACGAGCCGCAGCACGGCGGCGCCGGCGCTGGGCGCGGCGCACCGCGTCGATCTCGGCCTGGATCTCCTGTTCGCTCAGCGGCGGCACGCCCGCGGCGGCGACCCGGTCCGCCACGGCGAGGAACTCGCGTGCGGCGGCCCGCCGACGCATCGCTTCGCGCAGCAGCGTCTTGATGGCCCGGGGCTCGAGCAGCCCCGCCTCGCGCGCTTCGCGCGCCAGGCGATCGGGCAGCGTCAGCTTCAGTTCAGTCATGTGTCGATTATAGGACGCGGCCGCTCCAGCTTGGCTTTCGCCATGGAGATTCAGCGCCCCTCGAGCAGGGACTCCTTCCGAACGAGCTTGCCGCGAGGCTTCCTTGCCCGCGAACGAATCTGCGAAAGTTGCGGGACCGTCAGCGGCGGATAGGGCGTGGCCGCCGGCAGCAGCCTGCCCTTGATGAAGCGCTGATGATTGCGGCCAGCGCCCGATGATCGCTTGCGGGAGCTCGACCTCCGGTCACCTCGTCGTACACCTGCGCCGGTGAGCGGTATCGGAGTTGCGCAGCGCCCCGGGTCGCTTCAGACTTCCGCTTGGAAGCGAAATTGCTTGGCTTGACTTTCGCCATGCCGAATTCTATTCCAGCGAGCATCGCTATGAAGATGTCCGAGTCTGTGATCGTCGCCCGCAGGATCGTCGCGGCGAAGCGCCGCGCCGCCGGCAGACGGATTGCGGCGAACATCCGCCGCCTTCAGAGGGCCCGCACGACGCGAACGGCCGCCCAGGCGCTCGCAGAAGCCCGCGGCGAATGAAGCTCCTGGCGGGCGCGAGCGGCTATTCCTACAAGGAGTGGAAGGGGAATTTCTATCCGCAGGACATCAAGCCGGAGGCCATGCTCGCCTTCTACGCCGGGCGGCTGCCGACGGTCGAGATCAACAACACCTTCTATCGCATGCCGAAGCCGGAGGTGCTCGAGAACTGGGCGCGGTCCACGCCGGAGGGGTTCAGGTTTGCGATCAAGGCTTCGCGGCGCATCACGCATATCGCGCGGCTGAAGGCCGACACGGCGGCCGATTCGGTGCAGTTTCTCTACCGGAATCTCGCTGCGCTCGGCGCCAAGCGCGGGCCGGTGCTGTTCCAGCTGCCGCCGTTTCTGAAGAAGGATTTGCCGCGGTTGAGTGAATTTCTCGCGTTGTTGCCGGAGGATCATCGCGCCGCGTTCGAGTTTCGCAATGAGACGTGGTTTGCCGACGATGTGTACGAGGCGCTGAGGGGCGCGGGCGCTGCGCTGTGTTTGTCGGAGCGCGAGGACAATGCGCCCCCGCCGCTGGTGGAGACAGCGCCTTGGGGGTACGTGCGGCTGCGGCTGGAGGAATACTCGGACGCGGATCTCGAAAGGTGGTCGGAGAAGTTGGGGAAAACGGGCTGGCGCGAGATCTACGCGTACTTCATGCACGAGCCCACGGCGCCGGCGTATGCGCGGGCGTTGATGCGACGAGAGGAAGGGCAAGGTTGACAGGTGCCTAGAACTAGGCGGGTCCGCGGGAGGCGTGCGCCACTTGCAAAAACCGGCAAAAACGGCGCAGAAGCAACGGAACCGGCGGCGCGGTTTACTACTGCGCCAATGATTTGCGCTTAGCGGATTACCTCAGGGACACCTCTATTGGTGCCACGGGGACTGGGTTACTCAAAGGAACGAAGAGATTAACTCGAGCTTCTAGACTGCTCGATCGAAGCGACTAAGCCCGCGAGCGCGCGGCGGAGCGATGCCCTAGCTGATCCCACAGCCGCTCGTATGCACCGACCTCGACCAGAGCGAGAACTGGCTTGTTGAGGAGGAAATCGACTCCGTCGCGGGCAACCATGCTCTAGCTGGATGGTACACCGGAGGAGGCGATGAGCGCCGAAGCATCCGAGCGCTGAAGCAAAAGTTTCGGCGGGAACGCGCCCTGAAGCCGTGTTAAAGGCTATGTAAGAACCTCGGCGTCCGGAGCTAGCTCCAGCATGTCGGGATCGAAGAAGCCTCGCTTGGCGTGGCCTCCGGCAAACCACGCGCAGGAAATGAGGCCGCCAACGGACTCAACAGTCATTCGGGGACCGCCAGACTTCAGCGTGACGACATTTCTTGGGTTGACTGCGGCTTGCAGAGCGGTTCAGGGAGCGGTCTGACGCATCCGCAGTAGCGCTGCGCGCGCACCCGGCGCGTTGCCCCTCGCATGATGGGCGAGGGGGGAAGACCGCGCGACGGCGGCGCAGCTGCGAGCGGCGGGGTCTACCGGCCGCGCAACCCGCGGGCAAGCCCCCTGTACCAGTGCGCTACCCGCCACTTCGCTGAATTGCGCGAGGCCGGGCGCATTCGCCGCCCGGTCGAAGAGGAGGTGATCGAGCGCTTCCTCGAGTGCGGCGATCCGCATTTCGGGTGGAGGAAACGGTCCTCGCCCCGGTCGCGCACCGCCAGTACGTGTTCACGCTGCCCAAGGGGAGCCGGACGGGGTGTTCTGCTACACGTTCTTCAAGGCCGTGGCGAGGAAATGGGGTCCGCGGGAATCTCGCCCGAGATAGCCATATGCGTGTATGGCTCTCCGGCCATACCCGTGCTACTCTTGATCAATGGCGAAGGCCCGGTTCGACTGGGACCAGGGCAAGGATGAAAAGAACCACAAGAAGCACGGAGTGTCCTTTGCGTTGGCGCAGCTTGCCTTCGTCGACCCGAGGCGCGTCATCGCGGAAGACCTGTCCCACAGTTCCGGCGAACGGCGGTATTACTAGTTGATCCGGATCCACGGAGCCGGCTACTGGCGCAAAGGAAAGCGAATCTATGAGCGAGAAAATCAAGTACACGGACGAGCCCCTCGGAAACCTGAGAGTCGTTCCTGATTTTCTGCCTAGCCCGGAGGATCTCGTCTTCCGCGAAGAGGGCGTGAAGGTGACCATCTCCCTGAGCAAGCGCAGCGTCGAGTTCTTCAAGACGGAGGCGCGCAAGCACAACACGCAATACCAGCGCATGATCCGCAAGCTGCTCGACGCCTATGCCGAGCACCACACCAGGAGATCTCCGACCGCACATTCACCGCGGGCGCGCTACAAAGCGTCGCGCGCGGGTTAAGGCTGCGTGGCCGCCGGAGCTATACTCTCCCCGATGGCGCCGAAGGCCAATCCCTACGAGCAGGACCTCGATCGCAACCCGGCCAACTACGCCCCGCTGACGCCGCTCTCGTTCATCGAGCGCGCGGCGTACGTCTATCCCGAGCGTCCCTCGGTCGTGCACGGCGCGCGGCGCTTCACCTGGAAGGAGACTTACTCGCGCAGCCGCCGGCTCGCCTCTGCGCTCGCCGCGCGCGGCGTCGGCCCCGGCGACACGGTCGCCGCGATGCTCGCCAACACGCCGGAGATGGTCGAGGCGCACTTCGGCGTGCCGATGTGCGGCGCGACGCTGAACGCGCTCAACACGCGGCTCGATGCGGATGCGATCGCGTTCATGCTGAATCACGGCGAGGCGAAGCTGGTCCTCGTCGACGGCGAGTTCTCGGCGACGATCGAGGGCGCGCTGAAGAAGGCGGGCCGGCCGATCGAGGCGATCGACGTAGAGGACCCGGAGTATTCCGGCCCCGGCAAGCGCCTCGGAAAGAAGACCTACGAGGAGCTGCTCGCCGAGGGCGATCCGGAGTGGAGCTGGCGCTGGCCGGCGGACGAGTGGGAGGCGATCTCGCTCAACTACACCTCGGGCACCACGGGAGACCCGAAGGGCGTCGTCTACCACCACCGCGGCGCGTACCTGAACGCGGTTGGCAACATCCTGGTGTGGGGCATGCCGCACCACTCGGTGTACCTGTGGACGCTGCCGATGTTCCACTGCAACGGCTGGTGCTTCCCCTGGACGATGGCTGCGAACGCGGGAACGAGCGTGTGCCTGCGCAGGGTCGAGCCCGGCCCGATCTTCGACCTGATCCGCGCTCACCGCGTGACGCACTACTGCGGCGCGCCGATCGTGCACCAGATGCTCATCAACGCGCCGGCCGAGATGAAGCGCGGCATCGACTGGACGGTGAACGGCCTGGTGGCCGCCGCGGCGCCGCCAGCTTCGATGATCGAGGGGATGAGCAAGATGGGTTTCAACATCACGCACGTGTACGGCCTCACCGAGACCTACGGCCCGGCGACGGTGTGCGCCAAGCATCCGGAATGGAACAATCTGCCGCCCGCCGAGCAGGTGCGCCTGAACGGCAGGCAGGGCGTGCGCTACACGGTGGAGGAGGGGCTCACCGTAATGGACCCCGCTGCGATGAAGCCCGTGCCGGCCGACGGTGAGACCATGGGCGAGATCATGTTCCGCGGCAACATCACCATGAAGGGCTACCTGAAGAACCCGAAGGCGACGCGCGAGGCGTTCGAGGGAGGCTGGTTCCATTCCGGCGACCTCGCGGTAATGCAGCCCGACGGCTACGTCAAGATCAAGGACCGCTCCAAGGACATCATCATCTCGGGCGGCGAGAACATCTCCTCGCTCGAGGTCGAGGACGTGCTCTACCGGCACCCTGCGGTGATGGCCGCGGCGGTGGTGGCGAAGCCGGACCCGAAATGGGGCGAGACGCCTTGCGCGTTCGTAGAGCTGAAGCCCGGAGCGAAGGTGGCCGAGACGGAGCTGATCGAGTTCTGCCGCACGCACCTCGCGAAGTTCAAGGCGCCGCGCGCGGTGGTGTTCGGCGAGCTGCCCAAGACCTCGACCGGCAAGATCCAGAAGTTCATGCTGCGCGAAAAGGCGAAATCCGCCGCAGCGATCGACACGTGACGGAGGCGAGATGAGCGCCGTTCCTCAAACGGACCAGTCCATCCTGCTGCGCGAGGACCGCGACGGCATCTGCACGCTCACCATGAACCGGCCGCAGCAGATGAACCTGCTGACCGGGGAGATGCTCGAGGCGCTCCAGGAGGCGTTCGATGCGATCGCTCAGGACGCGCGCGTGCGGGTGGTGGTGCTCGCCGGCGCCGGGAAGGGCTTCTGCGCCGGCCACGACCTGAAGGAGATCCGCGCGCTCGGCGAGCTGCCGAAAATAGAGGCGCTCTTCAACCAGTGCAGCCGCATGATGCAGACCATCCCGATGCTGCCGCAGCCGGTGATCGCGCGCGTGCACGGCGCGGCCGCGGCGGCGGGCTGCCAGCTCGTCGCGCAATGCGACCTCGCGGTCGCCTCGGAGGCGGCCAGGTTCGTCACCTCGGGCGTCACGTGGGGATTTTTCTGCTCGACGCCCGGAGTCGCGGTCGGGCGCAACCTTCAGCGCAAGCACGCGATGGAGATGCTGCTCACCGGCGACCCGGTGGATGCGAAGCGCGCGCTCGAATGGGGACTGGTGAATCGCGTCGTGCCGCCCGAGCAACTCGACGCCGCAGTCGACGAGTTGGCGAGAAAGCTCGCCGCGAAGCCCGCAGGCACGGTCGCCGCCGGCAAGCGCGCCTTCTATCAGCAGATGGACATGGGACTGGCCAAGGCCTACGACCTCGCCTCGGGCGTCATCTCGGCGAGCTTTGCGAGCGATGAGGGCCGCGAAGGGATGAACGCGTTCATCGAGAAGCGGCCGCCGAAGTGGAAATAGAAGCCCTCGACGCCATCTCCCGGTGGCTCGAGCGCGAGGTGCGCGGCAAGGTGCGCGATCTGGAGCATCGCGACGAGTATCCCGAGCGCATGGTCGAGCAGATGAAGGCGCTCGGCCTCTTCGGCGCCACCATCCCGCAGGAACACGGCGGCCTCGGCCTTCCGGCGTCAACGTACGCGAAGATCGTGGCGAGGATCTCCGAAGTGTGGATGTCGCTCACCGGCATCTTCAATTCGCACCTCATCATGGCCGCGGCGGTGGCGCGCTACGGCACCGAGACGCAGAAGCGGCGCTTCCTGTCGAAGTTCGCCAGCGGCGAGGTGAGGGGCGGCCTCGCGCTCACCGAGCCCGACTGCGGCACCGATCTCCAGGCGATCCGCACGCGCGCCGTTCGCCAAGGCGACCATTACGTGATCAATGGCACCAAGACCTGGATCTCGAACGGCATCCACGGCAGCTGCTTCGCGCTGCTGGTGAAAACCGACCCGCGTGCCGAGCCGCGGCACAAGGGCATGAGCCTGTTCCTCGCCGAGAAGCGCGAGGGCTTCCGCGTCTCGAAGAAACTGGAGAAGCTCGGCTACAAAGGGATCGACTCGGCCGAGCTGATCTTCGAGGACTATCGCGTGCCGGCCGACTGCCTGATCGGCGAAGTGGAGGGGCGCGGTTTTCAGCACGCGCTCGGCGGCCTGGAGCTCGGTCGCATCAACGTCGCGGCGCGCGGCGTGGGCGTGGCCAATGCCGCACTCAAGGACGCACTGGCGTACTCGCAGATCCGCAAGACCTTCGGCAAGCCGATCTGCGAGCACCAGGCGATCCAACTCAAGCTCGGCGAGATGGCGACGCGCTGCGAGGCGGCGCGACTGCTGGTGGAGAGCGCCGCGCGTGCCTACGACGCCGGCGAGCGCTGCGACATGGAGGCGGGAATGGCGAAGTACTTCGCCTCGGAGGCGGCGCTGGAGAACAGCATCGAGGCGATGCGCATCCACGGCGGCTACGGCTACTCGACCGAGTTCGACATCGAGCGCTACTACCGGGACGCGCCGCTCATGTGCATCGGCGAGGGCACCAACGAGATGCAGCGCATCATCATCGCCAGGCAGCTCATCGCTCGAAATCCGGTCTGAAGGCGCGTCGGCATGAAGCTTGAGAGCCTGCGCGTCGTGGACCTGACGCGGTTCCTTCCCGGGCCGCTGATGACGCAGTTCATGGCCGACCACGGCGCCGAGGTGATCAAGGTCGAGTCGGTGGACGAAGGCGAGCCGACGCGCGAAATCGGCGTGAAGCGCGACGGGGTGTCGGTCTATTTCGCCAACACCAATCGCGGCAAGAAGAGCCTCGCGCTGAACCTCAAGGACCCGGACGGAGTCGAGGTGCTGATGCGCCTCGCTGAATCCTCCGATGTGATGGTGGAATCGTTCCGTCCCGGCGCGGCGGCGAGGCTCGGCATCGGATATCCGGAGGTCGCCGCGCGCGCGCCGCGCATCGTGTACGCCTCGATCTCCGCTTTCGGGCAGAGCGGCCCCTACCGCGACCTCGCAACGCACGACCTTGCGACCGAGGCGTTAAGCGGCTTGTTGTCGGTCAACGAAGGCGAGGACGGCAAGCCTGCGATCCCGGCGCTTGCCAATGCCGACATGCTCGCTTCGCTGACCGCTCTCTCGGGCGTGCTGATGGCGCTGGTGCGGCGCGAGCAGACCGGTCGGGGTGACTATCTCGACGTGGCGATGGCGGAAAGCCTGCTCGCCTGCATGCCCAACATCCTTGGGATCGCGATGGCCGAGCGGCGCCAGCCGGTGGTGAAGGACGAGCGCACCTGGGGCGGCAATGCGCTCTACGGCATCTACGAGACGAAGGACAACGATTACGTGGTTCTCGCCGGACAGGAGCTGAAGTTCGCGACGAATCTCCTCACGGCGCTCGGCCGTCCCGACCTCATCGAGCCGTGCAAGCTGCCGCCCGGCCCGGGCCAGGACCCGGTGCGCGCCTTTCTGCGCCAGACCTTCCGCACGAAGACGAAGAGCGAATGGATCGAGTGGTTCGAGGGACGCGACATCGCGTTCGCGCCGCTCAGGACTTTGTCCGAGATGCTCGAGGATCCGCACTTCAAGGCGCGCGGCATGCTGCTGAAGGACGCGCGCGGCTGGGACCATCTCGGGATCCCGATCCGCTTCGAGCAGGAGCCGGGGCGCGTGCGATTCGATGCGCCGGCGCACGGCCAGCATTCGGCGCAGGTCCTGCGCCGCCTCGGCTACGGCGAGGGCGAGATCGCGCAGCTCGAGGCGCGCGGGGTGATCAAAGCCAGTCCGGGCAGGGCAGGCCCTTCGACTTCAGGAACGCGGGGTTGAACAGCTTCGACTGGTAGCGGGTTCCCGAGTCGGCGAGGATCGTCACCACGGTGTGCCCCGGCCCGAGGTCCTTCGCCAGCCGGATCGCGCCCGCGACGTTGATGCCGCTCGAGCCGCCCAGGCACAGGCCTTCGTTCTTCAGCAAATCGAAGATGATCGGCAGCGCCTCGGCATCGGGAATCTGGTAGGCATCGTCCACCGGCGCGCCCTCGATGTTCTTCGTCACGCGCCCGAGGCCGATGCCCTCGGTGATCGAGCTGCCTTCGGACTTCAGCTCCTTGTGCTTGAACCAGTGGAACATCGCAGCGCCCATGGGATCGGCAGCGGCGATCCTCATCTTCGAATTCTTCTTTTTCAGGTACGTTGAAACCCCCGCGAGCGTTCCTCCGGTGCCGATCGCGCAGGTGAACCCGTCCAACTTGCCGCCGGTCTGTTCCCAGATCTCCGGACCCGTGGTCAGGTAGTGGCCGTCGCGGTTGGCGGTGTTGTCCCACTGGTTGGCCCAGAACGCGCCCGACTCCTTCGCCAGGCGCTCGGACACGTGCACGTAGTTGTTCGGGTCTTTGTAGGGCACGGCCGGCACCTCCCGCAGCTCGGCGCCGCACAGCCGCAGCATGTCCTTCTTTTCCTGGCTCTGCGTCTCGGGGATCACGATCACCGTGCGATAGCCGCGCGCGTTGCCGACGAGCGCGAGACCGATCCCGGTGTTGCCCGCCGTGCCCTCCACGATCACTCCGCCCGGCTCGAGCAGGCCGCGCTTTTCGGCATCGAGGATGATGTAGAGCGCGGCGCGGTCCTTGACCGAGCCGCCCGGGTTGAGGAATTCCGCCTTGCCGAGCACCTCGCAGCCGGTCAGCTCGGAAGCTCCCCGAAGGCGGATGAGGGGCGTGTTGCCGACGCTGCCGACGAAGCCGTCGCGGATCTGCATGGCCGCTCCTGACGATATTTTGTCAGAGAGCGTAAGCCCCTAAGGTTTTCACCGATCTCCGGTAGGGGATTTCCCGATGGGCGGCGCGCCCGCCCGCGGGTAGTGTGTCCACAAGGCGGATCAGGTCTTTCGAACCGATGACGAACATCGCCAAGTTGCCCGAGCGGCACCCGCAGCTGCGCACGCTGATGGCGAGCGAGCTGGAAGCGCGCGAGCGCTTCGAGGCCACCTTCGCCCAGGCGGCGGTCGGGATCGTGCACGTGGACCTGGAGGGACGCATTGCCCTGGTCAACGACCGCGCCTGCGAGATCCTCGGCTACGCCCGCGAGGAGCTGCTGGGCCGCGCGGTGCGGGACCTTTCCCACCCCGAGGACCTGGACAAGGCGGTCGCGCAGCGCGACCGGCTCGTCGCCGGCGCGATCGGCACCTTCTCGGTCGAGAAGCGCTTCCTGCGAAAGGACGGCTCGCCGGTGTGGATGAACGTGACCATGTCGCTCGCGCGCGGTACGGACGGGCGGCCGCGCTACAAGATCGGGGTGTTCGAGGACATCACGGTGCGCAAGAGCGCCGAGCTCCGGGCGCAGCGGCTGTCGACGATGTACGCGGCGCTGAGCGCAGCGAACGACGCGATCGTGAGGGCACGCAGCACGGAAGACCTGTTTCGCCGCGTCTGCGAGGCGGTAGTTTCGAGCGGCGCATTCCAGCTTGCGGCGATCCGGCTGCTGGAGCCGGACACGGGCTGGCTGCGCCCGGTGGCGGCAAGCGGCCGGGCGGCCTTGTTCGGCAAGGTGCAGATCTCGGTTCGCGAGGAGCTCCCCGAAGGCGGATTGCCGATGGCAGTTGCCGTGCGCGAGGACCGGAGCATCGTGGTGAACGATTACCAGGGCGATCCGGCGCTCGTGCCCTGGCGCGCGCAGGCAGCGCGCGCCGGCATCCGCTCCGCGGCCTACTGCCCGCTGCATCATGCGGGAGCGGTCGTCGGCGCGATGTCGCTGCTTGCCGACGAGTGCGACTATTTCGACGACGAGATGGTGGGCCTGTTGCAACGCCTGGGGGAGAACGTCTCCTTCGCGCTCGGCAGCCTCGAGGGCGAGGCCGAACGCCAGCGGATGGGGCGGATGTACGCGGCGCTGAGCGCGCTGAACGAGGCGATTCCGCGCGCCGCGACCGCGGAGGAGCTGCTGCGGCGCGCCTGCGAGATCGCGGTCGGAAGCGGAAACTTCCTTCTGGCCGCGGTGCGCCTGGTGGATCGCGACACGCTGCAGGCGAGAATGGTCGCGAGCGCCGGCCCGGATCGCCTCGGCTTCGCAGGGCGCCCGGTCTCCGTGGACGAGAGCAAGCCCGAGGGCCGACTGCTGGTCGGCACCGCCTACCGGGCCGGGAGGCCGGTCGTCGCCCGCGATTTCGCCCGCGACCCGCGCACCACCGAGGCCTGGCGCAAGCTCGGCGAATCGGCCGGAATCAGGTCTTTCGGGGTGTTTCCGCTGCGGCAGGGCGGCGAGTGCGTCGGAATGCTGCTGTTGCACGGAGCGGAGCACGCCGCCTTCGACGGCGAGATGGAGAAGCTGCTCGAGCGCATGGCGGACAACATCTCGTTCGGCCTGGACAACCTGGATCGCGAGACGCGCCGCCGCGCGTCGGAAGAGGCCTTGCGCGACAGCGAGGCGCGCTTCCGCAGCCTGACCGAGCTGTCTTCGGACTGGTACTGGGAGCTGGACGCCGAGTTCCGCTTCACGACGTTCGAGCGCCGCGGGCAGGCGGGCGACTACCGGCCGACCGCCGTGCTCGGAAAAACGCCTTGGGAGATTCCCGGTCTGACGCTCGATCCGGCGGCGCTCGAGCTGCATCGCGCGAGACACCTGCGGCATGAGCCGTACCGCGACTTCGAGTATTCCTACCGCACGCGCTCGGGCAAGCGCTATTGCATGCGCGTGAACGGCGAGCCGACGTTCGACGCGGACGGCCGGTTCACCGGCTATCGCGGCACTTCGCGCGACATCTCCGCGCAGCGCCGAGGCGAGGACGAGCTTCGCCGCTTCCGTGCCGCGCTCGACGCCGCGGGCGACATGGTGTTCCTGATCGACATGCGCGACGCGCGCATCATCGACATGAATCTCACCGCCTGCCGCAGCCTCGGCTACGAGCGCGACGAGTTGATCGGCCGCAGCGGTAAGGTCATCGGGCGCGGCGAGCGCAGCCGGGAGCGGCTGCTCGCCGAATACCGCCGGCTCCTGGCAAGCGACGCCCGGACCGAGCAGCTGGTCGTTCGGTACTGCCGCAAGGACGGGACGACGTTCCCCGCCGAGGTCCTGCGCAAGGTGCTCGAGACCCCGGAAGGGCCGGTGCTGGTCGTCAGCGCGCGCGACCTCACGGAGCGCCGGATCGCCGAGGAGAACCTGCTGCGCTTCCGCGCCGCGATGGACATGTCGGGCGACCTGATCCTGCTGGTGGACCGCGACAGCATGCGCTACGTGGACGTGAACGATACGGCGTGCAGGCTGCTCGGCTACTCGCGCGACGAGCTTCTCGCCATGGGTCCGCACGAGTTGCTTCCCGCCACCCGCGAGCAGCTCGAGCGCGTCTACGACGCGATGATCGCGGACGGTATCGGCCAGGAAAGCGGCGAAATCGAGCTGCGCTGCCGCGACGGCAGCCTCCTGCCGGTCGAGTTCACGCGCCACGCCCTGCGCCTGGCAGATCGCTGGATCATCGCGGCGATCTCGCGCGACATCCGCGAGCGCATCAGAACCCAGGACGAGCTGCGCCGGTTCCGCGTGGCGATGGACCACTCTGCCGACATGATCGTGCTGATCGACCGCTCCACCATGCGCTTCGTGGACGTGAACGACACCGTGTGCCGGATCCTCGGCTACTCGCGCGCGGAGCTGCTGCAGATGGGGCCGCAGGACGTGCTGCCGGAAAGCCGCGAGGAGCTCGAGCGCGCGTACGACGAATTCATCGCCGACCCGTCGAGATCGAGCGGCATGAAGAGCCACTACCGCTGCAAGGACGGCTCGCTGGTGCCGTTCGAGTCCACGCGGCAGGCGCTGAAATCGGGCGACATCTGGATCATCGCCGCCATCTCGCGCGACATTCGCGAGCGCGTAGCCGCCGAGGAAGCGCTCCGGAAATCGAACGAGCGGCTCGCCTACCTGGCCCAGTTCGACGAGCTGACCGGCCTTCCGAATCGCAGCCTGCTAGGCGACCGGCTGGAGCAGGCGATCGCGCAGGCGCGCCGCCGCAGGCATTCGGCCGCGGTGCTGTTCGTGGACCTCGACCGCTTCAAGCTGGTGAACGACACCCTGGGGCACGCCGCTGGGGACGGATTGCTCGCCGAGGCCGCGCGGCGACTCAAGGCGAACGTACGCGCCGAGGATACCGTCGGCCGGATCAGCGGCGACGAATTCGCGGTGATCCTGGCCGACCTGGCGAGGCCCGAGGACGCCGAGGTCGTCGCGCGCAAGCTGATCGCCGCGCTCGCCGCGCCGTTCGACCTGCGCGGGCAGGAAGCCTTCGTCTCGGCGAGCATAGGCATCGCGCTCACCCCGGACGACGGGGAGGACGCCGAGACGCTGCTCAAGCACGCCGACGCCGCGATGTACCGCGCCAAGGAGTCCGGGCGCAACACCTTCTGCTTTTTCACCGCCGAGCTCAACCGGCGCGCCGCGTCCCGCATGCGGCTCGCGGCCGAGCTGAGGCACGCGCTCGAGCGCGACGAGTTCCGGCTGCATTACCAGCCCAAGTTCGACGCCAGGACCCTGGAGCTGCGCGGCGTGGAAGCATTGCTGCGCTGGCAGCACCCGGTGCGCGGGCTGGTGGCGCCGAACGACTTCGTCCCGGTGCTGGAGGAAACCGGCCTGATCGTCCCGGTGGGAGAGTGGGTGCTGCACGAGGCCTGCCGCCAGCTGCGCGTGTGGCAGGAACGGGGTGCCGCGCCGCTCTCGGTGGCGGTCAATATCTCGCCGCGGCAGTTCCGCGACAGGCAGTTCGCGCGCTCGGTGCGCACCATCACCCACGCGGCGGGCGTCGATCCGCGCCACATCGAGCTGGAAATCACCGAGGGCTACCTGATGGAGGATCCCGAGGAGGCGAGCCGCGTCCTCGCCGGCCTGCGCGAGGCGGGGCTGCGCGTTTCGGTGGACGACTTCGGCACCGGCTATTCGAGCCTGAGCTACCTGACGCGCTTTCCGCTCACCGCGCTCAAGATCGACCGCTCGTTCGTGCGCAAGCTCGGCGAGGAACAGAGCGCCGAGGTGCTGGTGCGCGCGATCATCGATCTCGCGCACAACCTCGGCTTCGAGGTGGTCGCCGAGGGCGTCGAGACCGAGCGCCAGCTCGCGTTCCTGCGCGCGCACGGCTGCGACCAGGCGCAGGGCTACCTGCTCGGCCGGCCCGAGCCCGAGCAGGCGATCTCGGCGCGGCTGCAGCGCGAACTAGAAGGAGCGCGGCAATCCGAGCACGTGCTCGGCTAGGTAGGCAAGGATGAGGTTGGTGGAGATCGGAGCGACGAGATACAGCCGCGACTCTCTGAATTTTCTTTCCACATCATACTCCGCGGCGAAACCGAAGCCGCCGTGCGTCTGCAGGCAGACGTTGCCGGCCTCCCACGAGGCCTTCGCGGCGAGGTGCTTGGCCATGTTGGCTTCGGCGCCGCAGGGCCGGTGCTCGTCGAACAGCGCCGCCGCCTTGTAGCGCATCAGGTTCGCCGCCTCGATTTCCATGTAGCTCTCCGCGATCGGGAACTGGACGCCCTGGTTCTGGCCGATCGGGCGGCCGAACACCACGCGCTCGCCCGCGTACTTCGTCGCGCGCTCGACGAACCAGTAGCCGTCGCCGATGCACTCGGCGGCGATGAGGATACGCTCGGCGTTCAAGCCGTCGAGGATGTAGCGGAAGCCTTTGCCTTCTTCGCCGATCAGGTTCTCGGCAGGGATCTCGAGATTGTCGATGAACACCGAATTGGTCTCGTGGTTCACCATGTTGCGGATCGGCCGCACGTCCAGCCCCCTGCCGATCGCGCCCTTCGCGTCGACGAGGAAGATCGACATGCCGTCGGATTTCTTCTTCACTTCGGCGAGCGGAGTCGTGCGAGCGAGCAGGATCATCAGCTCGGAGTGCTGCAGGCGCGAGGTCCAGACTTTCTGGCCGTTGACGACGTAGCGGTCGCCGCTGCGCACGGCGGTGGTCTTGATGCTCGTGGTGTCGGTGCCTGCGCCGGGTTCGGTCACCCCCATCGCCTGCAGCCGCAGCTCGCCCGAGGCGATCCTCGGCAGGTATTTCGTCTTCTGCGCATCGGAGCCGTGGCGCAGCAGGGTGTTCATGTTGTACATCTGCCCGTGGCAGCAGCCGGCGTTGCCGCCCGAGCGGGTGATTTCCTCCATGATCACCGTCGCCTCGGTGAGCGAAAGGCCCGATCCGCCGTACTCCTCGGGGATCAGCGCCGACATCCAGCCCGCCTTCGTGAGAGCCTCGACGAAGGCTTCCGGATAGGCGCGCGCTTCATCGGTCTTCTGCCAATAATCGGAGCCGAACTGCGCGCAGAGTGCGCGCACCGCGTCGCGCAGCTCGGGATGGTTGTCCCGCCCCGGGTTCATTTCTTCGGCTTGAGATGCTCCGAGGCCTCTTCCTCGGTGCGCAGCCACACTTCCTCGGCGAGCGGCTGGCGCGATTCCTCGAGCAGGTGGCCCACCAGGCCCACCGCCCGCGCCATCACGCCCAGGCCGCGGCACAGCTTCCAGTCGAAGCCCAGCTCGCAGGCGAGCGCCGCGATCGCGCCCGTTGCATTGACCGGAAGTTTCTTCTCCGCGCCGATCGCCTGGATCAGCTCGCAGTACTTTCCGTAGTGGCCGGTCTCGCGCGCCAGCTCGAAGAGCCGCACCGCCCGCGGATCGACCGGCTTGTGCAAGGGGTGGCCCAGTCCCGGAATTCTCCTGGTCTCCGCCGTGACGCGCTTCGCCAGCGCGGCAAGGTCGGCGCTCGATTTCGGATCGGGCAGGGCCTCCGCAAGCATCCTCGCGCAGCCCTCGGTCGAGCCGACGAACACACTCCCCAGCCCGCACAGGCCCGCCGCCACCGCTGCCTGCATCGCCTCGGGCGCTCCCAGGTACGTGAGCCGCGCGGCGAGTGCGCTCGGCGTCACGCCGTGCTCGACCAGGGTCACCACCATGGCGTTGAAGATCTTCGACTCCGCCGCGCCCGGCGTTCGTCCGGTCAGCTCGAGAAACGCCATGTCGCCGAGATTGAGCCGGCCGATGATCTCGCCGGGCAGGTCCTTGCCACGGACCACGATGCGGTCGACCGTGGACCACGCGAGATCGCTGCGGATCGGTTTGCGGGGTCGCGCCATTGCGGATGCGGATTGTCGCACGGGCGATGTTTCAAACGCAGCGTCGTTCGACGCGGGCGGCGACGCCACCTTATAATCGCCGGCGGCTTCCGGATCCCGATCCCGAATGAAAGTCCTGGTCAGCGTCAAGCGCGTGGTGGACTTCAACGTCAAGGTGCGCGTCAAGGCCGACGGCACCGGCGTCGAGACCGCCAACGTCAAGATGTCGATGAATCCGTTCGACGAGATCGCGATCGAGGAAGCGGTGCGCCTCAAGGAGGCCGGCGTGGCCACCGAAATCTTGGCAGTCTCCTGTGGTCCATCCGCCTGCCAGGAGACGCTGCGCACCGCGCTTGCGATCGGCGCCGACCGCGCCGTGCTGGTCGAATCGGACGCGGAGCTGCAGCCGCTCGCGGTCGCGAAGCTCATGAAAGCGGTCTGCCTGAAGGAAAGCCCGCAGCTCGTGATCATGGGCAAGCAGGCGATCGACGACGACTCGAACCAGACTGGACAGATGCTCGCCGCGCTGCTCGGCTGGCCGCAGGCGACGTTCGCCTCCAAGCTGAAGGTCGCGAACGGCAGGGCGGAGGTGACGCGCGAGGTGGACGGCGGCCTGGAAACCGTCTCGGTCAGGCTGCCGGCGGTCGTGACCACCGACCTGAGGCTGAACGAGCCGCGTTACGTAACGCTGCCGAACATCATGAAGGCGAAGAAGAAATCGCTCGAGATCGTGAAACCAGAAACCCTGGGAGTGGACGTTGCGCCGAGGCTCGCCACGCTCAAGGTCGCCGAGCCCTCCAAGCGCAAGGCCGGGGTCAAGCTGCCCGACGCCAAGGCGCTGGTCGACAAGCTGCGCAACGAAGCCAAGGTCATCTAGCGATGGCGATCCTGGTCGTCGCGGAGCACGACGGGAGGAGCGTCAAGAAGGCGACGCTCAGCACGGTCGCGGCGGCGCAAAAGCTGGGAGGCGAGATCCACGTGCTCGTCGCCGGGCACCAGGCGGGCGAGGCGGCCAGGGCTGCGGCGAGCGTCGCCGGAGTCGCCAAGGCGCTGCACGCCGACGCGCCGCAGCTCGCCGATCACCTGGCGGAGAATGTGGCGGCATTGGTGGTCTCGATCGCAAAGGAGTACACCCACATCCTCGCTCCCGCCACCTCGAACGGCAAGAACGTGATGCCGCGGGTAGCGGCGCTGCTCGACGTGCAGCAGGTCTCGGAAATCGTGGCGGTCGAGAACGCCGACACGTTCGTGCGCCCGATCTACGCCGGCAACGCCCTCGCCACCGTGAAATCGAAGGACTCCGTGAAGGTGATCACGGTGCGGACCACCGCGTTCGACGCGGTCGCCGCGTCCGGGGGCTCCGGCGCGGTCGAGAACGTCCAGGTGCCCGCCGACAGCGGCCTGTCGTCGTTCGTCGGCCGCGAGGTCTCGAAATCGGAGCGTCCCGAGCTCACCTCGGCCAAGGTGATCATCTCGGGCGGGCGCGGAATGGCCTCGGGCGACAACTTCAGGCAGGTGCTCGAGCCGCTTGCCGACGCGCTCGGCGCGGCGATGGGCGCCTCGCGCGCCGCGGTGGACGCGGGCTTCGTGCCGAACGACTGGCAAGTGGGCCAGACCGGCAAGATCGTGGCCCCCGACTTGTACATCGCGGTGGGCATCTCCGGCGCGATCCAGCATCTGGCGGGCATGAAGGACAGCCGCGTGATCGTCGCCATCAACAAGGACGAGGAGGCGCCGATTTTCCAGGTCGCCGATTACGGCGTGGTGGGAGATCTGTTCCAGATCGTCCCGCAACTCGTCGAGGAGCTGAAGAAATGAGCGCCTATGCCGCCCCGCTCAAGGAGATGCGCTTCGTGCTGAACGAGCTGGCAGGCCTCGCCGAGCTGGCCCGGCTGCCGGGCTATCAGGACGCGACTCCGGACACGGTCGATGCGATCCTCGAGGAAGCTTCGAAGTTCGGAACAGAAGTTCTTGATCCTATTAATTATTCAGGAGATCGAGAAGGCTCCAAATGGAGCCAGGGCTCGGTCACGACGCCGAAAGGATTCAAGGACGCCTACCGGCGCTACGTCGAAGGCGGCTGGGGCGCGCTGCCGGTGCGCCCCGAGTGGGGCGGGCAGGGCCTGCCGAAACTCGTCGCCACCGCGGTCGAGGAGATGCTCTGCTCGGCCAACATGTCGTTCTCGCTCTGCCCGCTGCTCACGCAAGGGGCGATCCACGCGCTCGAGCTTTGCGGCTCCGAGGCGCTGCAGAAGACCTACCTCGGCAAGATGGCCGAAGGGGCCTGGACCGGCACCATGAACCTCACCGAGCCGCAGGCCGGCACCGACCTGGCGCTCGTCAAGACGCGCGCGGTTCGCCACGGCGAGCACTACCTCGTCACCGGGCAGAAGATTTTCATCACCTACGGCGAGCACGATCTCGCCGAGAACATCGTGCACCTGGTGCTCGCGCGCACCCCCGACGCGCCCGAGGGCGTGAAGGGAATTTCGCTCTTCATCGTGCCGAAGTTCCTGGTGAAGCCCGACGGCTCGCTCGGCGAGCGCAACGGCGCCGTTTGCGCCTCGATCGAGCACAAGCTCGGCATCCACGCGAGCCCGACCGCGGTGATGGTGTTCGACAACGCGGTGGGCTACCTCGTCGGCGAGGAGAACAAGGGCCTCGCCTACATGTTCGTCATGATGAACGAGGCGCGCTTCGGCGTCGGCCTGCAGGGCGTCTCCATCTCCGAGCGCGCGTACCAGCGCGCGCTCGCGTACGCCAGGGAGCGGCTGCAGGGCAGGGACCTGGTGGAAGGCGGCAAGACGGTGCCGATCATCCGCCACCCGGACGTGCGCAGGATGCTGATGCTGATGAAATCGCAGACCGAGGCGATGCGCGCCCTGGCCTACGTGGTCGCAGCCGCGATGGACACCGCGCAGCGCCATCCGGACAAGGAGACGCGCGCGCGCAGCCAGGCATTCGTGGACCTGATGATCCCGGTGGTGAAGGGCTGGAGCACCGAGACCGGGATCGAGATCGCCTCGCTCGGCATCCAGGTTCACGGCGGCATGGGATTCATCGAGGAAACCGGCGCCGCACAGCACCTGCGCGACGCCCGCATCACCACCATCTACGAGGGCACGACCGGGATCCAGGCGGGCGACCTGGTCGGCCGCAAGATCGCGCGCGAAGGCGGGGCGACGGCGAAGGTATGGATCGCGCAGCTGAACAAGCTCGATGCCGAGCTGGCGCGCTCGGGCAACAGGGACATCCAGGCCCTTCGAAGCCGGCTCGCGGCGGGTGCGCAGGCGGTCGCCGAGTGCGTGGAATTCATCGTCGCGGGCGCCGGCAAGGATCCGCGCGCCGCGTTCGCGGGCGCGGTGCCGTTCCTCAAGCTGATGGGCGTCGTCGCGGGCGGCTGGCAGCTGGCGCGCGCGGCGCTCGCCGCCGAAAAGGCGCTTGCGGCGAAGCAGGGCGATGCCGCGTTCTTTCAGGCGAAGATCGCCACCGCGCGCTTTTTCGGCGACCACGTGCTGGTGCTGGCGCCGGCGCTCAAGAGCACGGTCCTCGACGGCGCCGCGGGCGTGCTCGCGCTCGACGAGGATCAGTTCCTCGGAGCGTGACCGTGCGCGCGGGCGCCGCGACCTGGCCGCGGCGTCCAGCATCGACTGCCGTCGATTTGTCGCGCGCCGTCTAGAACAGCAGCATGGTTTCCCTCCCGCGCGAAACGCGGGTATTCTGATTCCTGAAACAGGACTCGGATAAGAATCTCAGCATATGAAACAAGCCGGCGAGCACGCGATGCACCGCTCGCTCGAGCGCGGGCTGCGCCTGGTCGAGACGGTCGCGCTCAACGGCGGCTCGACCAGCCTGGCCGAGGCGGCGCGGCGCACCGGGCTGCACCGCAGCACGGCGCATCACCTGCTGCAGACCCTGGTCGGCCTGGGATACCTGCGCCAGGACCCCGACACGCGCGCCTATGAGCTTGCCGCCAAGCCGTTCCAGCTCACCGGGCGCACCTGGTCCCCCGGGCAGCTCGCCGAGATCGCGCGGCCATTTCTCGCCGAGCTGACGCGGCGCGCAGGCGAGGGGTCCAGCTTCGCCGTCTATCGCGACGGCGCGATGACCGTGGTGGCGAAACGCGAGCACGACGGTCCCGTCCGGGTTGTGCAGGACGTGGGGGCGCAAAGGCCGCTGCACTGCACCGCGGTCGCCAAGGCGATCCTGCCGTGGCTGCCGCAGCCCGAGCTCTCCGGGCTGCTCGCGCGCCTGCGCTACGTGCGCTACACCCCGAAGACCATCGTGTCGCGGGCGGCGTTCGAGGCCGAGTTGCGCCGCATCCGGGCGGCCGGCTACGCGATCGACGACGAGGAGCACATCGCGGGCATCCGCTGCGTCGCGATGCCGGTGTTCGGGCACGCCGGGCAGGTGGTGGGCTCGCTTTGCACAATCGGCCCCAAGAGCCGCGTCACGCAGCAGCGGCTGCGCGAGCTGCGCGGCCCGCTCGCCGAGCTGTCGCGCGCGCTCTCGGAGCGGCTCGGCTGGCACGGCTGAGGCGCCTACTCCTTGCCGAAGATCAGGTTGGGGACCAGAAGAACGACCTCGGGCACGAAGATCAGGAGCAGGGCGACCGCCGAGACGGCGAGCAGAAAGGGGGCGGATTCGCGCGTGTATTCGCCGATCGGGCACTTGAGGATCGAGCACACGGCGTACATGGCCGCGCCGACCGGCGGAGTGAAGTTGCCGATCGTGACCGCGACGACGAACACCAGGCCGAAGTGGACCGGGTCGATGCCGAGCGTCGTCGCGAGCGGCAGGAAGATCGGGGTCAGCATGATGATCAGCACCGAGCCGTCGATGAACAACCCCGCGAGCAGCAGGAAGGCGACGATCAGGACCAGCACCAGCTGCGGGTTGTCCGTGACGCCGAGAATGGCGCCGGAGATCAGCTCCGGGATGCGCTCGAACACGATGCCGTAGCCGAAGATGCCCGACATCGCGATGATGAACATGACCGCGCCCACGTCGGTGAGGCTGCCTTCGAGAGCCTCGCGGAAGCTCGCGCCTTTGAGCTGCCGATACGCGAACAGGCCGATCAACACGGCGTAGACGACGGCAAACGAGCCGATCTCGGAAGGCGTGAAGACACCGAACCGAAGCCCGAGCAGCAGGAACACCGGAAAAAGGATCGCCCAGGTCCCGCCCCAGAGCGCGGTGCCGACCTCCCTGGGCGAGGGACGGGTCTTGCGCTCGGGCGCGTAGCCGCGCTTGCCGGCGGTGCGGGAGATGGCGAAGGCGAGCGCGGCCCATAGCATGAAGGCGGGAATGAATCCGGCCGCGAACAGCCTGCCGATCGAGACCTGGCCCACGGTGCCGTAGAGGATGAAGCCGATTCCCGGAGGAATGATCGGCGTCATCAGCGAGCCGAAGGACAGAATCCCCGCCGCGTAGCCCCTTGAGAAGCCGCGCTTCACCATCTCGGCGCCGAGCATGCGCGTTTGCATCGCCGCATCGGCGATGCACGAGCCGGAGACGCCGCCCATCAGCGTCGCAAGCGCGATCGACACCTGCGCGAGGCCGCCCTTGAGCCGGCCGGTGAGCACCGCGGCGAGATCGAGCAGCCGCTGCGTGATCCCCGAGTGGTTCATGAGGTTGCCCGCCATGATGAACAGCGGCACCGCGAGCAGCGCGAAGTTCTGCGTCTGCGAGACGGTGAGCTGGATCGGGACGGTGAAGGGCAATTCCGTGTGCTGAGCGAAAAACAGCGCGCCCGAGATGCCGATCGCGAACGCGACCGGCATGCCGAGCAGCAGGAAAACGGCGAACGCGATCAGGACCAGGAGCATTCAGCCCTGCGCGAGCTCCGCCCTGACCTTGAGAAGCGTGGTGATGAGAAGCAGGGCGGAACCGACCGGCATGCTCATCGTGACCCAGGAATAGCTCACTTCGGGTATGCCCTGGAAGGCGCGCTCCCGGCTGATCCAGGCGAGCCACACCCCCATCACCATCGCGTAGAGCAGAAACGCCGAAATGATGAAGCAGTTCAGCAGCCTGCAGGCCGACTGCAGCCTCGCGGGCAGCCGCTTGGTGAGCAGCTCGATGGACATATGGCTGTTCTTGCGCCAGGCGATGTCGGCGCACAGGAAAACGGCCCAGGCGAACAGCGCCGTCGCTGCGTCGATCGTCCAGTTGAGGGGGTGCGCGAGCAGCCGGGCGACGCCCCCCGCGAAGATCAGCACCACCATGAGCGAGAGGAACGCGGCGGCGGTGAACGCCTCCGCCGCGCACACCCGCTCGTACAGCTTCTTCATCCGGCTATCTTTTGCCGATCTCCTTGTGGACCGCGTTCTTGGCGTCGGTGATCTTCAGCGCTTCGTACGCCTTCTCGCCCGCCTCCCTGAACGCGGCGAGATCGACGTCCTTCACGATGGTCATGCCCCGGGCCTTGAGCTGCTGCTCCACCTCGGCCTCGAGCTTGAGGATGCGCCGCGAGGTCTCCTCGCCCGCCTTGTCGGCCTCCTCGACCAGGACCCTCTGGTACTCCTTCGGCAGCGAGTTGAACCACTTGGCGCTCACCACCTCGAAGTTGATCAGCATGATGTGCTTCGTCTCGTTGGCGAATTTCAGCACCTCGTAGAAGCGCCCGCCGGGGATGTTGTTGTAGACCAGCTCGACGCCGTCGATCGCTTTCTGCTGCAGGCCGGGGTACATGTCGCCGAAGGCCATGGCGACCGGGGTCGCGCCGAGCGCGCGGACCGATTCCTGCCAGATCGGCGCAGGAGGCGTGCGGATGCGCAGTCCCTTCAGGTCTTCAGGCTTGCGGATCGGCTTGTTGGTGAAAAAATGGCGGTAGCCCTGTACCCAGTTGAACGACACCACCTTGAAGCCGAACCTGCTCGCCAGCTCGTCCAGCCACTTCACTACAGTGGGCGCCTTGCGCAGCTTGGCCACCTCCTCGAGCGTCTCGACGAAATACGGCCCGTTCATGATCGCGATGCCCGGAATGTAGTTGCCCATCCGGGCCGAATCGGTGTTCTGGCCGATGTTGGCGCCCTGGCGGATCTGCTCGAGGATGTCCTCCTCGACGCCGAGCTGCGCGCTCGGGAAGACCTCGATCTTGAGGCCGCCCTTGGTGCGCGCATCGACCGCCTTGGCCCACTTGAGGAATCCCTCGTGATAGGGCTCCTTCGGACCAAGCACGTGATTGAATTTCAGGGTATAGGTCTTGGGGGCCTGCCCCAGCACGGGCGTCCCGGCGAAGGCCAGCGCCAGGCCCGCGCAAATTGCTGCGGTAGCGATTCTCATTGGCATCTCCTTCTCGTGGTTGACCCGATGCGCCAAGCCCGTGCTGCGTTGGACCGGCGCCGCTCACGCGAGTATCCACCGCGCAGCCGTTTTGTCCACGGTGTTCGAGAGTATGAAATGCGCTGCGGCTAGAGCTTGATCTCGCCGAAGAAGCTGTAGAGCGGATGCGTGAAGGTCGCCGTGCGGTCTCCCGGTCACATGTTCGGGTAATTCGGCCCGCCGCCGCCCTCGGGGGCGATCCAGACGATGTTCTGCGCCGGGTCCTTGATGTCGCAGGTCTTGCAGTGCACGCAATTCTGCGCGTTGATTTGCAGGCGCGGATTCGAGCCGTCGGCATCGCGCACGATCTCATACACGCCGGCGGGGCAGTAGCGTTGCTCGGGTGCGTCGTAGAGCTCGAGATTGACTCGCACCGGCACCGACGCGTCCTTCAACGTCAAGTGGCACGGCTGCTCCTCGTTGTGGTTGGTGTTCGAGAACGCGACGTTGGTGAGCCGATCGAACGTGAGCACGCCGTCCGGCTTCGGGTACTCGATCGGCCGCACATCAGTCTTCTTTCTCAGGGTTTCGTGGTCGGCGTGGCCGTGGTGAAGCGTCCAGGGCGCGCGGCCCCTGAGCAGCACCTGATCGATCCCGAACATCAGCGAGCCGAAGTAGAGTCCTTTCGACATCCACGGCTTGAAGTTGCGTGCGCGGTTCAGCTCCTCGTGGAGCCAGCTCGCGCGGAATGCCTGCGGATATTCGCTCAGCTCGTCTGCGGCGCGCCCCGATTTCAATGCCGCAGCCGCCGCCTCGGCGGCGAGCATTCCGGACTTGATCGCGCAGTGGCTGCCCTTGATGCGCGAGGCGTTGAGGAAGCCGGCATCGTCGCCGATCAGGCAACCGCCGGGGAACGTCAGCTTGGGCAGCGACTGAAGGCCGCCCGCGGTGATCGCGCGGGCCCCGTAGGCGATTCGCTTGCCGCCTTCCAGGGTGCCGCGGATCGCGGGGTGGGTCTTGTAGCGCTGGAACTCCTCGTAGGGCGAGAGGTAGGGGTTCGCGTAGCCCAGGCCGACGACGAACCCGATCGCGACCTGGCTGTTCTCGGCGTGATAGAGAAACGACCCGCCGTAGGTGCTGGAGTCGAGCGGCCATCCGGCGGTGTGCACGACGAGCCCCGGACGATGATTCCCGGGCTTCACCTCCCAGAGTTCCTTCAGCCCGATGCCGAACACCTGAGGATCGGCTCCGGCGCGCAGCGCGTAGCGCGCCTCGAGCTGCCGCCCGAGGTGCCCGCGGCAGCCCTCGGCGAGGAAGGTGTACTTCGCGTGCAGCTCCATCCCGGGCTGGTAGGCGTCCGTCTTCGCACCCTTGCGGTCGACGCCCAGGTCTCCGGTGGCGACGCCCCGCACCGCGCCGCGCTCGTCGTAGAGCAGATCCGCGGCGGCGAATCCCGGAAAGATCTCCACCCCGAGCTCTTCGGCCTGCTTCGCGAGCCAGCGGCACACGTTGCCGAGGCTCACGACGTAGTTCCCGTGGTTCCTGAAACACGCGGGAAGGAGAAATCCCGGCGTCGCGAACGAAGAGGACTCCGTCAGGAACAGGAACCGGTCCGCGCTCACCGGGGTGTGCAGCGGTGCGCCTTTTCCCTTCCAGTCGGGGACAAGCTCCGCGAGGGCGCGGGGGTCCATCACCGCGCCCGAAAGGATGTGCGCGCCGACTTCCGAGCCCTTCTCGAGCACGCAGACCGGGATTTCACCCGAGAGCTGCTTGAGGCGGATCGCCGCGGCGAGGCCCGCCGGGCCGGCGCCGACGATCACCACGTCGTACTGCATCGATTCGCGGGCCATGCAGTCAATTATAGAATCGTCGTAGATGAAGCCCTTGTGGACGCCATCGCCCGAGCGCGCCGCACAGACCGGCATGGCGCGCTTCATGGCCCGCGCCGGGAATTTCCCCGATTACGCGTCGCTGCACCGCTGGTCCGTCGAGCGACGCGAGGAGTTCTGGAACCTGGTGTGGGACTTCTGCGCGGTGAAGGGGTCGAAGGGTGCGCGCACGCTGGTGGACGGCGATCGCATGCCGGGGGCGAGGTGGTTCCCCGACGCCCGGCTCAACTTCGCCGAGAACCTGCTGCGCGGGCGCGGCGGCTCGGACGCGATCGTGTTCTGGGGCGAGGATCGGGTGAAAAGGAGACTCTCTCACGATCAGCTCCATGATCTGGTGTCGCGCCTGGCGCAGGCGCTCGCCGCGGCGGGCGTGAAGAAAGGCGACCGCGTCGCGGGCTACCTGCCGAACCTTCCCGAAGCGGTCGCCGCCGCGCTCGCAAGCGCGAGCCTGGGCGCGATCTGGTCGTCGTGCTCGCCGGATTTCGGGGTGCAGGGCGTGCTCGACCGCTTCGGCCAGATCGAGCCGAAGGTGCTGTTCTGCGCCGACGGATATCTCTACGGCGGCAGGGAGCTCGATTCGCAGGAGAAGGCGAGGGAGGTCCTCGCCAGGCTCCCCAGCGTGCGCGAGTGCGTGGTCGTGCCGTACCTGGGATCGCCGGCACGCGTCGGAGTCGCCCTCGGGGATTTCATCGGCCCGTTCGCGCCCAAGGACATCGAGTTCGAGCGGGTCGAGTTCGATCACCCGCTCACCATCCTCTATTCGTCGGGCACCACCGGCGCGCCCAAGTGCATCGTGCACGGGACCGGCGGCACGCTGCTTCAGCACCTGAAGGAGCACCGGCTGCACAGCGACGTGCAGCCGGGCGACCGGCTGTTCTACT